>Ga0302315_10006000_pt1 | contig 10241 bp, 11 predicted proteins | sample III_Palsa_N3_1_FD_200532 | JGI IMG/M metagenome (GOLD analysis project Ga0302315, IMG submission 200532) | Peat permafrost microbial communities from Stordalen Mire near Abisko, Sweden - III_Palsa_N3_1 | ecosystem: Environmental > Terrestrial > Soil > Palsa > Peat permafrost | place: Sweden... | reverse complement strand
TGTCCTTTACCAGAACACTACCCGAATCAGGCTTCATCAGCCCGTTCAGACAACGCAGCGTAAGGGTCTTCCCCGCCCCGCTCGCGCCCAATATCCCCACGAACTCACCCTTTTTGACGGTAAAGCTTATCCCGTCCAGCAACTTTCTGCCCCCGGGCAGCGACTTGCTGATATTGCGTACTTCGATCATGACTGTTTATTTTTTAGTCGGTGTTAAGTCTCCGATGGACCCGGCAATCTTCCGCAGCCCGTCATAAATAGAATCTTCCACCCGGATATAGGACATGCTGTCCACCTGCTTGGGCATATACATCGACCAATAATCGTGAAATGCCTGCGGAGCCTGGGTCTTCATATTGATATAGGCCTGCCGGACCTTCTCGTCAAAGGCAGGACTGATATCTGCCCGCATGCAGATCGGACTCTCTACGATGGGGTCGGATGTCCAAAGGATCTTGATGTCCCCTTCATGGATAATTCCTTCCCGCATCATTTTGTCATAGCCCAGTTGAAAAGAACAGCCCACATCGACTTTTCCCGATTTGACGGCCAGGACGGAGGCATAATGCGTTCCGGCAAACATCGTCTGCTTCCAGGCCGTCTTGGGATCGAGGCCGATGGAAGTCAGATAGGCGCGGGGGACCAGATGCCCTGAAGTAGAGGCCGGATCAGCAAAGCAAAGGGTGAGTGCATGCGACTTTGCCTTGACATCATCCATGCTGTTAAGTCCGGAATGCGGGCTGGTGAAGATCAGGCTCCGGTAGGAATAAGGTTGGCCGTTAATCCCGGGCGCTACCAGCGGCACCAGTTTTTGTTTCTGTGTCGCCAGAATATAGGCAAATGGGCTTAGATAAGCCATATGCACCTTCCCGGACAACAGCGCCTCGATCACCGTCGTATAATCGGTAGACTTCTGGAACTCGACGGGCACTCCCAATTCCTTCTCCAGGTAGGGTCGCACCTCATTGAGCACTTTGGTGACCTCGCCCGGATTGTCACCTTCATACACGGCCACGATCAGTGTACCCGGAACGCCGTTCGCATCCAGCCCCCTCTTATTCTTGCATCCCGCGACCAGTCCGATAACCAACAGCAATATCCCCGCGTAGACAATAGTCTTCATTGGTTTCATACCGGAACAGTTGAATATTTATGTAAAAAGGTCTCCAGGTGCAGCAAGTCTTCAAACCGCTCTTCCAGCGTCGCCCGGTCCCACTCCCACCATTGGCTGGCCAGCAGCTTTTCGATCACGTCGTCGGGAAAGCGCTGTTTGATCACCTGCGCCGCAACGCCTACCGCTACCTGATAAGGGCCCACATCTTTGGTCACTACCGCTCCGCTGCCGATGATAGCGCCGATACCGATGCTCACCCCCGGCATGATCACCGCCCCATGTCCGATCCATACGTCATGACCGATCGTGCAGGCATGGTCTTTCCGCCATTGGAAAAACTCGGCGTCGTCCTCATCCCCGAGCCGGTAGTGCTTGCGGCGATACGTCATGTGATGCTGCGTCACCCGCCACTGCGGATGATTGCCCGGGTTGATCCGCACGCTGTTCGCAATGGAACAATACTTGCCGACCTCGGAATAAATGATCTGTACGTTGCCTGCCGTGTAGCTGTAATCGCCGAAACTGGAATCTACCAATGACGTGCCGGCTCCCAGGGCCGTCCAGGCGCCTACATGACTGTTGCGGATCTGGCAGCTCGGATGAATATAAGGCTCCTCCCCCAACTGCCGTCCTCCTGTGTCTGGCGGAGCAGCGGGATAATGATCGAAGTATTGCATAATACTGTCTTTTATACGTTAAAAATGATAGCGCGGAAAACCATCCTCCCATCGGAAAGCAGAAAGATGTTCATAACGTCTGAGCCCGGTAGAAGAGAGATGGAAGACCGGTTCGACTTCCTTCAGCTGCCCGTTCAGCGCATGTACCGCCGCTGCCAGGTGCTGCCTTTGCTGATCCGTGAGGTCTGTCTCGATATAGGCCAGGGTAATATGGCCGATGAATGGCCGGGTCATCCTGACGTCCAATGCCGTCAGTCCCGGATCAGAATAAAATCCACTCCTGAAATGAAGGATGCGCTGATAGTCCGCCTCATTTTCAAACACCCCCAACACCCCCAACGCAGTCCCAAAAATGCTCAACCCCATCATCTTCATTGCCAAAGGGGTCTCCGCCGCCCCCGGCTCAATCCCCAAAAAAGCTTTTTCAACCATCCCCGGATATTCCGCCTCTAGTCCGGCATCCACTACATGATCCAAAAATCTTTTCTCCGACAACGTATTCGCCACGGTCTGATGATAACTATCCGCCGGCAGTAAATAAATGCTCTCCTCCCACGGGCACCGCTCGATCAACCCCGAGGCTATCGCCTTTAACACGGTCACCACGGACTCATTCCCGGGGTTCTCCGCCACCATCGACACCACCGCGAAACCCGGATAAGGTTGGGGCTCCCACCCATTGCCATCGTACCGGTAATTTCCGGACGGCCTCACCGCCATGGCCCTTTCCATCAACCTGTCCGGCGCAAGCTCGCGGTATTGCCGTGCCGTATAATCGCCGAAAGAAAGATCTTTCGTTAAGGTAGTAGTTGTCATAACCCGCCGGTAGATTTCATAGTCGTTTGTAATACAAATTTACCGCCTACCATCGTATGGGTGACCATCGGGATATTATCCTGCAACCGCACCACCAGCAGGTCGGCCTGCTTGCCCGCCTCGAGACTGCCGGTCTCTTCGTCGATACCCACGGACTGCGCCGGATGCAGCGTCGCCAGGTTGACGGCCTCATGCAGGGCCATACCTTCTGCCGCATGCAGCCGAAAGACCGAATGCAATATACTGGCCGGATAATAGTCCGAACACAACATGCCTACCGCACCTTCCCGGATGGCAGTCGTCATATCCAGGTTGCCGGACAGACTACCGCCCCGCAGTACATTCGACGCGCCGCCGGCTACATACATCCCCATCCTGTTCGCATATTTTGCCGTCTCCATATTGATAGGAAACTCGCTGATGGTCACGCCCAGCGCTACCATCTCGTCCACTTTTTCAATGCTGTCATCATCATGCGAAGCCACCGGTATCCCTTTCTTTCTCGCAAAGTCAATCATGGCCTGCAACCTGTCATCGTCTATCTTCGGCCGGGTCATCCACTCCTGCAGCATCTGGTGGGTTTCGGCCTCGCTCTTCCCCCGCGCCTTCAGCTCCGTCTTGAACATCCCTGCCTTGTCCTGCCCCTGCCCCGGCGTGTGGTCCATGACGGACAACAGGTCCACATACCCCTCCCTGATCAGGTCCAGGCATTCTTCGTAGGCGGCGATGCCGGTCAGCTCGAACCGTAAATGGATCTTGTTATGGATCAGCGTGTGCCCCGCAGCGGCACGGGACACTTCACGGAACACTTCGCCGCGGCTATACTTACTCCTCGAATGATTTTGTGCATTGACATACCCCAGGTGCAGGGAATGATAGACGGTAGTGATCCCGCAGGCGCACATCTTACGCTCCAGTTCGCGGAAGGCGACAGGGATAGGAATGTCTGCCCCGGGACGCGGAACAATCTCTGCATCCATCGCATCCGTATGCATATCGATGATACCGGGCATCACGATCGCGCCGGCCACATCCAGTACCTGCCCCGACTGAGCCGCATGCTCCGGGATTTTCCCTATCTGGCGTATCTTCCCGTCCTCGATCCACACCGAGGCATCGTACAAGGTTCCCTCAGGTGTAACTACCTGGGCATTTTTTATTAACCAGCTATTCATATACTTTCGGTTATAGCATGAGTAATCCGCCCCGACTGCAGGTGCAGCCGGCGATCGGCCAGTCGTTCCAGCGTATACTCATCATGCGAGATGCAGAGCACGGAAGTACCCTCCTGCTTGAGGTCCCGGATGAGCCCGATCACTACGTCCTTGGTACGCTGATCCAATGAGGCGGTAGGTTCGTCGATCAGCAACAGCCGCGGCCTGGCAATGATAGCCCTCGCCACGTTGATACGCTGCTGCTCGCCACCGCTGAATGTCACCGGGAAGGCATCCCAGAGCGCCGTGGGCAACCCCAGGGCCTCCAGCAGATCTTTGGCTTTTGACCGTGCCAGGTCTCTGTTCTTCTCCGTCCGCGCCAGCGGCTCGGCAACTACATCGATGGCCGAAACACGCGGTATCACGCTGAGGAACTGCGAACAATACCGGACCTCCGAACGGCGCAGGGCGATGATCTCATGGTCACTGGCCTTCACCAGGTCTACCACACCCCCGCGGGAATAATATAAAATTTCGCCCCCCGTCGCCAGGTAAGTACGGTACAGACATTTCATCAGGCTGGACTTGCCGCTGCCGGACTTACCCGTCAGCCCTATGATCTCTCCTTCCGCAATATCAAACTCGATATCATGCAGCGCCGGGATCATCTTATCATGCAAAATGTGTAATTCGAATGTCTTGCTGAGCTGATTGACTTCTACAATATTCATATGAAGTAGACTTATAAAAGAGAACTGACCAATAATTGAGTATAGGCATGCTGAGGGTCCTGCAGGATCTGATCGGTCAGGCCGCTTTCCACCACCCTGCCATGCTTCATCACCAGCGTACGGTCGGTCAGCATCCTGATCACCGACAAGTCATGCGAGACAACGATCATGGCAATCCCTAACTCCTGCTGCAACTCCCGGATCAGGTCCAGCACCTTGGCCTGCACGGATACATCCAGCCCCGTGGTCACTTCGTCGAGGAATAAGAGGGGTGGATTATTGGCGATGGCCTTCGCAATCTGCACCCGCTGCTGCATACCCCCGCTAAAGGAGGCAGGCGTATCATCCATGCGCCTGACCGGCACTTCCGTCTTTTCCAGCAGGAAAGAAGCCCTTTCCCGGATGGACCCGACATGAAGACTTCCCGCCATGATGAGCTTTTCCGCAATATTGCCGCCGGAAGAAAAAGAAAAGTTCAACCCGTCCCTGGGGTTCTGGTAGACGGTCCCCATAAGGTGATTGCGGATATAACGCTTCTGCTGGCCCGAAGCCTCCAGCATATTGGTCCTGCCATCGTTATAAGGCCTTAACCAGGCACTCCCCGCCGTTTTCTCCATATCGAAGTACAACAGCTTCACGACGGTACTTTTCCCCGAACCGCTCTCGCCCACGATACCCAGTACTTCCCCCGGATATAAGTCAAAGCTTACCCCTGCACACGCAACAATACTATCCGTCTCCGGGCAGATATTGGAATTCCATTCGGGCCCGGTCTGCTCCAACGTCCTTTCCCCGGGTTCGCCGTAGATCTTTGTCAGGTTCCTGACCCGCAACAGTGCACTCATAATTCTATTTGTTGTATGTAAGGATTGATAAAAGGTTTTATCTCGCCGCCCTGTTCTATCTTGTCCAGGAAATTGCTGTCGTTGATCACGAAATGACGCGAACCGTCATCCAAATACAGTTCATCGAGGAATGCCCTGCGATAACCCGTCTTGTAACAGAGATTATCGAACTTTTCAATTGTAAATCGTACGTCCTCAAACTCCAGCGGCTCCACTGTCGTATAAGGTGGGACCGCATACAACCGCTTCTCCCGGCCCGCACCGAAAAGATAAAGGGTCTTCGACTGATTCAAATTAGGGATGTCCCAGCGGGGGATAGGTGACGGGGCCATGATATACCGGCCGTTGACCTTTACCGGGTAATCCGCGCCACGCATGATACCGCCATGCCTGACAAAAGATTCGTAAAGGGAGACCCACATTTTCGCATAATCCGCCTCTCCATGCATCTGCCGCGTCCTGTATTCATACCGCTCGACCGACCGCAGGGGCTCCGGCATCGGAACCTGGAAAACAAAGATCTGATCTTCCCGCAATTCCTCTTCCGTTATCCGGTGACGCGTCTGGATCAGCGTCGCCTCGGTCGTATCATATGTCGTTTTGCAACCCGTCATCGCCTGCACGAATTCCCGCAGGTTACAGGCATTCACACTCGCATCGCTGCCCTGGTCGATGATCTTGAATATATCCTCCCGGCCGATAATGGCCAGCGTGACATGCAGCCCCCCTGTTCCCCATCCTCTCGAGATAGGCATCTCGGGCGATGAATAAGGCACCTGGTAACCCGGAATGGCCACCGCCTTCAGCAATTTGCGGCGTACTTCCTTCTTCGTCGACTCATCGATGAAGGCAAAATTGTAGCTATTCTTATATTTCTTATTCTCTATCATAAAATTATTTTTTGTTGCCCGACTGATCTCTCTCCGGTATCCTACCCCTCCACCGGCTCAGCCTTAGCTATTGCAGGCGCATTCGCCCTCTCTACCGCCTGGCGTATATTGCTCAGCCCGGCCTGGAAAGTCACGTAATGCGGCAGCTTCAGGTGATTCGTAAAGCCCATGGCCTCGATACCCTCGGTATGGTAAAGCACAAACTCCGCATCATTCGCAGGAGCATTCCCTTCCGGGCTCCGCATCGCCCGGTCAAGGATACCCATACAGATCGCCTTGGTGTCATTCTGCCCAAAACACAACCCGTACCCGATAGAATACAACGGAACTGAATTTTTCTTGCTTGTCTTCATCGTGGTGATCATCTCGGCCTCGGTCACCTCGATCTTGCCGATATATCTCACTCTGCCGGAACTATCCTTCACCCTCACCGGTACGGTACCATACCGCAACTCACCTACTGTGGGATGCGTATTGCCAAAACCCCGCATGCTGCTATAGCCGAGCGCCATCAGCCCACCCGTCTCCGACCGGGCCATCATCTGCAGCCGCGCCGACCGCGGAGCAGGGAACTTTATCGCCTCGCGTGTAATGTCTTTCAATGTCGTGTCTTCCGCATTGCCCACACCCTTCAACAGCCCTTCCCGCTTCAGCAGATCGATTACCTTCCCATAGGAAGTGATCTCTTGTATCTTCCCGGCATCGATGCTTGCCTCAAAACGTGTAAGGAACTGACGAATGTCTTCCAGCGTCTCGTCTATCTTCGACGTATCGAGGATACGCTGAGTATAATCCCGTGTAGGCCCCAACACCTGGCCGCCGGGTATCTCCCGGAAAGAGGCGGAGATCTTGCGCCGGATAAACATCTCCCGCGTGTTGATCGTTTCAGAATAATACCGGCGCTGAAGCGTCGTAATAAAGGCCCGCAGGATGAACGCCGCTTCGAATACATCCCCTTCCGATTGCTTCAGCGCAATCGCGGCATACTCAGGCGCATACAATCCCCCTTCCGAGATCACTTTGTCGCATGCCAGCCTCATCTGCGTCCTGATCTGCTCGATAGAGACAGGAGGGGTCTGTTCCTTGACACGGTAAAACTCTACCAGTTCTTTCGCCTGGTGAATGGCATCCGAGCCACCCTTGACGGCTATATATCCCATAAATAGTGTGTTACATGTTTATTTCACCAGCCCCTTCAGTCGCCCGTAGCGCCCTTACCACCTCACGCGGCTGCTGCGCGGTATACAGGCAATCCTTCCCGTCGGATCAGTCAGCACCAGGTCGATGCCCAATGGAAATTCCGCATTGATTGTCACCAACGCCTCCAATAACGCAGTACCCATCCCTGCCACGGTCAATTGACGCTCACCGTCTACCCCCGGCCCCGACAGCGTCAGCACCAGCCCCGTCTCACCCCCAAGTTCCTCCACTGCCACAATCACCGTGGCACTGTTCTCGGGATAAGGCAACGACCCGGTCTTCAGACGGTATAGGTTCTCCGCCGCCGCTGTCCCATGGAGGAATATAAAGTCCGCCTCTTCTATCTCAGCCGGTTTCGCCGAACTATTCACCAACAGGTAAAGGCTCACATCCTCCGCCGCCGGCCCGTCTACATAAAAAGACACATCGGAATTCAGCAGGGCAAAACCTACCAGCGCACCAGCCGCATGAATACCCCGCGGCGTCGTCAGCTCCAGTTGGGGCATGACATTGATCTTGCCCGGCCGGGCCATGCTGTCCAGCAACAGCCGGTAATGTGCCTGTGCATCGAAAATCTCGTCGTATTGTATTTCTCTTTGCATATTAATCTTGTTCCATCAGTTTGAAATCTACTTTTGTCTGCTGGATCAGGTTGTATTCCAGCCGCTGCCGGTCGGCAATCAACTTCTCCTGCCCGTCGAGAAACGCCCGCACCTTCGACGAATGGGGGCCCTCCGACGACAGCAACGCATCGATGACTGCCACACAATAACACCTTACCGGTTCATCGCCCATACAAAGACCATAGCCTGCCTGCCCATCGACCTGCACTTCACAGTCCGTGACCAGGACTTCTCCAAGATAAAAAGGTTGTGACTCTACCGAATCCTCGGCTCTGACCATTGTCATGCACACTGCCGGTTGGCGGATGATCTGTACAGTGAGATGCAGTTCCAGTTCCCTGACGAATGCCTCAATGGCATCGAGACCGCATTCACATAATATATAATCGTTCTGCTCCATCATATATCCGTTTCAGTAAATGTAGCAGCCGATTATTTGGGAATGATTAGGATGCACGTATACTTTTGTTAGTTGATTATGTCGCATCAGTCGTTTTACAATATGACAACGACCGGCTAACAAAAGGCTCATACAACAAAGACTACAAGGCTTTTTCATTCAACCGGTATCCGACGGATCTCACCGTCTCGATGCCGTCCTTATAACGGCCCAGCTTTTTTCGCAGCCCCGCAATCTGCACGTCTACCGAACGCTCCGCGGCGAAATAATCCATGCCATTGATACGCTCCATGATCAGGTTTCTCGAAAAGACCTTCCCCGGCTGCCGCGCCAGCAGTTCCAGCAGACGGAATTCTACAATGGTCAGGTCCAGCGGCTCATCCTCGAGACTGACGGTATAACTGGCGAGGTCCAGCTTCAACCTGCCGCGGACGATCGACTCCTTATTATTATTAGGGTCACGGCTTATCTGCGCAATGATCTCCCCTGCCTTCCGCCGCAGGATCTTTTTGACGCGGGTCAGCATCTCTTTTATCCTGATAGGTTTGGGGATATACTCCTCCGCCCCAACTTCCAACGCGGTCACCACATCGATCTCATCGGACTTGCCCGTCAGCATTACCACCGGGATATCCTGCGTGGAAGGATTATGCTTCAGGTTTCGGCATAGGTCCAACCCATCCATTTCCGGCAACATCCAATCCGTAATGACCAGATCGGTGTTCTCCGCCGTAACATATTTCAACGCATCCACCGCGTTAAAAAAGGCCTTTACTTCGTATCCCTCCGACAAGAGATTGAACTTTAATAGCTCCAGTGTGTCGTGATGATCGTCGATGACAATAAGCCTGTATTTTTTCATACCACTATTTTAGGCATCGAATGTGACGCAATTGCTAGGGGAATGTTAAATGAGTAATAATTCGTCGAAATACCGCTTGGATAAGGCATTCCCTTCATCATTCCTTCACATTCAGGACACATTCCGCTAACATTCCCCCTATCACAAAGGAATAATTATTCCCTAATCAAATCCCAATCAAAGACGAATGCGCGCAGCGCAATTTCGTGGCGAGATGAACATCACGCTGCTGACAATCAACACCTGGAAATGTGATGGCGACTACTATCCCAGGATGGAGTGGTTGGCGGCAGAACTGAAAGCTTCCGGCGCCCGCATCATTCTATGCCAGGAATGCTTCCAAACAGCGGACGGTAAAGTGGACACATTGAGTTACCTCTCCCGCGAATTGAATGTGCCGGGTTATTTCGTACCGTGCCGCAGAAAGTCACGCATGTTCGGCGGTATCGCTACCGACAGTTTTTCGGGCCTGGGGATTCTGACAGATCTGCCCGTGACGAGTCAGATGGTCATTGATCTGCCGTCCAGCCCCGCCGATGGCGGAAGATCGGCTCAATTGCTGACGCTTGACGGGGGTGCAGGCCTGTCCATAATAATAGCCAACGTACACCTGACCCACCTGCAGAACGGCGAAACCCTCCGGCTCAGGCAATTGGAGAAAGTGCTTTCCTGCATGGCCGGATCGAAGGCGCCGTACCGGATCATAGGCGGTGATTTCAATGCGCGCCCCGGCTCTGCCCTGATAGAAGTATTAAAAAATAAAATAAAAGCGGTGGAATGTATTCAACACTTCGTCGACTACATTTTCGCACTACCATCACCGATAGCAGATAATTATCCATCCTTTATCCATGCAAAGACCGTTCTCGACAGGCCGGACCCGACCGGTCTGTACCCCAGTGATCATTTCGGCATTCAAACAACGATGA
>Ga0302315_10005998_pt1 | contig 10242 bp, 11 predicted proteins | sample III_Palsa_N3_1_FD_200532 | JGI IMG/M metagenome (GOLD analysis project Ga0302315, IMG submission 200532) | Peat permafrost microbial communities from Stordalen Mire near Abisko, Sweden - III_Palsa_N3_1 | ecosystem: Environmental > Terrestrial > Soil > Palsa > Peat permafrost | place: Sweden... | reverse complement strand
CGCAAGCAAGCACCTGACGGCTGGCGCACGCAAGGTGCTGATCTCCGCTCCCGGCACGGATGAAGATCTCACGGTTGTTTACGGCGTTAATCATGACAAGCTGACGGCTGCCCATCTCGTTGTTTCCAACGCGTCCTGCACCACGAACTGCCTGGCGCCCGTCGCTTTTGCCATCGACAAAGCCATCGGCATCAAGAACGGCTTCATGACCACCATTCATAGCTACACCGGCGACCAGCCGACGCTCGACACGATGCACAAAGACCTGCACCGCGCTCGTGCGGCGGCCATCAACATGATCCCGACATCAACCGGCGCGGCGAAAGCTGTTGGCAAAGTTCTGCCGCAATTGAAGGGCAAGCTGGACGGCGTTTCGATCCGCGTGCCGACGCCGAACGTTTCGGTTGTTGACTTCAAATTCAACGCGGCTCGCACGACCACGGTTGAAGAAGTAAACCAGGCGATCATTGATGCTTCTAACGGTGCGCTGAAGGGTATTCTCGGTACTTACACTGAGCCCTTGGTATCCAGCGACTTCAACCATGACCCGCGTTCGTCCATCTTCGCTCTCAATGAAACCAAAGTTATCGAAGGCACGCTCGTGCGCGTCATGAGCTGGTACGACAACGAGTGGGGTTTCTCCAACCGCATGTCCGACACTGCCGTCGTAATGGCAAAATTAAAGTAAGAGGAAAGAAAATGGGTATCGTAAACTTCTATAAAAACATGGTGCGGGGCAGCTACGAAAGCGGTCACCGCCTGTCGAAGATGGCCACAAAAAACATGACACCGCGCAAGGCTGGTTTCTTTGGCGCTTTGGCGGATGTCGCTCTGGGCGGTCTCGTTGCGTTTCTCTCCGTACCCCCTATTCTGCGAGCTGTAACAGGCGCAGTGGTGGCTGTGACGGCGGCAGCGACGCTTCCGGCAGTCATTCCCTCCGCGCTTCTCGCGGTCGGCAGCGCAGCTCTCTCGCTTGGCCTCGGCATCCCGATGGTTGCGATGGGCGTTGGTTTTCTCGACTCGGCGCGTGAAAGAATGCACATTCCAGCACCGACTGCCGTTTTTACAACAGCAGGTCATGCTGTTAACGTAGCGGCGCACACTGTTGCAACCCCCTTCAAATGGGCGGGCCACCAACTGAGCCATGCTTTCAGCAAGGCGCATGATGGCGCGGAGAAGGTCGCTAAAAAGCTGCCCACATTGAAGAGAATTCCCGGCCGTCCCGGCCACTTCGATATTTAATCGTTCGTTCTTAATTTCAGGAGAAATTACATGCGCGTTACCCAGAAGGTCCAAAAAATCCTCGCTAATTACGAGAGCGACAATCCCGGTACCAAGGCGAACATCTGCCGTCTCCTCATGCACGGCAAGCTCGCCGGCACGGGCAAGATGGTCATTCTCCCCGTTGACCAGGGTTTTGAACACGGCCCCGCGCGCAGTTTCGAGGCGAACCCCGAAGGCTACGACCCGCACTACCACTACCAGCTCGCCATCGACTCCGGGTGCAACGCTTATGCCGCTCCTCTCGGCGCGCTCGAAGCTGGTGCTGACACATTTGCAGGTGCTATTCCGCTGATCCTCAAAATCAACAGTTCGAACAGCCTGACCAGCGCCAAGGACCAATCCATTACCGGTTCGATCGATGACGCGTTGCGCCTCGGCTGCTCGGCTATCGGCTTCACGCTTTACCCTGGCTCTGAGCACATGCTCGAGCTGCAAGAAGAAATCACGCAGCTGTCGGCAGAAGCAAAGTCAGTTGGCATCGCGACTGTCATGTGGTCTTACGTGCGCGGTCCGAAAATTTCTACCGCCGGCGAAACCGCCGTTGACATGATTGCTTACGGCGCGCACATGGCCGCACAACTCGGCGCGCATATTATCAAGGTGAAGCTGCCGACCGATCACCTCGAGCTGCCTGAAGCGAAAAAAGTTTACGAAGAAAAGAAAATCCCGATCAAGACGCAGGCCGACCGCGTGCGTCATATCATGAAGTCGAGCTTCGCTGGCCGCCGTTTGGTAGTCTTCTCCGGCGGCGCGACCAAGGGCGAAGAGAGTGTGTATGAAGATGCGCGCGCGATCTTCGAGGGCGGCGGCAACGGCTCGATTATCGGCCGCAACGCTTTCCAACGCCCGCGCGAAGAATCACTCGCCATGCTCGACAAGATCATGCAGATCTACTTAGGAAAGGACGCCTAAAGGCGTCGGGATAAGGACGCTCAATTCCTTATCCAATGACAAGATTTAAGACGCAGAATAGTTTCCCTATTCTGCGTCTTTTTCATTGGCTTTTAGACTTGCCCGGTGGTTAAATCTTATTGCAATGCAATAAAGCGAACTTTATTCGCAAGAATTTAAAGGAGACGAACCATGCAAAACAATGATCCAGTCGTCATCGTCGCCATCGCGCGCACGCCCATGGGCGCTTTTCAGGGTGAACTGTCGGGCCTCACCGCGACAGATCTTGGCAAAACCGCCATTGAAGAAGCCGTGAAAAGATCTGGCCTCGCGCCCGCTGATATCGAAGATGTGATCATGGGCTGTGTTCTGCCTGCCGGCCTCGGCCAAGCACCCGCGCGTCAGGCGATGCTTAAAGCTGGCCTGCCTGAATCAACCGGTGCCACCACCATCAACAAAGTCTGCGGCTCAGGCATGCGTGCCGTGATGCTGGCGCACGACAGTTTGCTCGCAGGTTCTTCGAATATCATTCTCGCGGGCGGCATGGAGAGCATGAGCAACGCACCCTATCTGCTCGACAAGGCGCGCAGCGGCTACCGCTTCGGACATGCAAAAATGTACGACCACATGGCGCTCGACGGCCTGGAAGATGCCTATGAGAAGGGGCAGGCAATGGGCGTCTTTGCTGATGACACCGCACGTAAGCTGCAGATCACGCGCGATGATCAGGACAAATTCGCGCTTGCCTCACTGACGCGCGCGCAGCGCGCCACCAAGGAAGGCGACTTCAAAGCCGAGATCGCGCCGATCACCATCAAGTCCAAAGCAGGCGACACAGTTATCAGCGAAGATGAAAGCCCGAAAAAAGGCAAACCTGAAAAAATTCCGCAGCTGAAGCCCGCCTTCACGCCTGATGGCACTGTCACGGCAGCGACTAGCAGCTCCATCTCCGATGGCGCGGCAGCCCTCGTGCTGATGCGCAAATCGGAAGCGCAGAAGCGCGGCCTGAAAATTCTCGCCGAGATCAAGGCGCACGCGACGCACTCGCAAAAGCCGTCCGAGTTCACCATCGCTCCCATCGGTGCAACACGCAAAGTTGTTGAAAAAGCAGGCTGGACCTTGAAGGATGTCGATCTGTTCGAAATTAACGAAGCTTTTGCTGTCGTCACGCTGGCGGCTATGCGCGAACTTAACCTCGCTCATGACAAAGTGAATGTAAACGGCGGTGCCTGCGCTCTCGGCCACCCCATCGGCGCTTCTGGTGCGCGTATCATCGTCACGCTGCTCGCAGCGCTCGAAAAGCGTGGCCTGAAAAAAGGTGTTGCCGCGCTTTGCATTGGTGGCGGTGAAGCAACCGCTGTTGCGCTGGAAAGGGCGGCTTAACATGAAGAAGACGTATTTCGTTACTGTCCTTGGTATTGCGGCTGTCGTCACGGCGGCGGCTGTTCATGCGCAGACAACCATGCCCGTGACAACGCCCGCCTCGATGCCCTCAACGGCACCGGCTGTTGCCGTCACACCGTCGACCGCAGCGCCCGCGACAACACCTGCCGTTGCTACGCCCGCGACGCCGGCACCCGTGGCGGATGTTGCGCCATTTGGCGTCCGCAAGCAAAAACAGCTCGACAGCATCAGTGAGCATATTGCAAACATGCAAAAACGCCAGACGTGTATTCAGGCGGCGCAAGATGAGAAAGCGCTCGGCGCCTGCTCGCATGTTGTAAATGAGGTTCTGCATCCGGCCGACAAGCCGAAGGCGACCTCGACAACCCCTCCGGCTGCAACTCCCGCAATTACGCCCGCGCCCGCGCTTACCACCACGCCCGCAACACCCGTCAAACCGTAAAGTTTATTCCCGGTGCCCAAGAGCAAATCACCCGAGTCCGGTAAAGGAAGAAGGCCGCGCCGCCGTTCTGGCTATGCCGGGCGTATCGCGGTATTTGGCTTGCTGGCTTTTGGCGCGGCGGCAATTTATTTCCTCTATGATCTGCCAAGCATGGATAATGTGAAGCCGCTCGACACACGGCCCAGCATCGTCGTTCTTGCCGATGATGGCACGCTGATCGCGCGTTATGGCGGCTTGCAGGGCACGGTGCTGACGCTGAATGAGATCCCGGAATCGCTGAAAGATGCCGTGTTGTCGGTCGAAGACCGGCGTTTCTACCACCACTTCGGCATCGACCTGCTCGGCATCACGCGCGCGATGTTCACAAATCTTATGGCGCGGCACTGGGTACAGGGAGGGTCTACCCTCACGCAGCAGCTTGCCAAGAACCTGTTCCTCACGCCTGATAAAACCCTACGCCGTAAAATCCAGGAAGCAATCATGGCGCTGCGTATCGAGCATCGTTATACCAAAGATCAAATCCTGCTCGCCTACCTCAACCGTGTTTATTTCGGTGACGGTGCTTATGGCGTTGATGCCGCCGCGCGCACCTATTTCAACAAGCCTGCAAAAAAGCTGACCCTCTATGAAAGCGCCGTGCTGGCAGGCCTGCTCAAAGCCCCCTCGCATTTCTCGCCCGCCAATAATCCGGATCTCGCCATGGCGCGCGCGAAAGTGGTGATCAAAACCATGCAAGAAGCGGGCTATATCGATGCCGCCACGGCGGCGCGTGTCACCCGCAACGCAAAGGAACCGGGGCTGCGGCCCATGGCGGGCGATCTCAATCATTACTTTGCCGACTGGGTGATCAGCCAGGTCGACAGTTTCATCACTGACACCGGCAGCGATGTCTACGTCAAAACCACGCTTGATCCCAAATTGCAATTGATGGCTGAATCCAAACAAAAATCATTATTCAAAAAAATTCCGCCCAAGGATAACGTGACGCAGGCCGCCCTGATTACCGAGTCGCCTGATGGCGCGATTCTGGCGATGATCGGCGGCGTCGATTATGCCGATAGCCAGTATAACCGCGCAACGCAGGCGCTGCGTCAGCCCGGCTCATCGTTCAAGCCGTTCGTTTATCTTGCCGCACTTGAGGCGGGTTTCACGCCAGATTATCAGATCGACGATTCCAAGCTGACCGAAGGCAGCTACCGTCCGGAGAACTTCGACAATGAATATTTCGGCACTGTCACGCTGGCCGATGCGCTCAAACATTCGCTCAACACCGCAACCATCCGCCTGCTCAAAATGGTAGGTGTGGAAAAAATGGTTGATGTCGCCACGCGCATGGGCTTTACGCATTTGCCCAAGCCGGAGCTTTCCGCGGGTCTTGGCGCTGATGAAGTCGATCTGCTTGAACTCACCAACGCTTATGCCATCATCGGCAATGGCGGCACGCAGGTCTGGCCCTATGCCGTGCTGACGATCAAAGATGGCGCGGGCAATCTGCTTTACCAGCGCACGCCGCCATCACCCATGCAGGCTTTCTCTCATGACAATATTGCCAACCTCGACCTGATGCTCTCCGGCGTCGTCGAACCCGGCGGCACAGGTCAATCCGCGAAACTCTCACACGGACACACGGCGGGTAAAACCGGCACCACACAGAATTACCGCGATGCCTGGTTTATCGGCTACAGCGATCATCTTGTCACGGGTGTGTGGATGGGGAATGATGACGGCACATCCATGAACAAAGTCACGGGCGGCAAATACCCCGCCCAGCTGTGGCACAATTACATGGAAGAAGTGATCAATTTCAACACACCGGTTTTTGTGCCTGAATCGACACAGTTCGTCGAGCCCGCGAATGGCGACTTCTCCGGCGTGCTCAATCGCTGGTCGGCCACGCCCAATGAGGGCGATGAACAGCATGGCTTTGTCGGCGATAAATCAGCGCCGGTTTATAACAGATAAATCTACTTGCTAGTCTTAATGTGGTCGCGCATGTAGTCATTGAGTGACTTCGCGGCGGTAATAAAGTCTGACGGCATCATAATCACCGTCGTGCTGTTGTTCTCCGCACCCACTTCAGACACCATTTGCATACGGCGCAGTTCAAGCGCGGCTGGGTTGTCCGCCATCTGTGCAGCGGCTGCCGAGAGTTTCACAGATGCCTCGTATTCCGCTTCGGCCTTGATGATACGCGCGCGTTTTTCGCGGATTGCTTCCGCCTGCATCGCCATCACCTGCTGCATGGCTGCCGGGAGCTCGACGTCTTTCATTTCAAAACGCTCAATTTCGAGGCCCCAGCGCTTGGTGGAGTCAACGACGCTGTTGCGCAGCAGGCCGTTGATTTTGTCGCGCTCCCGCAGCACTTCATCGAGATCATGCTGGCCGATAATGTTGCGCAGGCTGGTGAGCGCCAGCTGATAAACGGCCGATTTTGCGTCCTCAACAGCGATCACTGATTTCGCGGCGTCTTCTGTGCGGTACCACAGCACCGCATTGACCTTGATGGTCACACTGTCACGCGTGATGGTTTCCTGCTGCTCAGCGGTCAGAGTCTTGGTGCGAATGTCGATCGTCGTCACGCGGTCGATGCCAAAGGGCACGATCCAGTATAGCCCCGGACCACGCAGGGCTTTGTAACGCCCCAGGCGAAACAGCACGCCGCGTTCGTATTCCTGCGCGATACGCAGGCCCGTGGCGAGAAGAACAAGACAGATTGCGATGAATGGCAGCATAGTTTCCCCCTTTAAATGTTACACATTAGTTTAGGGCGGAAATACTGGCTGCGTCTATATGGAGTTAGGCAGCAGGGCCTTTGGCGCGGTCAGCGGCGTAGCTGAGCGGGTAGGTACCGAAGGGTACTTTAAATGTGCGCTTTTTACCCATGTCTTCTTCTATCCATTTGCCCGATCCCTGGCTCAGCCATTTGCGGTCTGGTGGAATATTAGATTCGTGTGCATTCAGGATAACTTTGCGGTCGCCGGTTTTAGCGTCGGTGAAATATTCACCGGAGATCGAATTCCGCGTTTTAGCCGCGTCGAGTTCCCATTGGTGCTCACGGAGTGTGTTGAAAATTTTTGAAAGCATGCATTACCTCTAAAGTTGAAATCCTCCTAGAGTATACATATTTTCATAATAAACGTCAAGTGATTCGTTTTTGTTCCCGGTAAAGCGCGATTAACGCGGGATTCCGGCGCGCGCGAGTTCATCAGCGCGCTCGTTTTCGGCGTGGCCGTTGTGGCCTTTCACCCACGTCCATTCGATCTGGTGCAGCGGCAGCAGTGCATCGAGCGTCTGCCACAGATCGATGTTTTTCACGTCTTTCTTGTCAGCGGTTTTCCAGCCTTTGACCTTCCAGTTCGCAAGATATTTGGTCACGCCATCCATCACATATTTGCTGTCGGTATGGATCATGACATGGCAGCGGCCTTTCAGTGCGGTGAGGCCTTCAATCACGGCCTGCAGCTCCATGCGGTTGTTAGTGGTGGCGGCCGTGCCCCCGTTCAGTTCCTTCTCATGTTCGCCATAGCGCAAAATCGCGCCCCAGCCGCCGGGCCCGGGATTGCCGCTGCACGCGCCGTCGGTGAAAAGATCGACGTGCTTCATTCTTTTGGTCTCTGGCCCATGCTCTGGTGGAAGCTGAGAATGTTCAAGTAGTGCCCGGGATCTTTCGGTGTAATAACGGCACCGGCAACCGGATGGAACCAGTCATAAAGCCGCGTCGCAACAATGCGCAGCGCAGCCGCGCGGCCAAAGAACGTGAGCCACCGCATCTCTGTGCCAGAGAGAGGCCGCTCTTTTTGATAAGCTTCGAGGAACAGCGTAATCTTCTGCTGGTTGGGACCCGTCGGTTCAAAACACCAGGCATTAAACGTCAGCATCAGGTCATAGATCAAAACATCCGTGCAGGCGAAATAGAAATCGATGACGCCGGTCAGCTTTTCGCCGCTGAAGAAAACATTATCAGGAAACAGGTCAGCGTGTACGGCGCCTTTGGTCAGGTGCAACGGCCATTTCTTTTCGATGTAATCCAGCTCTGTCAGCAATGCCGGCACAGCCGGGCTTTTGCCTTTGCAAGCCTCTATCAGTTTTCTCCAGGCGGCCATCGACATGGAATTGACCCGCTGCTCCTTGAAGGAACCCGCTGCCAGATGCATGCGCGCCAGACAGGCGGCAATAGAGGTGATGTGGTGGTTCTCAATTTGCTGCGGCCACGCGCCTTCGAGGAAGCTGGTGATAATAGCGGGCTTGCCGCCGAGCTGGATAATCTCTTTTCCGTCAACAGCCGCGATAACATCGGCGGAGGGGATGCCTTTGCCGTGCAGGTGTTTCATGAAATGGATAAAGAACGGCAGATCTTCGGTGCGCGTACGCTCCTCAAACAGGGTCAGAATGTAGGGCGCGCGGTCGGTGACGATCTTGTAATTAGTATTCGACACGCCTTCGGCAATGCCGCTAAAGGAAACGAGCTTGCCGATGTTGAACTGCTCCAGGTGCTGCGCAAGCTGCTGCTCAGATATCTGCGTAAATACGGCCATCAGCTTGCCAGTACGCGTGGAATTTTAAAGGTGACTTGCTCATTGGCAAGTGTGACGGTCTCGATCTCAACGGTATAATATTGCTTGGCCGCCTCGATTACTTCCTGCACAAGCACTTCCGGCGCCGACGCTCCCGCTGTTAAGCCCAGCGCTTTAAGTCCCTGCAGCTTTTGCCAGTCAATATCCTTGGCGCTATCAACGAGAAAAGCTTCCGGGCAGCCATAAGCTTTAGCGACCTCAACAAGGCGATTTGAGTTAGAAGAATTGCGCGAGCCAATCACGATCACCGCATCGACGCGTGGCGCAATCGCGCGCACGGCTTCCTGACGGTTGGTCGTGGCATAGCAAATATCTTCTTTCTTTTGTGTCGATATCTCCGGGAAACGTTCTTTCAGGGCAGCAACGATATGCTTTGTGTCATCGACCGAGAGAGTGGTCTGGGTGATATAGGCCAGGTTTTCGGGTCTATCAACCTTGAGCGTCGCCACATCAGCGACCGTCTCCACCAGTGTAATGCCACCATCAGGTAACTGCCCCATGGTGCCGATCACTTCCGGGTGTCCTGCGTGGCCGATCAGGATAATCTGCTTGCCGTTACGGTGATGTGCTTCGGCCTCATAGTGCACTTTACTGACCAGCGGGCAGGTGGCATCGATGTAAAGCATGTTGCGCCGCGCGGCTTCCGCCGGCACTTTTTTGGGCACGCCATGGGCCGAGAAAATCACGGGCTTGTCCTCAGGAACTTCACTCAGATCCTTGACGAAAATCGCGCCCTTTTTTTTGAGATCTTCGAGAACATATTTATTGTGCACGATCTCGTGGCGCACATAGACCGGCGCGCCGAATTTTTGCAGCGCGCGCTCCACGATTTCAATCGCACGGTCGACCCCGGCACAAAAGCCGCGCGGCTGGGCCAGGATGATTTTCAAGTCAGGCTTTATCATAAACGAAATATATCGTTTTAAAGCACCTTGAGTCGAGGCTTTATGCGGAGTATTCTCGTAGTCATGAAAAAATTATGGGCCCTGAAATCAAGAACTCCCCGCATGCGTAATGCGTCGTTTGCAATCGTGCTTCTGGCGCTTGCCGCGCTCGGCGGCTGTTCCAACAAAATCCAGGCTGACCCCCTGTGTCCCCAGACTGGTTTTATCGGCGGCACGGACCAGATGACGATATTGGCCCCCGGCACGCATGAGGCCGTCGGGCACGCTACGATCAACGGCTTTACGGGAGAGTGTAAATTCAAGGACAAGAAGAGCAGCAACCTTCTCGTCTCCCTGACTCTGCCCTTTACTTTCGAGCGCGGTAAAGGCGGTGCTGCTCTGAAAAGCGAACAATTGCCATATTTCATTGCCGTACTCGGGCCTGAGGAAAAAATCCTGCAGCGCACGGCTTTCACCACAACCGTTTCGTTCGATGATGACGGCATCGGTCGCAGCAGCGAAGACCATGTCCTCAAAATCCCGCTGCCCACGCGCGCAGATGCGGATCATTACAAAATCATCATCGGTTTCGCCATGACGCGCGAGCAGGTGAAATACAACGAAGATCACAAAACAGATGCCACCAAACCCGGTGAAATTCCTAAAAAATAATGTTTAACACCTGAACAAAGGCTGCCTAAAGCATGGATAGCGTTGAGAGCTTCAATAATAGTTTATTTCTGGCCATCAACCCGGCAACAGC
>Ga0302315_10005996_pt1 | contig 10242 bp, 4 predicted proteins | sample III_Palsa_N3_1_FD_200532 | JGI IMG/M metagenome (GOLD analysis project Ga0302315, IMG submission 200532) | Peat permafrost microbial communities from Stordalen Mire near Abisko, Sweden - III_Palsa_N3_1 | ecosystem: Environmental > Terrestrial > Soil > Palsa > Peat permafrost | place: Sweden... | reverse complement strand
GACTCGCCGCTTGCGGGCGGCAAGAGTTCCGCGACGATCCCTGTCCCCCAGCCTCAACGGTGGTGGCCGGCCGGTATGGGATCCCAGAATCTCTACAACGTGCGCGTAGATCTGCGAAACTCAAAAGGTACAACCGTAGATAGCACGGATCGCCACATCGGACTTCGCACCATAACCTGGATTCAAAAGACGGCGCAGCACCCCCTTATGCTTGAAGTGAACGGCCGCCCATTTTTCGCAAAAGGTACGAACTGGGTTCCGCCCGATTCTCTGATCACCCGAACCACGGCGGCAAAAGAGCGGCAGTTAGTGGACAATGTGGTAGGCGCGAACATGAACATGATGCGCCTGTGGGGCGGCGGTTACTACGATGATGACGCCTTCTACGACGAATGCGACAAAAAAGGCCTTCTGCTCTGGTCTGAGTTCAAATTCGCCGACGCCCCCTACCCCGCCTTCGATCCCGCCTGGGTCGCCAACGTTAAAGCCGAGGCACAAGACAACGTACGGCGTCTCCGCGATCATCCAAGTCTGGTGGTATGGTCAGGTAACAACGAAGTAATAGGCTTTGTAAGAGACACAACGAGCAATTCCGGAATGGCCCGCGAGGATTACGATCTGCTGTTCCATCACGTTCTGGCAGACACCGTGCATGAACTGGATCCGGGGTCTGTATATACTCCCGGCAGCCCCGAGTCCGGCGACGAGCACGATTGGTCCGTCTGGCATGGCGGAGCGCCCTTCGACTCCTATCTCAGCGTGCACGGATTCGTATCAGAGTTCGGCTTTCAGGCCTTTCCATCTCCCAAAAGCGTAGACGCCTTTACAGCCCCGGAAGACCGCGATTCGGTAATGTCGCCCATCATGCACTTTCATCAGCGCAACTGGGGAGATGGTAACCAGATCATCCTTAACACCTTCCGACGCTATTACCTGAAGCCGAAGGATTTCGATTCAACGCTCTGGCTCAGTCAAATCCAGCAGGCCGACGGAGTCCTTACAGGAGTAGAAAACTGGCGTCGAGATTGGCCTAACTCCACCGGCAGCCTCGTATGGCAGTACAACGACTGCTGGCCCTCGGTAAGCTGGTCCATGGTGGATTATTACGGCCGGCCAAAAGCCCTCTACTATAGACTGCGCCATGCCTACGCGCCCGTCATGCTTTCAGGGATCACCGATCATAAGCTAGACACGGCGGAACTCTGGATCTGTAACGACCGACGAAACTCTCTGCGCGGAAGGCTCGACTGGAAACTGATGCGACTGAACGGTTCCGTCGTAACAAAGGGAAGCCAAAACGTAGCCATCGCCGCAGGCACCAGTGCAACCCGAGCCATAAAGCTTTCCGAAGCGGCCGCAATCGAAAAAGAAGGTGCAGCCAATGTAGTAGTATGGGCAGAACTAACAGTGCCCAACGAACCCGTATCCAGCGCCGTGCTTACCTTCGTGAGACCAAAGGACCTGAACCTGACTCAGCCAGATTTCCGAACTTCCGTCACTCAAACCGGCAGCACCTACCGGGTCACCATCAGCGACTTGCATCCGGCCCTGTGGACCTGGCTGGACCTTGCCGGAATCGATGCCACATTCTCCGACAATTTCATAGCCCTAGGCCCGGGCGAACCGCAAACCATCGTGGTTCAGCCCTCTGCAAAAACCTCTCTGACGCAGGTGCTAAAAGCACTCCGTGTCCGCAGTCTATACGATACCTACCTTCCAGGCACAGTAGGCACGCCGGTTACGAAAGCGGCGCCCGACGGCAGCATATTGGCAACCGCCGACGATGCGGACATCACAGGAAACACCGCCATCGTCGAAAGCGGAACCCCTGACAACATTGGAGACTGGGCCGATGTACACGACTACGCGCAATGGACCGTTACCGGAGCTAAACCCGGCACGTACTCGGTAACCATGAATATCTCCTGCCCTCCTGGCGTCGAAGGAAGCAAATTCGTACTGGACATCGCAGGCAAGCAGTTGAATGGAACCGTACCCAGTACACCAGGTTGGACGAGCTATGCGGATATGTCTCTGGGGAATGTAACCATCAGCCAAGCAGGAACCATCAAGATTACGCTTACGCCGACATCCATGGCGACTGACCGGATTATGAATCTTAGAACGATTACACTGAAGCCCGTTCAAGGACCATAAACCAGGAGCCCGACCTCCAAATTCCCCCATTTGACACAATCCTCAGGTCCTGTTATAATCAGAGCAAGCGCTTACACAGACATGTACCCGAAAGTCAAGCGCCCATCATCTCTAGTCACAACACTGAAGTTTATTTGCAAGCATAGCAATACAGTGAAGGAGTATCTCAACTTGAAAGACTACACGCTCGGTAAAAGGCTCGGCGCGCACGCGCGGGTTATCGGGTTTCTAACCATGGCAGTCGCCGCCACCATCGGAATGCGGCCTGCCGCCGCTCAGTTCAATGCCCCCATTATGGGCTGGAGCACCTACAGTCAGCAAACTATCTACGGCGAAAACTGGATCACGGAAGGCGAAATCGAGGTCCAGTCCGCCATGATCCACCAGTCCCTGCAGCAATATGGCTTTAACTATGTCAATGTAGACGCCGGATCGATGACCGGTACCTACGACTCCTACGGCCGGCCGATGCAGAACACATCCCTGTATCCGGATGGACTTGCCGCAGTGGCCGCCTATGTCCACAACAACGGGCAAAAGTTCGGCCTGTACTATGTCCCGGGAATTCCTTCAGCCCTGTACGACCAGAACCCCCCGATTTATGGGACCAACCCTCCCATCTATATACAGAGCATCGTCAAAACCCCGTACATGCCAGGATGCGCCTGGGGCAGCACGACCTCCGACAACAACTATGAAATAGACTACACCAAACCAGGAGCGCAGGCCTATATCAATTCCATCGCCAATCTCTTTGCCACCTGGGGCTTCGACTATCTCAAACTCGACGGAGTATGTCCCGGCTCCGATCTTGGGCTGCCCAGCTACGATCAGCGCAATGATGTCGCTGCCTGGCAAACAGCGCTGCAGCAATGTGGCCGGCCCGTCTTTCTTACAATCTCCTGGGACATAAATCCCACGTATTCCAGTTTCTTCAAGCAGTATACAAATGCATGCCGGATCGATAACGACATCGAGGCATATAACACCGGTGGCGTCCCTCTGACCGGATGGACCCAGATTAGCGGGCGGTTCTCGGATGCAGTGAACTGGTGTAACAGCTCCGGAATCGGAGGCGGATGGGAAGACCTGGACTCTCTCGACTGCGGCGAAGGCTCTGTGGATGGCACAACCAACGACGAGCGCCAGACCATGGCCACCTTCTGGTCCCTCGAATGCGCAAACTGGTATACCGGCGACGATCCCTACCACCTGGACACCTTTGGCACGTGGCTGCTTACCAATCCGGCGTTGATCCATTACGATCAGGCTGGCCACGTCGCAAATCAGATCCAGAGCGGCAACTCTCAGATCTGGGTGACTCCCAACGGCGACGGCACCTATCTCGTAGGCCTTTTCAACCTGAGCGGAAGCTCGGCTACAGTGACGATTAATTGGAGCAGCTTGAACTTGACCGGTTCACAGGATGTTTTCGATGTCCTGGGCAATGCCGACCTTGGCCAGTTCAGCAACAGCTACGGCGTCACCCTCAACACGCACGCCAGCAAACTCATCAAAGTCGGCGGCGCAGGAGTTACCTGGTATAAAATCTCCAATGTCAGCAATAACCAGAGCCTGACCCTAAACAACGGGTGGGATGTCGATGGCGGCGGCCTTAGCTCCGCAGCAGACACCGGAAGTCCCACACAGCGATGGCAGCTTGTCTCCCAGAGCAACGGTTCTTACAACCTCGTTAATGAATTCAGCGGGAAAATGGTCAATATTCCCGGCGGTGCGGGAAGCAACGGCACCCAGTTGATCCAGTACCACAAAGATGGCGGATCCAATTCCCAATGGAAAAAGGTCGCGAGCGGCAGCAACTACACATTTGTTAGCGTAGACAGCGGCTTGCTGATGGAACTGGCCGGAGGCACCATTGTCGATGAATGGGGAAGCAACGGCGGCACAAACCAGCAATGGGTAGTCACACCATGCGTGCTCAACGACAACGACACCACGCTTGGAGTAAGCTACAGCGGCACGTCGTGGTCCTACAGTTCAAATCGTAATCTGGGCGACTACGACAACGACGTTCACTGGACAAACCACAGCGGCGACTCCTGCACGGCCACATTTACCGGAACCGGAGTAACCTACGTGACAGAGAAGTGCAACGACGAAGGAAACGTCAACATCTATATCGACGGCGTCCTTCAATCAACCGTAAACTGCTACAACAGCACCCGGCTGGTCCAGCAGCCTGTTTACAGTATTGGCGGACTGACACGCGGAACCCACACCATTCAAGTGGTAAACAACGCCAGTACAGACATGCTAATCGATGAATTCCTCATCGCACCCTGAGAGACTCTCCGGACACCGGTATTCTCTTACTCCTCTCCCCCATTCCGATGGTGGGAGAGGGTTGGGTGAGGGGGTTATCCTGATAAATCTACAGCTTAAATCCTGTTATCGCAACGCTCCAGAAGGCCGCCCACCCAAGCTCCTTCTACTCATTCCACCACCCGCTTGACAGACTCAAGTCCTGGTGATAGAATGGTTCCCGTGAGATGAAAGCGTTTTCATGTACACGTCGAATTAGAAACATGTTAGAGATATTGCCGCAGAATAATGTAAGCCCTTACATAGTGTTACATTAACCGAGTTACTGGTTGTTATAGAAACTAATGCAATTCAGCACGTCGCCAAAAGGAGATAATCGATGATGAAATTTTCTGACTTCGGTGGAGGCAAATGGCAGCACAAACTCTCGCGCTGGTTTGGCCAGACTGCAGCCCTCGCTCTCGTAACGGCTTGTTTTACCGCCTCTCCCACGCACGCTCAACCCTATATGGGCTGGAGCAGTTGGAGCCTGGAATCGACCACCGCTTCCGGGTATGGGTCCAGTTGGCTTACTGAAGGGCAAATGGAAGTACAGTCGGACGAACTTGCAGCGACGCTGCAGCCGTATGGATATAACTACTTCAATATTGACTCAGGATGGTCCAGCGGTTTCGACAGCTATGGCCGCCCTACTGCGAACAGCAGCACATTTCCCGACGGCATCCCGTGGATTGCCAACATCGTCCATGGAAACGGACAGAAATTGGGCATCTACTGGATCCCAGGAGTTGGAACGGACGTCTATGACGCAAACCCGCCCATCTACGGCACCAACCCGCCCATCTATGTCGACAGCATCGTGGCGCAGCCTCTGGCAACAGGAGACGCGTTCGGAAGCTGGCACCTGAAAATTGACTTTACCAAGCCTGGGGCTCAGCAGTATGTTAACTCGGTCGTCGACCAGTTTGCCTCCTGGGGAGTCGATTTCCTGAAGCTGGACGGCGTTGTCCCAGGCTCCGACCAGACTATCTCCTATTGCGACGACCGCCCCGACGTGGAAGCGTATCAAACGGCAATCCAGCAGTGCGGCCGTCCAATCTGGATGACCATTTCCTGGAACATCAACGACGATTACATTCCCTTCTGGCAGACGTATTCCAACGCACGGCGCATCGACGACGATGTCGAATCCTACACCAGCACCCTCACAAGCTGGTCCGGGATCAGCAAGCGGTTTGCTGATGAGGCCAACTGGGCCCCCTGGGCAGGCAACACCGGATACAACAGCAACTACCCGCTTGGATCCGGATGGAATGACCTCGATTCCCTCGACGTGGGCAACGGTTCGATGGACGGACTAACCAATAATCAAAGGCAGACTGCCGCAAGCTTCTGGGCGCTGGAATGCTCTCCATTCTACACGGGCGACGATCTCTACCATATGGACAGCTACGGAATCTCCCTGCTTACCAACACCGCGGTAATTGCCCAGGATCAGGCCGGTAATGTTGGGCAGCAGATCCAGGGTGGCAACTCACAAATCTGGGCCGCGAACAACGGCAATGGCACTGAAACAGTGGGACTATTCAACCTCGCCGGCAGCACAGCCACCGTCACAGTAAACTTCAGCAGCATCGGCCTGAGCGGCACACAAAAAGTGCACGACCTCTGGGCCAACACCGACTCCATCCACACAACCAGCTATGCAGCATCGCTAGCCACGGATTCCTCAAACCTGGTCAAAATTGAACCTCCGCATGTCCTGAGCATCGACTTTGTCGGAGCGGGAACCTCGATGGCGTCGAGTTCAACAGCTGGCGTGCTGGCCTTGCCCAACTGGAACAATGCGACTGGTTCGGTGAACACCGGAGGCATACCTCTCGTTGACAGCACAGGAGCCACATCTGGGGCTTGGGCTTCCTGGAACGCCACCTCGACCTATGAGCTGTTTAACTCCAACACAGCCGGCAACTATCAAATGATGAACGGATACCTGGACACCTACAGCGGGGATACATCCACTGTTCAAGTTTGGGATTTGCCTTCGACATTTACAACCAATGGTTACGATGTCTACGTCTATTGCGACGGCGACAACGGCTCTGCAACCCGTGTCTACAGCTACACCATTGACGGAACGACTGTCGATGTCACGGACAACGCCAACACCAACTACTCCGGAACGTTCACACAGGCGAACAACTCGGCTGGTAACTACGTCCGGTTCCAAAACATCACCGGCAACACCTTCACGCTTTCTGCAACTCCGGTATCGTCCACCGACGCATACCCTAGATGCCCAATCAACGGGATACAAGTCGTAGCCCACTAGAGTCACATTACAAGGACGGTCCCGCTGCTGGTGCCACTCCGGTAGCCCTGGAGGGGAGTGTCTTACAAGCCGCCCGTGCCCCAAGCACAGGCGGCTTTCTCACGTTCATATGAACACACAAAACTTTCTCTTCCCAACAACAGTCTTTATGCCAGCTTTGTATGATAGAATGGAAACACGAGATGTAAACGGTTACATAACTAAGAATTCATAGCTAAACAGGAGACGATGATGTATATTCCAAAACTAGCTCCGCACAGACTGCTTCCCGCAGTTCTAATTCTTTTACTCACAGCGTGTTCCGTCAGCGCCCAGACCACACGCGAAGAATCCTACATCGCAAAAGGCAAAGTACTCCGCGTCCTGTGTCTCGGAGATTCCATCACAAGCGGCTATTCCGATGGCTTCGGCAACTACCGCCGTCCTCTTCAGGCGATGCTTACCTGGGGCGGATTTACCTTTCGATTCGTGGGGAGCAACACAGCACAGGCCTCAAGCTACCAGGGCACGGATGTCGACCAGACATTCAGCCCCTATCAGCCCAATTGCGAAGGATATGACGGTTTCCGAATCGATCAAATATCCAGCGACACTCCGGCAGTCGATCCGCTTGGCAATTCCTATCCCGGCCTCACTCACACAATGATCTCAGATATTCCCGATGTCGTTCTTGTGATGCTTGGAACAAACGACGTCAGCCAGGCCTACGACCCCGGAGGCCCAGGCTACGCCGGTGGAACGGGCTTCGCCGCCGATGCTGCTGGGCGTTTGAACGAGCTCATCGATCGGCTTTACCATATTAATACTGATCTGACAGTGGTCATTAGTTCAATCCCCCCGCTTACCGATCAAACCAAAAATTCCACCGCGGCAAGCTATAATGCGCTCATCCCTCAAATCGTTCAGGCCCACCGGCAGCTTGGCCAACATGTACTCTTTGCGGATATGGGCTCCGCCGTCAAGGCCGCAGATCTCTCTTCGGACGGAATCCATCCCAGTACGGCAGGCTACGACAAAATAGCGGGCGTCTGGTACTCGGCAATGACTGGCCGCACCGCACCGGAACTTCGTGTAGTCAGCGTGGAATTTGTCGGATCGGGCTCGGCCATGGCGGCAAGTGAGTCGGCGGGGGTCGTGGCAGCAGCAAATTGGAACGACGCCGTCGGTACTGCATCCAACGGGATAAATCTGCTCGACAATTCGGGAAGATCCACTGGCGCCTGGATATCATGGGTAGGAAGCGGCCCCTACAATAACGGGCTTCCGGATGTGCCGGGCAACAACCGCATGATGCGGGGATATCTAGACAACTACGGCACAAGTACCATTACTGTGTCGGACCTCCCCGCTGCATACACCAAAAACGGCTACGACGTCTACGTTTATGCGAACGGCTCCACCCACGACGCCACCCGAGTCTACAGCTTCAAAATCGGGAATACAGCCATCAATGTGACAGACCCACCCAACAGCGACACGGCGGGAGCCTACGTTCTTGCAGCAAACTCAGCGGGGAACTACGTCAAGTTCTACAATCTGACCGGAAGCAGCTTCACACTGACAGGAACTGCTGTATCGTCGACCGACCAGTATCTGCGCGTCGCCATCAACGGAATTCAGATCGTCGCACACTGATGCCCCGCTGAACGATACGAGTCACGCACCGCCTGATGGGGGCGTTGCGTACAGCGTCCTTCCGGTTCCTTCGTGCCGGTAGCTGCGCCCTCCTACCTGTACCTTGTCACCGGGCGCTACCGTGCTGCTAACCAGTCTTCAAGTTCGGAAAGGCTAGTAAAGCTGAACAAGGCTTTACCCAACTCGTTCATTTGCTCGGAGCTCAAGGCGTCCAGACTCTTCGTGATTTGGGTGGGCATGGTGCTAAACCGTTGCTCTATAAGCAGGGACAACAGCTCCTCTTTTCCTTCCTGTCGCCCTTCCTGTCGCCCTTCCTGTCGCCCTTCCTGTCGCCCTTCCTGTCGCCCTTCTTCTCTTTCGTATTGAAGTTGACCTGTATCTACCATGTTTGCCAGTACCTCCGCGTCATAAATATCTCGTTCCTGTGGGTCCAACCCCATTGCAATTAGATCACGGACAGCTTTCACGATGTCGGCGTCCCTTCGCAATGCTTCCGGCAAGTCTCCTCGCCCCAGCGTATTTGCGTGATTCAGAAAAGCAATCCATCGGTCAAGTGGGGCGAAAAGTTCATTAAGCTGCTTTCGAAACTTGCCCAGTTCAACAAAGTAAAATTGAAGATGGCTAAGTTGCTCCCAACTTTCATTGGTTTCTGTGTCTTTCAATATCAAATGTCGGAAATAGCGGTCATCGTTAAAGAAAGTAAAGTCAAGAAAGTGGATGCCGATCGTGGTATTTAATACGGAATATGGCACTCCCTCTTCTATTTGATCAACATAGACTTTGGATCCGTAATAGATAGCACGCTTGCCGTACAGTGCATTTCCGACGACCTGCATCTCTACATTGTACCAAACACCCTTCTGATCGATGGCTTTGATATCGAGAATACTTTCCTTAGATCCGACATACTGAGCTAGGTTATAGGGGTTGCGGATTTCGATATCTTTTATAACAGTGTTCGGGCCAATGACACTGTTAATCAGAGCGATCAAAATATCCTTACTGCCCTCGCTGCCGAAGAGCTTTCGGAACACAACATCAATTTTTGGGCTGGGATTTTCCATTACACTGGTAACATTTTACCCATCTAAACTGCGTTAAGCGTCCCGCTCGCCGGCAGCAGGCACTCACAGCACTCCTAGCTACCCAAAAATCCCCTTATTCTCCACCAGCCAATCTCCAAACGACTGTGGCGCCTTGCCCGTCAGCGTCTCCACATCGGACGTAACGGCGCTCAGGTTTCCGGCCTTGGCTGCCGTATCGAAGGATGCGAAAACGATGGCAACAGGCTCGGGAACACCATGGCTCTTTGCCCCTTCGATAATTGCCTCTACCGGAACTTGAATGACCGTGATCGGTTTATCCAGCGCCTTGCTTATTTGAGCGGCCACGGAGCTTATATCCAGGGCTTCGGTTCCCGTAAGAGTAAATGTGACGTCCTCCACTCCCGATTCTGCGATCAAAGCCGCAGCCGCGGATCGAGCCAGATCGTTCCGCGAAAGATAGGAAATTTGACCGTCGCCGGCGGCACTGTACAGGCTTCCGCTTGCCACGGCTCCTGGAATTGTAAAGACGAGATTCTCGAAGTACCAGCTATTGCGTAGGATAGTCCATTTTAGGCCGCTCGCCTTAATCGCATTCTCTGTGCCAAAGTGAACGGAGGCGAAGCTAACCAGGGATTTTTCCGCGTCCGGCAGCGATGTGTACAGCAAGTGCCCCACCCCTGCTTCTTTCGCCGCGGCAACCGCGTTCAGATGCTGCTGAAGACGGACCTCGTTATCGAGCGAGTCCGTACTTATTAAGAGAACCTTGCTGGCGCCCTGAAATGACTGCAC
>Ga0302315_10005988_pt1 | contig 10251 bp, 10 predicted proteins | sample III_Palsa_N3_1_FD_200532 | JGI IMG/M metagenome (GOLD analysis project Ga0302315, IMG submission 200532) | Peat permafrost microbial communities from Stordalen Mire near Abisko, Sweden - III_Palsa_N3_1 | ecosystem: Environmental > Terrestrial > Soil > Palsa > Peat permafrost | place: Sweden... | reverse complement strand
AGAAGGTTGAGATTGTGGAAGAAGACAGTGGGGGAGTGTTCGAAGGCAAGGTGTTGTGTCTGGATGTTTTAATACGCCAGGCCGCACTGCTCGAAACACCCCTGCAGCCGTTGTGTCGTGTCGACTGTCCCGGTATTCCCGTTAAGGGACAGGAATTCGATGCGGAGCCGGCCACCGATTCGCCGTTTAAGGACCTTTCGAAATACTTCGACGAGTCCGCTTAAGCTGTGCGCGGGAGCAGAGATGTGCCCCCGCGACAGGTCGCTGTGAAGTGACATTTGATGAGGAGATATTGATCCATGCCGCTGCCAAAGAGACGTCATTCTAACCAGAGAACCCGTAAGCGTCGTACACACTACAAGCTCACGCTTCCTGAACTTGCCAAGACCCGTTGTGGATGTCCAACCCCACAGTACCGTCTGGCCCACCACGCTTGTCCAGTTTGTGGATTCTATAACGGAAAGCTAGCCGTAGTCGTAAAAGTAAAGACGAAGGCTGAAGAAGCGTAATGCTGCTCGCAGCAACGATCGCGTCTTGTTCTGTGTTTTCGATTACTTAAGGGTGTCTATGAGAATCGCGGTTGACGCGATGGGTGGCGACTACGCACCGGCGGAGATAGTCAAAGGCTCGGTTAATATCGCCCGTGCGAATGCTGAGGCAGAAATTATCCTGGTGGGCGATGAAGCCGCCGTGCGTGAGGAGCTTGCGCACAACGGAGAAATTCCGTCCAATATAACGGTGAAGCATGCGCCTGAGCGGATTGAGATGAACGATCATCCCGCCCAGGCCGTGCGTAAGAAACGACTGTCCTCGCTCGTTGTAGCGGGGCTAATGGTCAGTTCCGGTGAAGCGGACGCTACATTCAGCGCCGGCAACACGGGGGCAGCCATGGCTGTTGCGGCGATCGATATCGGCCTGGTGGCCGGTTTCAACAGGCCGGCAATTGCCACGCAAATTCCCACAATCCGCGGACATGCTCTCCTGCTCGATGCAGGCGCCAACGTGGACGTATCTCCCCAGCAAATCCTGCAATTTGGCGCCCTTGGCGCACTGTATGCGGAAAAGGTGCTTGGCGTTGTGCGGCCCAGGGTCGGTTTGCTCAATATCGGCGGGGAAGCTGGTAAAGGGAATGAACTGTGCCGGACTGTTTATCCCATGCTGGAAGCTACCGGTCTTAATTTTGTCGGCAATATTGAAAGCAAGGATCTGTTCGAACACGCTGCGGATGTGATCGTCTGCGACGGGTTTGCCGGAAACCTCGTTTTAAAAACTACAGAAGCCGTTTCTGAAATGATTCTTGACGTGCTCAAGGACAAGTTGAGCGAGTCGGGTGCTTCCGAGGAAATCAACCTGATCCTTAAGGACATGATTCACACGATTGCGGTCAGGCTGGACTACGCCGAAAATGGCGGTGCGCCTCTGCTGGGTGTTAATGGAGTCTCCATTATCGGTCATGGACGTTCCAAGGCGCGTGCTATTGAAACCGGCATTCTCATTGCGATTCAGGCCGCGGGGAGCGGCTATACGGCCGCGCTGAAGGCGGCCGTTGTAGCCGGGGACATTCAATGACTAACTCCGGAGCGCTGCAGCTTGCCGGTATCTTAGGCGTTGGTTCCTTCCTTCCCGAGACGGTTGTCACCAATGATGAACTTGCTGCACGGATAGATACGTCCGATGAATGGATTTCTTCCCGTACCGGGATAAAGGCCAGACGCATCGCCGACGCTGGTGTGGCTACGTCGGATTTAGCGATTGCCGCCGGCCGCAGCGCTCTGCTTAACGCGGGGATCGATGCCTCCGAGTTGGACCTGGTGATCGTCGCAACCTGCACTCCCGATCATCCCGGCTCCTTTCCCTCCACGGCAGCCATCGTCCAAAATGCTCTTGGGGCATCCAAAGCGGGCGCCTTCGATATGGGGGCGGTATGCGCCGGGTTTTCTTATGCGTTGCACGTCGGATCGCAGATGGTAAGGTCTGGTTCGGCGCGTTATGTGCTGGTTGTCGGAGCGGAGACGCTTTCGCGGATCGTCAACTGGTCCGATAGAAACACAGCGGTTTTGTTTGGTGACGGAGCGGGCGCTGCTGTTATAGGCCCCGTGGCTGAGGGCGGATACCTGGGAGGCCTTCTGGGGGCGAACGGCGAGGGCGGGAAGCTGCTCTGCGTTCCGGCCGGGGGGTCCCGAGAGGCCGTGTCTGAAGACGAAGCCGACAGGAAATACATCTACCAGAACGGCCGCGAAGTCTATCGCTTTGCCGTCTCAATTATAGGTGAAGCTGCCTTGCAGGCTGTGGAGTCCGTCGGGCTGACATCGCGCGATGTAGACTGTTTTATCCCGCATCAGGCCAACATCCGCATTATTGAGAAGGCTGCGGAGCGCATGGAGCTTCCGCGCGAAAAAGTTTTTGTAAATCTCGACAAGTACGGCAACACCTCTTCCGCCTCTATCCCAATTGCGCTTGACGAAGCCGTTAAGAGCGGGAGGATCCAGAAGGGCAATTTAGTAGTGATGGTTGGATTTGGCGCCGGGCTTGCCTGGGCCGCCAATGTCATACGGTGGAGCGTTTAGGCGGCATGGGTAAGTTAGCGTTTATTTTTCCAGGTCAGGGGTCGCAAAGTGTCGGAATGGGGCTGGGGCTTTCGGAAAGCTACCCTGCTGCCCGCGATATCTTCGCTCAAGCCGACCGTATTCTGGACAGGCCGTTGAGCCGATTGATGTTCGAAGGTCCCGAAGCTGAACTGCTGCCGACGGTTAACACCCAGCCGGCCCTGTATGTCGCTTCGGTGGCTGCCTACTCTGTGTTGATCTCGGAGACGCCGCTGCGGCCCGACGCGGTTGCCGGCCATTCTATTGGGGAGTACGCCGCGCTGTACGCCGCGGATGTGTTTGATTTTGCAACGGGATTGGGATTGGTGGCGCGGCGAGCAGAGGCCATGCAGAGCGCGGCGTCCGAAGCGGGTGGGGCCATGGCTGCGGTTCTGGGACTGACAGCGGAGGCTGTGCGCGACATTTGTCTGGAAACCTAGGCAAGCGGCGCGGGCATCGTAGATCCTGCCAATTATAATTCGCCGGGCCAAGTCGTGATATCCGGTGAAGCGGATGCCGTCGATGCGGCTTCGGTGCTGGCTAAAGAGCGCGGCGCCAAAAAAGTAATGCGACTCAATGTGTCGGGGGCGTTCCATTCGCGCCTAATGGCTAAAGCGGCGGCAGCCATGGAAGGCGTGCTGGCCGATGCGGCTCTGAAGGCTCCTTCGGTGCCGATTATAACCAACGTTACGGCAGACTATACCGGCGACGCTGAAGAGATACGACGAAATCTGTCGGCTCAAATCGATCACCCCGTGCGGTGGGAGGAAACCCTCCTGAAGCTGTCTGCCGACGGTTTCGACAGGTTTGTTGAGGTCGGAAGCGGAAGCGTACTTTCGGGATTGGTTAAGAGAACCTTGCAGGACGTAAGCTACGCCTCCTTTGGCAACCCGGCGGATCTCGAAAAAGTTTTGAAGCTGGGAGAAACGGCATGAACCTCGAAGGTCGAAATGCGATAGTGACGGGTATTAGCAAGAGCGGGTCGGGCCTGGGGCATTCCATTGCGCTGGAACTGGCGCGTCAGGGGGCTAATGTCGCCGTGGCCGGGCATTCCTCTTTAGAGGCCGCGGAAGACCTTGCAGAGGCCATCAAGGCGCTTGGCCGGCAGTCCATTGCGGTGCAGTGCAACGTCTCGGATGCGGCTCAGGTAGAAAATTTCGTTTCGCGGGTATTGACATCGTGGGGCGCATTGGATATAGTAGTGAACAATGCTGGTGTGACGAGAGATACCCTCGTTTTGCGGATGTCGGAGGACGATTGGGACACGGTGCTCGACACCAATCTCAAAGGCGCGTTTCTCATGACCCGCGCATCCCTGAAGTCAATGATCAAACAGCGCCGGGGTAAGATAGTAAATATCTCCTCGGTTATGGGACTGGTAGCAAACCCTGGTCAGGCGAATTATTGCGCGTCCAAAGCAGGACTCATTGCCCTGACAAAGACGGTGGCAAAGGAAGTGGGAAGCAGAAACATCCAGGTTAACGCGGTCGCTCCAGGATTTATCAGTACAGCAATGACGGATAAACTGAGCGATGAGCAGAAGTCAGCCATCTTACAGAAAGTCCCGGCCGGTCGTTTAGGGACACCGGAAGACGTAGCAGGCGTAGTCGCCTTCCTATGTTCTTCCGTTGCCGATTATATTACCGGACAGGTTTTGACCGTAGATGGTGGGATGATCGGGTAAAACATTGCAGGTAATTTGGATAACTTTGCAATTATAGTTAAAATTGTTCAGAGAGGCATCAAGGAGGCGAAGGCATGTCAACGTTTGATCGCGTGAAAAAAGTCGTTGTGGAGCAGCTCGACGTAGCTGAGGATGAAGTGACCCCGCAGGCGTCATTTGTCGACGATCTAGGCGCGGATTCCCTGGACGTCGTCGAGCTCGTAATGGGGCTTGAGGAAGAGTTCGACGTGGAAATCCCGGACGAGGACGCTGAGAAGATCACGACCGTTCAGGAAGCAGTGACCTACATAGACGAAAAGTCTAAATAGTTCTTTTATTACGAGAGCCCGCCCGCATAGCCGGCGGGCTCTTGTTCTCTGAACCCACCCCGCCACCCACCCCGCCGCTGAGACGGCGACCCTCCCGGAACGGGAGGGTGGGGAGGCGGATTTGGGGGGTGCGATTTTAAAACTCTTTTACCTTCCCGTTTCGGGAGGGTGCCGGCTCTCAGGCCGGTGGGTGGGTACATTAACGAGGCACCATGGGTAGTGACCGAAGAATTGTAATTACGGGTCTTGGGGCAGTGACGCCGATCGGGACGGGTAAGAAGGAATACTGGGAAAGTTTGCTGGCAGGCAAATCCGGCGTGGCTACGGTCACTAGCTTTGACTGCTCGGCGATTGCGACCAGGATTGCGGCTCAGGTAAGGGACTTCAACATTGAAGACTACCTGGAGGACCGCAAAGAGGCTAAGCGGATGGACCGATTCGTCCATCTTGCCATGGCTTCCTCTATCCTTGCTCTTAAAGATTCCGGGTTAGTTGTAGACGATTCCAACCGGCACAGGGTTGGAACGTTTATCGGAAGTGGAATCGGCGGCATTGCTACGCTCGAAGAGCAGCACCGCAAGCTCATGGAAGGCGGAATGGGACGCGTAAGCCCCTTCTTCGTGCCGATGATGATCGCAAATATGGGCACAGGCCAGGTCGCCCGTCATTTGGGACTGCAGGGCCCCAGCGAGACCGTGGTGACCGCGTGCGCCACATCCACAAATGCCATCGGCGACGCGTACGAAGTGATTAAGCGCGGAGATGCCGATGCCATCCTGACGGGCGGCTCGGAAGCGGCGATCACCCCGATCTCCATGGCGGGGTTCTCCAACATGCGCGCCATGTCGCGCCGAAACGACGAACCGGAGCGCGCATCGCGCCCGTTCGATGTGGGGCGTGACGGGTTTATCCTGGGCGAGGGCTCGGGGATCGTCGTGCTGGAAGACCTGGACCACGCCAAGGCGAGAGGCGCGCATATCTACGCCGAGGTTATCGGCTACGGAATGAGCAACGATGCGTACGATATCGTCCATCCCGCCCCAGAGGGCGCCGGAGCGGCGCGAGCCATGGCTGCGGCGATTAAGAGCGCACAGATTGCCCCGGAGAGCGTCGGATACATTAACGCGCACGGCACGAGTACTCCGGCCGGAGATGTCCTGGAAATTCAGGCCATTAAGACGATCTTTGGCGAGCATGCCTACAAGCTGAGCGTGTCCTCCACTAAATCGATGACAGGGCACCTCCTGGGCGCTGCAGGAGCCATTGAGGCCATTGCCACGGCGCTGGCCCTTGAGACCGGCATACTGCCTCCCACGGTCAACCTGGACGAGCCGGATCCGGAATGCGATCTGGACCTGGTGCCGCATACTCCAAAAGAGCGGCAGACGGATATTGCGTTCTCGAACTCCTTTGGTTTTGGTGGGCACAATGCAACCCTCGTCCTCAAACGATGGACAGAGTAACGCTGAGTTATCGGATCTGAGCCGGATTGCGCAGGACCTACACACGCACGGTGTGGTCGATGCGCAGTCCAGAGCTTTGGTTGTCTTTAATGTTTCGCGGACGTCTGTAAGCCATACTGCTCAATTTATCAGTGAAGTGACCTGGGATAAGGACACAGAGTTTCCTGGAGTTGCGGTTACAACTTGGGATGGCGAGCCGGTTGCTTCGGACGTTTTTGACCTGAAACGAGAGGCCGACCGCAAGGGCAGGGCGGATAAAGTCCGCTTGAAGTTCAAACTGAACTTCCACGTGGAGGATCTGGCCGGACGAAGCTGGCGTACTTATATTGCGCGGTTCGGGACGGGAACGGATACGGATCCTTTGATTTTCTTGGCCGGCCCGAGCGTGAGCGCTCATCCGCATTTTGTGGTTCTGGAAGCGGCCGCGCAGCAAGGTGAGTTAGGACCGACTGGAACTTTGTAGCCGCCTAACTGCGTTCATACTATGTTGATCGAATGCTTTACACAGCTCTTTTAAAACTTCATATCCTGCTCATTGCAGTGCCGGGACTTTACGGGGGACTTGGGGGAGATGCGCTGCATCATCCTCTTACCGTTCATGTCGCCTATTTGACCCAGCAGTCCCGCGCCTACAGCGTTGGGGTTCGCTCGGGTTCTGTCCATCAATCCTCATTTTGCAATCATCACCCAGATAACGCATCGCCGGACATTCACTCCGAAATTGTTATAAACACGGCGACTCTTCATCCCGCAACGCCCGCTATGGTTACGAGCGATTTTGCGGAAGTTATCGGGTCCACCCTTTCACCCCGCGCGCCGTGATCGCGGCCTGTTTCCCACCCAATATTTAACACGAATTTCGATGCTCGACTGAAGGGGAACCGTTAGTCTAGAGCAATTTATTAGTGCGTGGATAACGCACGCAATGGAGCATGTTATGGAATTTCTGAAAAAGCTGTTCGACGGCAACGAGCGCGACATACAAAAGTACCGCAAAGTGGTCGATAAAATTAACTCCCTTGAGGCTTCGATTAAGAAGCTCTCCGACGATGAACTGAAGGCCAAGACCCAGGAGTTTAAGGAGCGCGTCAGTACTAAGATCGAAGCCGAGTGCGATCGGGTGGATAAGGACTGGGAAGAGCTCGACCGGGAAGAGAAGCGAAGAATCTCCGATCTGGCGCTAGACCCAATTTTGCCGGAAGCCTTTGCTGTGGTTCGCGAAGCTGCGTTCCGAACGATTAAGATGCGCCCGTTTGACGTGCAGCTTATCGGCGGAATGGTGCTGCACGACGGCCGTATCGCAGAGATGAAGACCGGTGAAGGAAAGACCCTTACCGCTACGCTTCCCATCTATCTTAATGCGCTGACCGGACATGGCGTCCATCTGATTACTGTTAACGACTATCTGAGCAAAGTCGGCGCTGTGGCCATGGGACCTATCTACCACTTCCTTGGGCTAACCGTTGGGATTATCCAGGGGGCAAGCCAGGAGACGGGCGACGCCGGCGGTACGTTTATCTACGATCCGGAGTATAGGCACGCGGATCCTCGCTACGACTTTGCACGACCAGTCGCCGTTCGCCGCGAAGGATATCTGTGTGATATCACCTACGGTACGAACAACGAGTACGGGTTCGACTATCTGCGCGATAACCTTGCTTTGCCGGAACAGGAACTTGCCCAGCCCGAGCTGATGTATGCGATAGTCGACGAAGTGGACTCCATTCTGATCGACGAAGCGCGAACGCCGCTAATTATTTCCGGACAGGCAGAGGCGTCCTCGGACCTTTACGTCAAGATGGACCGCATCGTGCGCATCCTTAAGGCTGAGCGAGACTTTACCATCGACGAGAAGGCTCGTACGGCCATGTTTACCGACGACGGCCAGCGTCGCGTCGAGGCCGGCCTCGGTATTGATAACCTTTCCGATTCTGAGCACGTGGCTCTTATGCAGCACGCTGTTGCAGCTCTTAAGGCGCACAACGTCTACAAAAGAGACATCGACTACCTGGTGAAGCAAGATGAAGAGGGTAAGAATCAGGTCACGATTATCGACGAGTTTACTGGACGACTGATGTTCGGACGGCGGTGGTCGGACGGTCTGCATCAGGCGGTGGAAGCCAAGGAAGGGGTCAAGATTGAAAATGAAAATAAGACCCTGGCGACGATTACCTACCAGAACCTTTTTCGATTGTATCCCAAGCTTTCCGGTATGACCGGTACAGCTAAGACGGAAGAGGACGAGTTCCGCAAGATCTATGCCCTGGACGTTGTTGTAGTACCCACCAACAAGCCCAACGTGCGCAAGGATCTGGCGGATGTTATCTTTAAGACCGAAGAGGCCAAACTTCGCGGAATTGCCCGGCAGATCCTGGCGCTTTATGCCCAGCAGCAGCCTGCGCTTGTTGGAACGCGGTCGGTGGAAATGTCGGAAAGAGTCTCCGACAGACTTCGGTTCGACAAACTTGGCCTGCTCGCACACACCGACCTGCTGCGCGACAAGCTGGAGAAAGCCAAGATCGATAAAGAGGTCTACGGCCAGTACAGCGCACTGCTGAACAAGAAGCTTTCGGACCTTAAGACGTCGGACCTGGTGGACATGTCCCGAGCGCTTGGTGTCTCAACGGATATCAAATCTCCGGAGAACCTGGCCGAGCTCGACCGTATTCTGGAACTCAAGCGGGATCAGAGAGACTATCTGGAAGAGGCTCTCACGCACGGTATTCCGCACAACATTCTAAACGCGAAGTCGCACGAAAAGGAAGCGAAGATCATTTCGGAAGCCGGCCGTAAGGGCACCGTGACTATCGCGACCAATATGGCGGGACGCGGCGTCGACATTCTGCTCGGCGGGACAATCGTTCATGAGAGCGAAGATGAGCAGACCGGGAGCGATTACGAATACAGGCGCGGCGGGAAGCCCATTGCGGGTCTTACTCCCGTGGGAGAGCGCGGAAGCGATCAGCACGAGGCCGAGGCGAAGGAAGTACGTGGTACGGGCGGCTTGTTTGTTGTAGGATGTGAACGGCATGAGTCGCGGCGTATCGACAATCAGCTTCGCGGGCGTTCCGGACGCCAGGGTGACCCAGGAGCATCGCGCTTCTTTGTGTCGCTCGAAGATGAATTGATGCGTCTTTTCGGGGACAAGTCCAATAGTCCGCTTATGGCAACGTGGGTGGAGCATGAGGCCATCGATGCATCGCTGCTTTCCGCACTGATTGCCCGCGCGCAGAAGAAGGTCGAAATGCACTATTTCGATCAGCGCAAGCACACTCTGGACTACGACGACGTTATGAATGTTCAGCGTGAAAAGATCTATTCGGAGCGACGCCGTATTATAGATGGCGCCGACCTGAGAAATACCGTTGTGGATTATCTCGTGGAATGCGTTCAGGCTGAAGTTGGCGGGTATGCGGGGGGGAACCTTCCGCGTGACGAATGGGACCTGGCCGGACTATACACGGCGCTGTCTCAGACGTGGTCGGTGCAGGACTATGCCAAGCCGGAAGATCTGGAAGGCAAGACATCGGACGAGCTCGAAGAGTATCTGACCGGGCTTGCGGAACAGGCTTACGACGACAAGGAAAAGATGTTCCAGAACCTGATGGGCGAAGAAGAGGGGATGCTGGAGATTCGTCGATACGAGCGCCACATTACCTTGCGGGCCATCGACCGGCACTGGATGGAGCATCTTTCAAATATGGACTATTTGAGAGAGGGCATCGGATGGCGCGGCATGTCGGGAATCGATCCTCTCGTGCTTTATAAGAAGGAAGCCTACGACATGTTCCAGCTCATGCTGGGATCGGTTCAGGATGAAGTTCTGCGGGTTATTATGGCCACGCAGTTTGTGGATGAGCACGGCAATCCGCGCAAGGGAATTCACCAGAACGGGCAGGAGCTGGAAGATGGGGAGATTGAGGAGGTTGAGCCTCTTACGGAAGCTGATGCGAGCAAAGCCCTGATGAATCGGGCGGTGCGGCGCAAAGCTGCGCGCGGCAGGCATTAGGACGAGGCCACTACCGGGGGATCTGGTGAGTGATCACTTTATGGATGTCATTGGTGAAGATGAGCATGAACAGCACGCCAATGACAGCCATACCGGTGAGTAGAAAGGCCTGCTGTTGTTTTTCGCTCATCTTTTGACCTCGGCGAATCCACTCGATGAAGTACGACAGCAGGTGGCCTCCGTCGAGGACGGGGATGGGCAG
>Ga0302315_10005986_pt1 | contig 10254 bp, 11 predicted proteins | sample III_Palsa_N3_1_FD_200532 | JGI IMG/M metagenome (GOLD analysis project Ga0302315, IMG submission 200532) | Peat permafrost microbial communities from Stordalen Mire near Abisko, Sweden - III_Palsa_N3_1 | ecosystem: Environmental > Terrestrial > Soil > Palsa > Peat permafrost | place: Sweden... | reverse complement strand
AGTGTGATCGAAAGTCCGTTGTTAAAACCTGAAGCAAAGTTGGCGATGGGATTGACCACTTGCTCATTCAACGGAACAGGAATCATGGTCGTGTTCGTGCTTGCGTTGTAGCACCCCGACGAATCGCATGCGAAATAGATTCCGGGATTGGTGTGCGTGTTGGTTGAAACGCAATCGGTGCCGCAGTCCTGCGAAAACAAGCCGACACCGAGAATTCCGTTAACCCCGACAGAGCAAGGATCCGTATCAGGGCCTTGGTCCGCAAGCTCACTTGGAATCTGTGCAAAGTTGATATCGATCACTTGAATCGGGATGTTGCTTGCGGTTTGATTTCCCAAGAGAACATCGGCGTTCTGAACCGAGCCCCAGTCCGAGCCGGTGCCGAACTCGGCGATTTCGGCGAGTGGGTACGGCTGACCTTGAACGTTGACGGTTTGTTGGACGAGTTGAACATTGCTGTTGATCGTCGAAGCAAAAACGCGAAGGCCGTAACTTCCGGTATCGAGCAAAATATTGCTAATCGTTTGGCATTGGGAGGCGCTCGTGTGCCCAGGTGAACAGAGGGTCACTGAAACCAACGGCTGCTCAAATCCACTGAGGGGGCCGGTCGTGTTGGGATCTGAAACATAAACGGGAATCGTGCTGCTCAATGTACCGTTCAAAGAAGTGGGAATCGCAACTGGTCCTGCAGCAGTCGTACAGGCAGGGCTCGCAGGCGCAGAGGAGTCGCTGCTTCCGCAGGCGCTCAATGTTCCCAAGATCAGGAGACTGGCAACGACAACAGACTTATTGGATTTCATGGAGATCCATTCCGGTTGGGATTTGATCTTTCAGCCAAACTTGACCGGAGATCGCCATCATATGACCACCCATCTCAACGTGAAGGTTTCCGACTTCCACGATAACAGAACCGCCGTGCCGGCGCTGATGCCGGGCTTGGGCGAAGGCTTTCTGAAATTCATCGTAGTGCGCACCCATGAGGGTTCTTAAATCTGGGTGTTTCTTACCAGCCCAGGCAACACCAAAAACTTTTCCACTGGAGCCCATGAATTCGTGGACGCGAGCTCCACCTGTTTTCATTTCATGAAGGTCGTATTGAGGGTGAGTCGTCACCGTTATCGGAGTAGCCAAGACCTTCGAATCTTTCTGGAGGGACGTCAGGTCCCCACCGAGATCCGCATAGGCACAAGTGCTTGAAAGTAAAGCCATCCAGTAGACAAAAATCAAAGTTTTGAGACTCATCATTTTAAACGGTAATCAAAATAATCCGAGATGTCTAATACTGACTTCTAAAGCTTTTTATGGCCGCTCTTTTCGCGTTTAGAGAGGGTGGAATGATTGTGGAAGGGCAGGGCTTTCAAGCAGAGATTGCGATGGCCTTTTCCAGATGTTTGGCATCATGACTGGGATCTCGCCGTATCTATTCGACTTTATTCAGTTCTGCATCGATACTCGAAAGGTGAAATGGTGGCGTGACCTTTCAATCGCAAAGAAGCTTTATTTTGTCGTAGGGATCATGGCAGTCCTGATCGCGGGAGAGCTTTTGATTCTGCGTTTCTCGATGACCACTCTGTCTGCCCTTCGCGCTTTCGTAGAGGCCGAGGGAAGTTGGTCGAAATCTCAGAAAAACTCTGCTTTCTCTCTGCAGCGTTACGCGTTCACTCAAGACGAGGTCGATTATCAGGATTTTTTAAAGTACTTGGAAATCCCCGCGGGAGATCACCAAGCGCGTGTCGAACTCCAGAAGTCTCAACCCAATCTTGCTGTGGTGAGAGATGGGTTTTTGAAAGGGTCCGTCGATCCAGAGGATATCGACCCGGTCATTTCTTTGTTTCGGCGATTTTCTCGGGTGAGTTATCTCGCGCGAGCGATTCAATCTTGGACCGAGGGAGATCGGCTTTTGTCGGAGCTTCGAGATGTCGGAATCGCTTACCACGATGTTTTGCATTCCTCACATCCGAACATTGCGGCGGCTAAAAAAGACGTCTTGGCGCAGATTCGCTCAATCAATGAACAACTCACGACGCTTGAGCAAGGGTTTTCTCAGTCCCTAGGAGAAGGATCGAGATGGCTTGAGCGAGTTGTGATTTCGCTCCTATTTTTGGCCGTACTCATGGTCGAAAGCATCGGGTTGACGTTGACCTTCAGGACGAGTCGTCAAATATCCAAAGGACTATCTGATCTGAACGATGCCGCAGGGAGGATGGGGCGAGGAGATTTCAGTCACACGCTGGAAATGCGATCGAAAGATGAAATTGGAATGTTGACGAAATCCATTAACGAGATGGGCTCGATGTTGAAAGGCTCTTATCGCGAATTGGAAAAGCGGGTAGAAGAGCGCACATTGGAACTTGACGATGCATTGCGGGTCAGAGATGAGTTCATGTCCATTGCCTCTCACGAACTAAAAACACCTTTGAGTGCTTTGTTTCTCCAGCTTCAGCTCATTCTTCGATATCTCCAACGCGGAGATGCCGAGTATCAGCAGAGAGCTTTTGAGCTGTCTCAGAAAGCGATCAAGCAGGGAGAGAAATTAAAAATCCTCATCGAGGATTTATTAGATCTTACTCGTATTCGAGCTGGAAAGCTTCAGTTGGTGCACGACGATTGTGATTTGCGCCAAGTGATCGATGAAGCGATCGCAGAAGTAAGCGCGCTTTCGGAATTGAACAAACCTGAGATTCGATTGGAATGTCCTCACCAGTTGATCGCAAAATTCGATGTCATGCGGATTACTCAGGTGATGAGCAACCTGCTTTCCAATGCCTTAAAGTATGGCGAAGGAAAGCCCATTGAGATCTTCTTGACGAACACAGATCATCAGGTCGAGATCCGTGTTCGCGATCAAGGGATCGGAATTCCGGCGGACAAACAGGCTTTTATTTTCGAGCGCTTTGAACGCGCCGTTACTGGCGGCGCAATTTCAGGCTTGGGTCTTGGACTCTACATTACTCGACAAATTGTCGAAGCTCACGGTGGGAGGATTTCTGTCGTGAGTAGTGTCGGAAAAGGTTCCGAATTTAAGGTGATTCTTCCTATCGTTTAAGCTGATTTCGGATTGCGCCATTGAATCTTTTCGCAAAAGCGGACTAAGTGATCAACGAAGGCTCTGACTTTTGGAAGCGGGAAGCGTTGGCCTGGAAATACGACGTGAATCGGACCGGACGAATATACCCAATCCTTTAAAACCATTTTGAGTTTCCCCGCTTTCAGATCCTCTGCGCAAAGGAAATGGGGCATGAGCGCAATTCCTTCTCCTGCCAGCGCGAAGTCGCGAATCAGCGCCATGTTATTGGATGAGATTCGTCCTTTCACATTGATGGTCATCTTTTCTCTTGGGCCTTTGGAGCTATTGAGATGCCATTGAGCGCCTTGGTCTTCGCCAGTGAAGCGGATGCACTCGTAGTTGGAGAGTTCGCGGCAGGAGGCCGGTTCACCGTGGGTTTTCAAAAAGCCCGGGCTTGCATACAACTGCATATCGAAATCGCCCAATTTTCTGGCGAGCTGGGTGGAGTCCTCTAACTCTCCAATTCTGATCGCAAGGTCGAATCCTTCTTCGATGAGATCGACGACTCTTTCAGTGAGTACGGTTTCAACTTGAACGAGAGTATTTGCTTTGAGGTAATCACTGACGATCTTTCCTAGGAATTGATTTCCAAACTCTGTTGATGCGGTGATCTTGAGTTTTCCTTGGGGGATCGACTGGAGATTAGTGACGAGTGATTCGGCTTTTTCGATCTCCGTGGCAATCGTCTTTCCGTGTTCGAAGTAGGCTGCGCCGACGTCGGTAATGTTCAAGCTTCGGGTGGTTCGATGCAGCAGGGGGATGCCCAGATGCTCTTCTAGCGTCGCTACACGCCTGCTGACGGTCGAGACAGGCATCTGCAGCGCTTTGGCTGCTTTACTGAAACTGCCGGCCTGAGCGACTCGAACAAAGATTAAAAGATCATTAATATCCATCGGTTTGCATATTATCTCATATTTGAGAAAATGTTTCTATATATTCCCACTACTGGAAATTCATAAAAAGGCCTAATCTGGGAAACAAGAAAACGAGGTTATTATGATTCAGGTTAGAAAATCCAAAGAACGCGGTCATGCAAAACACGGTTGGCTGGACAGCCACCACACATTCTCCTTCTCGGATTATTACGATCCCAAGTTCACAGGCTTTCGTAATCTTCTGGTGATCAACGAAGATCGAGTGAATCCGGGCGCCGGTTTCGGCACGCACGGACACAAAGACATGGAAATTATTTCATACGTTCTCGAAGGAGAACTCGCGCACAAAGACAGCTTAGGGACTGGATCCGTTTTGAAATACGGAGACGTTCAAAGAATGAGCGCTGGTTCAGGCGTTCGTCACAGCGAGTTCAACGGTTCTAAAGAAAAGTTGGTTCACTTTCTTCAGATTTGGATCACGCCAAAAAAAGATGGGATTAAACCAAGCTACGAAGAGAAGAAGTACTCCGTTGAAGACAAGCAAAACAAATTGAAGTTGATCGTCTCTCCTGACGGAAAAGACGGCTCATTGCAAATCAATCAGGATGCTTCGATCTATGCTTCGATCTTAGAAGAAGGAAAAGACGTCAGTCTTAGCCTCGCAAACGGTCGACATAGTTGGGTACAGGTTGTACGTGGTTCGCTTGAGCTCAACGGGACTGTGTTAAGTGAGGGCGATGGAGCCTCAATCAGCGACGTACAAAAGCTGGAGTTGAAGGCGAAGAAGCCTTCCGAAGTTCTTGTTTTTGACTTAGCGTAAGGAGCATCTATGAGATCAATACGAGTTACCAATGCTAAGGGTCCCTTTGCTCAAGAAATTTCGGTAGGGGCGCACAAGCTCTTATCCGATGTAGTGATCGGCGAAGGAGGGGAGGATCAAGGGCCTTCGCCCCACGAGTATCTGGCAGCGTCTCTCGGTTCTTGCACGGCAATGACGATCAAGATGTACGCTAAACGCAAGGACTGGCCGCTTGAAAACACCGAGATCGATGTCGACATCAAAGAAACGCCGGGCAACGCTACTTTCGAAAGAAAGATTCGCTTGATCGGCTCACTGGATGAAACTCAGAGAAAAAGACTTCTCGAGATTGCGGATCATTGTCCGGTCCACAAGACGTTGAGTAGCGTGATCAAGATTGAGACAACGCTCTTGTGAGTACACCCGTTCTTGATCAGTCGATTTTAGAGCAATGGATGCTTCCGCACACTGCCACCATCGGAGAGCAGTTTCCTGTCGGACGGGTGCTGCCTTACCGGGGTGGGCGAGGTGTGGGACCTTTTGTTTTTTTAGATCACATGGGCCCGCACGAATTTCCGCCGGGAGCTGATGCGGATGTGGGGCCTCATCCGCATATTGGTCTTTCGACGCTCACGTACTTGCTCGAAGGTGAGATTGTTCATCGTGACAGCATCGGGTCTGTTCAGGCCATTACTCCAGGAGATGTGAACTGGATGACCGCGGGCAGCGGGGTCTCTCACTCAGAACGGATTCGCCCAGAAATCAAAGCCAAGGGCTTTCGCATGCACGGATTTCAAGCCTGGGTTGCCCTTCCAAAAGAGTTTGAAGAGATCGATCCGTCTTTTTCTCACCATTCAAAATCGAGTTTGCCTTTCCAAGAAAAGGGCAAAGAAGAGGGGGGAGTAAAGCACACGTTGATTGCGGGAAATGCCTTGGGCATGAAGTCCCCGGTCGAGACGTACTCGCGCCTTTTTTATGTTCACTCTCAATTAAAAGCGGGCTCAACCCTCGAGTTTCCGACCGAAGGCCAAGAAGCCGCCTTCTACGTCATCGAGGGAACAGTCCAGGTGGAAGATCAAACTTTCACCGGTCCAGGTCTCCTTCACTTCAAGCAGGGAGTAGAGATTAAAATCGACGCGAAGACTGACGCCCAAGGGCTTCTGCTTGGTGGCGATCCACTTCCGGAACATCGTCGTATCTGGTGGAACTTTGTATCTTCCTCACCTGAGCGACTAGAAGTCGCGAAGAAAAAATGGCGTGAACAAACTTTTCCAAAGATTCCGGGTGAGATGACTTTTATTCCTTTGCCGGAGTGAAGACAAGGAGCTTGATTGTTCCGTCGATGACTTTAGGGCGGTGGCCTTCCGATTTTTTCCCTTCAAATTGAGCGGAAGGAAGATAAATTTTATGGGTAAGTGAATCGAGCGCGAGAGTTCTTGCTCCAGGTTCCGTCGCCAAGTTTTGGATCAGGGTCAGATTTCCTTCATAGTCGGCATGAGCGATTGTTACTTTTCCTTCGCCGGCCGAGGCGAAAACAGTTTTGGTCGAAGGCTCATAGGCAACGGCATCGGCTCCCGATCCAATAGCAAGAGTGGAGCTTACCTTCCCGGTTCCTACGTTAACGGTGATCATTTTTTTATTTCCGCAAACTGAGAATAAATTCTTTCCAACGATGTCGATGGCAAGACCCGTGGGTTCTTCACAGGGAGAGAGTTTCCACGTGGACAGGATTTTGTAGGAACTCGTGTCGATGCTTAGAATTTCGCTTCGATCCTCGATGTTCACGTAAACACGTCCGGCTTCTGGATCTACCGCCGAGAACTCGGGCTTACCCGGAAGAGGTAGGGTCGTCAGTACTTTGCCAGAAGCGGCATCGAGTACGGACATGGACTTGGATTTTCCATTGAACACAAAGACTTTCTTCGACTTTGAGTCATACACAATGGCGTCGGGATTTTCTCCCACTGCAGTCTTTGCTGTGATTTGAAGTGTCTTGAGATCGATCAGCGCGACTTTTCCTTCTTTTCCGTCGCTTGAAAACGCGCGACCGAGATCTGCTGCGATCGCGATTCCGTGCACACCCTGTGTGTCTTTTATTTCCCCGACAATTTGGTCACTTTGGGTATCAACGACCACCACACGTGTTGCTTGGCTCATGTAAAGGCGATGAGCCGCGTCGTCGATCGTGACGTAGTCCCATCCACCTCCGCCCCCGATTTTGATTTCCCCAGTTTTCTTATAAGAAGGTGAGGCAGCGGATGCAACGCTCCATGAGAAAAGAGCACAACATAGAATCAGGCTGGTTTTTAGCGACATATGGTTCCTTTTAGAGTTCAAGTTGAAGTCCGAGATAAGATTCAAACTCGGTCGATGAGTCCTGATCATGGGTCACGGTGTGTCCGAGTGCTGCGAGTAGGTTCATGTGTTCGTTAAAAGTGTAACGAATTCCGAAGTTCAGAAGGGTGTCAGTTCCCAGGCCATTTAAAAAAGTATTGGCATGGATTTCAAAAAGCGGCTCCCAAGGTTTGGCCTTCTCGAAAGCGAATACGACTCCGTAAAACATTTCGCTGAGTTGATCGGTCCCGTACAGGTAACCCACTTCCGGATTGATATCCCAGCTTCCAAATGGTTTTGAAAACTCGAACGGTAAGAGATATTGGTTTCCGGGCTGAGTGAGTTCTGGATCTTGACTCGAGAAGAAGTGGTGAAATTGGAACTGAGGATAAGTCGAGATGGATAGTCCCTCAGGACCTTCGTCATAAAATCGATACTTCACACCCGCAAGGACCGTGTCTGCTCCATTTCGAGTGGTGTTCAAATTCTCTTTTGCGATGACCCATCCTGTTTCGACTTTGAGTTGAATGCGTTCTCCTAAACCGTAGTTAATATCGAAGTAGGGGAACTGAGCCAGTAGCTCGCTGGGCTGAGAAACATAAATACTCGCAATATTAATTTCCCAATGACCATTACCAGGAGTTCCAGGATCGTCGGTAACCATGGGAGGTCCCCCTTGTGCAAACACAAATAAGGGAGCGCAAAGAATTGAAAGCGCTGAGGTAATTCGAAAGTTCCAAGAAGTAGCCATAAGCTGTTTGAGTGTAGTTTAAGCAGATTTCAGCGAGCTGGCTAGGCTTTAGACAATTTGTTACAACGCACTTGGTATTTCGTAATCGATTTGGTTCTGATATCCTGAATTTATGTCGCAAACACCGCAATTCGAATTGGTCAGTTTTGATATTTGTCCCTATGTGCAGCGTTCCGTCATTACGCTGAAGCACAAGAAGGTCGACTTTAAATTGACCTTTATCGATCTGGGCAATCCTCCAGAGTGGTTCAATAAAGCTTCGCCGCTCGGCAAAGTACCGCTCTTGTTGGTTCGCAATACACCATCGAGTGAGCCTGTCGTTCTTTTTGAATCTGCGGTGATCAACGAGTATGTCGACGAAGTCACGCCGCCTTCGCTTCTTCCGAAGGATCCTCTTCAGAAGGCGCGCGAGCGTGCATGGATTGCAGTCAGTGGCGAACTGATGATGTATATGTACACGTTCAATACGTCTCGCGATCAAGAAGAGATCACCGAAGCGAAAACTGATTTTTGGGATACGATGGCTCGCGTTGAGGAAGCGGTTTCGGGCTCGGGTTCTTTTTCGGCTTCAGGTTTCTCATTACCTGATGCCGCGTTTGCTCCACTCTTCATGCGAATGATGATGATGAAGTCGATGCGTAACGACGCTCATTGGAAAACTCTTCCTAAGACCAAGAAGTGGGTAGATGCCCTGCTTGCGTTGCCTGAAGTTCGAGACTCAGTCATCCCCAACTTTAAAGAGCGGATGATTGAGCAGTACACGAAGATGGAATCTCCGATGCTCAACGATCTCATTTAAGGTCTTATTTAAGATATTTTAGTAAATCGTCCGCAGAAATTTTTCCTGCGCCGAGTTTATTGAGATCGAGGTTGATGCGGGTTTTCTTACCCGGCTGGCCATCTTCCACCATGAGAAGAGTGAGAAGGGGATGGCCTTGTTTGGAATTTGAGACCCAAATGTCTTGCACCCGAATCGCGTCACCCGAAGAACAACGGCTCCAACCCCAAGAGTATTCGGGTTGGTTTGTCTCGATCGAGGACGTCAACGTGATCGGACGCTGCACATCTGAACCCTGCGGGCAAAATGTGTAAACGTCACGGGCGCCCTCGAAAGGCGTTCCCGGCTTATAACTTGGATCGACGATATCGTCGGCTTGGATGAACTCGCCTGCAAAACGAGCGGCAAGTCTCTTTTCTGCAGAACTATGACTCTCTAGAATGGGAGCATCTGGGGCTTCGTTCTGTGCGCTTACTGCTCTCTCGTCGGAAGTGGCGGTGAGATAGGCGAGATCGGCGCTATCGCTGAATGTAAAATGAGCTTCCGCAGATTGAAGGTTGGCCATAATTTGTTGCGCGACTTCAGTGGGCACGTCGGCTGTCGCAAAGCTGATGCTTGCGGTGAGTGCTAAAAGGATGGAACAACCTGTAAGAGCTTTCTTCATAAGGAGGCGACAATACAACATTTTGACGCACTGCGCAATAGCAGTTATAACTAGCTGATTACAGGTGGCTTTATTGAATAAATATTGAACAATAATCGAACTCATTCATACTCAGTTTTATGAAACCTTCACGATACCTTTTGAGTGCTGCGATTGCTGGAATTGTTGCCGGAGGAGCTGCGGCGAAAGTCATTGCTTCGGATAGCTCAGGCGCGACTTCTGCTGACCAAAATAATGACAAAAAAATTAAGTGCTACAACACTTGCACTGGCAAAGGCGCTTGTAAAACAGCGACTCACGCATGCAAAGGTCAAAACGGCTGCGAAGGTGATGGAAAGGTTGTTCTGATGAGCGCCACCGATTGCACCCAAGGTGGCGGGCTGATCAAGAAGCCTCAGACTCCAGCCTTCCCGATGCCTCCTGTGAAGCCATCCTCAGGCACATAGAGATGCTAGGCGTTGGCTTAGGGCTTCGCGGAAAGCATTATTCGCATCTCTTGTCGCAGCCCACTCAAACGCAGTGGCTTGAAGCGACGACAGAAAATTACTTAGGACTGGCAGGTGCGAACGGTGGTCGACCGATCCGAGTTTTAGAAAAACTCCGAGAGAGCTTTCCGATCGTGCTCCACGGAGTTTCCCTTTCGATTGGTTCGTCGGATCCTCTCGATTTTGAATATCTTCGCGCGGTCAAAGATCTGATGGGGCGAATTCAGCCGGCGTGGGTGTCGGATCACCTTTGCTGGACGGGTGTGAGCGGACAAAATCTTCATGACTTGTTGCCGTTACCGTTTACTCGCGAAACGGTTGATCACCTGGTCGATCGGATTGATCAGGTTCAAAACTTTCTCGGCACTAAACTGATTTTTGAAAACGTGTCGAGTTATCTGACTTTCTCTCATTCCGAAATGACGGAATGGGAATTTATCTCAGAAGTTTCTGAAAAGTCAGGTTCCGGAGTTTTGCTGGATTTGAACAATGTCTATGTCA
>Ga0302315_10005981_pt1 | contig 10258 bp, 10 predicted proteins | sample III_Palsa_N3_1_FD_200532 | JGI IMG/M metagenome (GOLD analysis project Ga0302315, IMG submission 200532) | Peat permafrost microbial communities from Stordalen Mire near Abisko, Sweden - III_Palsa_N3_1 | ecosystem: Environmental > Terrestrial > Soil > Palsa > Peat permafrost | place: Sweden... | reverse complement strand
TAATAATCTGCTCGCGCGCAATACCCGCTTGCTCACAACAGCCTACCCTCTCGCGTAAAAAAGCGATAACCTCACTGACCACAGCCTCATATTGCGGTGCTTGTTGCATAGTAGCGGGGGTTCCTTGTTTATGCATCAAACAAACGGGTACCTGCAAACGGGCTGCTTGCATGACAGCGCCTTCAGCTTGCAATGCATTGATATCATTAATCATATCAACGCCTGCTTCTACAGCAGCGTGCATTACCATAGGCTTACTCGTATCGATAGATAGCGCTACAGGTAACTCATTGCGCAATTGCTCTATCACGGGCATAGCTCTATCTAATTCTTCTTGTTCACTGATAGCAACAGCCCCTGGGCGGGTTGATTCGGCCCCAATATCTATAATATCTGCGCCTTGCTCTACCATCAGCCGTGCATGTGCAAGTGCATCTTGCTGCAATAAATAGCGATTGCCATCGGAAAAAGAATCTGGCGTGATATTTAAAATCCCCATGACTAAAGGCCGCTTAGCCTTTAAAAGGGTGGACAAGGAAATGTTTGTTTTTGCTTGCAAAACCATGCTTTGCCATGTTTATCATAGAAAAATAAAGTGATGATTCTAACATGGATAGCAGGTAACAACCAAGGAAAAGGCCTGGAGCTTCCCTCTGTTTTGCCAATGGCAACCTCAATTTTAAATATCTTAAGTGAAGGTATTAGAACCTAAGTCCACGACAGCTACTCGGCGAGATGAGGTGGCAGATTGCGGGGTCACCGCTTGTTGCAAGATCGTCACTATTAGCTCCAAACTTCCTTGTAAGTATGTTAGGATTTGCTTTAACACAGCTAGTTTTGTTTAGCCTTAAGTCTAATCGTTGTTGGTGCAAATGCAATGATGATGGTTAATTCAAAAAAATTGACTTTAAAGTCAGCACTATTATACAGACTAGCTCTATTATCAACAGCCTAAATACACTATGAGGTATCGGTTATGGCTAACGCATTGATTGCCCCCACGAGTGACGAGAATTTTGACCAAGAAGTTATTAAAGCCAATTTGCCTATTCTGCTTGATTTTTGGGCACCCTGGTGTGGCCCTTGCCGTGCTTTAACGCCGGTTTTAGAAGAAGTGGCTCCCCAATATGAAAACAAAATTCGTTTTCTGAAAATTAATGTTGATGACAACCCTGCTACTGCCGCTCGTTACGGCGTACGTGGCATCCCTACTTTGTTATTATTTAAAAACGGTGAGGTAGCAGCAACCAAAGTAGGCGCATTGACAAAATCGCAACTTATTGATTTTATTGACGAAAGCGTTGAATAAGGCAAAGGCTTGTCCTGATCAGCGTTCTCTATATGATAATAAAGTGAACGCTGATAGATCGAAAACTAGATTTCTTAATAACAGCCTGCTATAATCCGTTTTGTATGTTGTAATCACATAACATATTTAGGTAGTAAACCCCGTACATCTTCTTGCGCTTGCCTGTTGCTATCACTTTTTCAACAACGAATTAAGCTCAAATGACGTACATCGCGGGTTTCGACTTGTTTTTCCCACCAACTTTAGAAATCAAAAAAATCCTATGAATCTTAATGAATTAAAGAAAAAATCTCCTGCTGATTTAATGAGCATGGCGCAGAGCATGAATTTAGAAAATGTCGCGCGTACTCGTAAACAAGAACTTATTTTCGCTATTTTAAAAGCGCATGCCAAACGCGGTGAAGATATTTCCGCAAGTGGCGTCTTAGAAATTCTCCAAGACGGCTTTGGCTTTTTACGCTCAGATGATAGCTCGTATCTTGCAGGGCCTGATGATATTTATGTATCCCCTAGCCAAATTCGCCGCTTTAATCTACAAACCGGTGATACGGTTTCTGGGCTGATTCGCCCACCTAAAGAGGGTGAGCGTTATTTTGCACTATTAAAAGTGGATGAAATTAACTTTGAACCACCAGAAAATTGCCGTAGCAAAATATTATTTGAAAACCTTACACCATTATTTCCTGATCAACGTTTATTAATGCAACGTGGCGATGGCAGCACAGAAGATATTACTGTGCGCATTATTGATCTTGCTGCACCGGTTGGTAAAGGACAACGTGGTTTAATTGTTTCCCCGCCAAAAGCGGGTAAAACCATGATGCTGCAAAATATTGCGCAATCTATTGCTAAAAACTACCCGGAGGTTTATTTAATCGTATTATTGATTGATGAACGCCCCGAGGAAGTCACCGAAATGGCGCGCTCAGTACGCGGTGAAGTTATTGCCAGTACATTTGATGAGCCAGCAAGCCGCCACGTACAAGTAGCAGAAATGGTCATCGAAAAAGCAAAACGTTTAGTTGAACATAAACATGATGTGGTTATTTTATTAGATTCTATTACACGTTTAGCACGTGCCTATAATACGGTTATTCCTTCTTCAGGTAAGGTATTAACGGGCGGTGTGGATGCAAATGCACTGCAACGTCCAAAACGCTTTTTTGGTGCTGCACGTAATATTGAAGAAGGCGGCAGTTTAACGATATTAGCTACCTGCTTAGTAGACACTGGTTCGAAAATGGACGAGGTGATTTACGAAGAATTTAAAGGTACCGGTAATATGGAATTACACTTGGATAGACGCATTGCTGAAAAGCGTGTTTATCCTGCTATTAATATTACGCGCTCAGGTACCCGTCGTGAAGAATTGCTAACCAAACCTGATGAACTGCAAAAAATGTGGATTTTACGCAAGTTATTGCATCCTATGGATGAAATTGCTGCGATAGAATTCCTCATTGAGCGGTTGAAGGCGACGAAGCTCAATGATGATTTCTTTGATGCGATGAAGCGGGGTTGATGGAGGTGTGGCGTTTATTCCTGGAATTTAGCCCCTCTTAGTGAGCGATAGCGAGCTTAGAGGGGCTTAATATCCGGGACTCAAGCTTAAACGTTTGTGGATCCCTGCAGCTAATAGCGTACCAACTGCCTTGTCCCAATCTTGATCCATGTTCTACTACGCCTAGGTGCCCTAATTTGTAAAATATGGTGAGCTCCTCTTCTTGTCCACTGCATTTTTTTCGTTCTTTTCTGAAGGTTCTTGCAACAGTGCCGCTTCCTTGATGATCACGTCAAAATTATACAAAAAAAGTTCATTCGATTATTAGGCAGCTATAGGGGATAGTAATTCTATTTTTCGCAATTTTTGACTAATTTGGGACTTTTTTTCTTCTAAGTCATAATCAGCTTGTAATCCCAGCCAAAAGCCTTCACTTGTTCCTAGCGCTCTTGATAGACGTAAATCGGTGTCAGCAGTTATCGAGCGTGTTCCATGTACAATTTCATTAATTCGTCTGGGGGAAACATCGATATCTCGAGCCAGTTTGTTTTGGCTGATATGCATAGGGTTTATAAACTCCTCTAAAAGAATCTCACCCGGATGAATATTTTTAATTTTAGTCATTGTATTATTCCTCGTTAACTTAATTTAATGGTAATCTTCAATAGCTACGTCACGCACATCTCCCTCTGCCCACTTAAAACAAATCCGCCATTGATCATTAATTCTAATGCTATATTGGCCTGCTCTGTTTCCTTTTAGGGCTTCTAATGGATTATTGGGCGGTATGCGCAAGTCGGTTAATTGTTTTGCGTTATTGAGCATACGGAGTTTGCGTCTAGCCACTTCCTGGATATTTGTAGGTAAACGAGAAGATAATTTACCATTCCAGATTTTTTCAGCTTCTTTGTGTTTAAAGTTTTTGATCATACAATGATTATAACGCAACGCGTTATATGCTGCAATATTATTTCGGTGCCAAATTATAAATTATTAGGTCCTGGTATAGTAATAGGCTATTAATCAACGGATTTTACACAAGTTATTGCATCCTGTGGATGAAATTGCCGCGATGGAATTTCTCATTGAGCAGCTGAAGGCGACGAAGATCAACAATGATTTCTTTGACGCGATGAAGCGAGGTTGATGAGTGGCATTAGCTCTCCAGCCTAACCTCCAAAAACTCGGAAGAAATTAACTTGTCACCTCCATTTTTCCTGGTAAAATTAACTTATTAGGTTAATTTTACCAGGGTTTTCTCTCATGCGCTACTTACAACGTTTTTTCAATCCGAGTAATCAATCTTATTTTCTATTTGGACCCCGTGGAACAGGGAAATCTACTTGGCTACAGCATTACTACCCAGAAGCTTTGAGCATCAACTTATTAAAGCCCGATGTACTAAGAACCTACCTTGCCTACCCTGAGCGGCTTGAAGAAGTGGTTAAGGGGAGTAAAGCAAAAACTATTATTATCGACGAAATACAAAAAGCACCGCAGTTACTAACCATAGTCCACAGTCTAATAGAAGAAAAATGTGGCTGGCAGTTTATATTAACCGGTTCAAGCGCACGGAAATTAAAGCGCTCAGGCGTAGATTTGCTGGCTGGTCGTGCTGTGGTAAGGCATCTGCATCCTTTTATGGCTGGCGAATTACAACAAGAATTTTCGCTAACGCACGCCCTGCAGCATGGCTTAGTGCCACTCATTGTTAATAGCGATGCCATTGCAGACACCCTAAAAGCTTATATTAATTTGTACTTGCAAGAAGAGGTTAAAGCTGAAGGTTTAGTAAGGAATATTGGTAATTTTTCAAGATTCTTAGAAGTAGTTAGTTTTTCCCACGGCGCTATTTTAAACCTTACTAATATAGCCCGCGAATGCGCAGTATCGCGCAAAATTATCGAAGGTTATATAGATGTGTTGCAAGACTTATTACTCGGCTTTTTATTACCAGTTTTTACTAAAAGAGCGCAACGTAAAGTTGTTGCACATCCCAAATTTTATTATTTTGATGTTGGTGTATATAAGAGCTTGCGTTTAACCGGTATATTTGATGATGAAAGAGAAATTAACGGCCCTGGTTTAGAAGGCCTCGTTATTCAGCATTTACGTGCCTGGAATGATTACCAAGATACACCTTACAAATTATATTATTGGCGCACCGTGCATGGCGTTGAAGTTGATTTCATTCTCTATGGTTCGGCGGGGCTTTATGCCATTGAGGTAAAAAATGCTAGTGTGATTCACCCTAAAGATTTAACTGGACTGAAAAATTTCTCTGAAGATTATCCTGAAGCAATATTAATATTATTATATCGTGGTAAAGAACGGTTACAAAAGCATAATATTATTTGCATACCTGTAGAGCAGTTCTTGCTTGAGCTTCATCCGGGAGCTGGTTTGCCGACCTAAGCTGAAGCAACGAGGATCTACCGTCTTAAAAGTCAAGCATTTCGAGAAATTACTTCCCGGAATTTAGCGCCTCTTTAGGTAGGCGCCTCAAGAAAGTGCATTTAAGCAGCTGTAAGTTAAAGACCCGATGAACTGTAAAGCGAGCTTCTCTAATTTTGCTCCAACTTGAGCTGCACCAATCGCTGCAGCTCTTCTACCAAATAAAGTGGTAATGACAACAAATCAAACGATCTTTCATCCGTACTCGCGTTTAAGAAGCTTGGTGCATCACAATTAAATCTCACGGAAAGAGCAGGATTTTTTTCATGGCCAAATAATTGTAATGATCGCAATCTTCCCGTTTTCCCTGCCTTAACTTCAATGGGAATAATGTGTTGCCCCACACTGAGCACATAATCAACTTCTGCTTGAGATGATTTCTTTTCTCGATGCCAATAATAAAGTTCTGGTTTTTTATAATAGGGCGGCAAGTAAAGCAAATGTTGCCCAATGAATTGCTCAGCCATGGCGCCATTATTGATAAGCGTTAAGTCCTCAATATTAGTAATATTGAGCAGCCCAATGCCGCATTGTGTGACTAGCAAACCAATATCTAAGAACAGTGGCTTCATTATCTTGGAATTAATTTCTGCACCTAAAGGTATGCCATTTGCAGCTGTATGGCGAATCAAATAGATAATACGTGCCAATGTTAATTTTTCTAGCGTATTTGCAATAACAGTGCTTTTTACATGATTATTAATTTCACTATATTTCAATTTTTTGCCTATTAGCAAAGAAATTTTATTAAATACTTCTCGTAATCTATTTTCTTGATGAGGCGTTGAGTACTTTGTAAAATCGTCTTGATACGTTTCTAAAATACTGTGTTTTGTTCGTTCAACTTGAATAAAATCTTGCGTCACAGCAAATTTACTAATAGCTTCTGGCATGCCCCCTACAATGTGATATAGCTTGGTAAAATGCATGAACTGGTTATGAATAGCCTCAGGAATGGTTTGTTGATAGTGAAAATTCTTCAAGTATTCCGCTAGGCCTTGCTGATCAAGCGCTACTAAAAACTCGCTAAATGTCATCGGTCCCAAATAAATGTATTCAATGCGCCCCACTGGCATTGAAAAGCTAACTTCTTGTAAAGCAAACTCCAATAGCGAACCTGCACAAACAATATGTAATCCAGGAATATCCTCGTAAAAATAGCGTAGCAATGCGAGTATTTCTGGCGCTGTTTGGATTTCATCTAAGAATAATAAGGATTTGCTGGGGTGAATGGGTTTGTTTAATTTTAAGGATAATAGTTGTAAGGTTGTTTTAGGATCACCTGTTTTAAATAAGGATGCATAGTCGCGATCTCGCTCTAAGTTAACCTCAACCAAGTCCAACTGCAGCTTTTGTGCTAACATGCGAACAATAGTGGACTTGCCGACTTGTCGAGCCCCTCTAAGCACCAAAGGTTTGCGTACGGGTTCTTTGCCCCAAGCAACTAAATGGTTAAGAATATGGCGATTATAAGGCATGATTTTTACCTTGGTAAGCCAAAATACAGGGTAATTATATCAACTTACAGCCCAAAATACAAGGTTATTTTGTCTGGGTGTTTCGATAAGGGGCGGCTTAGGTCCGTACCCCTCACGGTTTGGAAGTGTAATATAACCAGTTTTATCTTAGTCCTTTATTGTAAATGCACAGAGCCCCGTATAAAAACACCAAGGCACCATTGGTTATATTACACTTCCAACGGTTACTATTACATCAACGCCCCAATCGTCATTAATGCAAGCACCAACAACCATAACAATGATGCTCGTTTAATTAATAACTGCGCCGCACTGTCTTCCCGTTCATCTAATGCCGCTTCACCACAATTAATTAATAACTGAAAACTCTCCCCGCGCTGCCAAGCTTGTTGTTGCCAGCAAGAAAAGGCAGGCACAAAATTACCGACTAACGCATAACTTAAAGCGGTTACTCGGGCTGGTAACCAGGCTAATACACCATGCCATTGCGCTATAACCGGTAAAGCAAAATGATACGGATTATCTTCTGGTTGCGCATGCTCTTGCAACACAGTTAATAAACGATATAATGCTGCAGCCCAAATGCCAAGAACACAGTACCAAAATAGTATTGCAAATCGTTGCTCATGGGCGCGCCAAAAGAGCGCGGATTGATAGTCACCAACAATTTCTTCATTATCTGAGGCCGTTTTTTCTTCATTCCGTAATAGATACCATAATACAATGACATCAAAAATATATCCTAAAAAGCCAAATAATAAAGAAGCCAGTAATAATCTTACCAAAATAATCAGCACAATTATCGGCACTAAACCCAGCACTACTGCAAGGCTTGGCCGCCATAGACTTGTGCCAGAAAAATATTTTGCCCACCATGCTTGGATAGAGACTAAAAAATTATCCTTACGCAAGTGGGATAAATGCGGATAAAAATGTTCAAGGGCTAAGCTCAATAATATAATAATGAGATGCATAATTTATCCTTGTTGATCATTTTTCATCAGAGCCAATAATTGCTGTTGGGTTTGTTCACCTAATAATTTTTTTACCACAAAACCCTCAGGGTTAATCACAATAGTCGTTGGAATAACATCAAGGCTACCCTGCCCCAAACGCGCTATAGGATCTTCTACTAATGAAGGGTAGCCAATGGAGAACTGCTCTACCAATTGCGCTAACCTCGCTTTATCTACAGCCTCATTGTTCACTGCTAAAATGACCGCTTGTCCGTTGGCAACTGCTTGCAGTGCATTAAACGCTGGGATTTCTCTGACACAAGGCTTACACCAACTGGCCCAATAATTAATAAAAACCCATTTACCCCGATAATCACTTAAATACACCGTTTTATTATCTAATAAATGTAAAGCCGCCTGCGCGCTATCATCAACGTGATAAGGGGGTTCTGGCTTGGAACAGGCCATCATTAACAAACAACTACATAAGATGGCCACTATTTTTATCACGCGACAACTCCTTTTTAACCTGCACTACTTTCACGCGAAAGGCCAAGCCCATCAACACTGCTTTCAATAAATTCAATGATCATGCTCGCAACGTCTTTACCCGTCGCGCTTTCAATACCTTTTAAACCGGGGGAAGCATTCACTTCCATCACTAACGGGCCATGATTGCTGCGTAACATATCAACACCAGCCACATGCAACCCCATTATTTTAGTGGCACGTATAGCAGCTTCGCGCTCTTCTGCGGTAATTTTTGCTAATGTCGCCGTGCCACCGCGGTGTAAATTAGATCGAAACTCACCGCTTTTTGCTTGCCTTCGCATGGCGGCAATCACTTTACCACCCACAACAAAACAGCGTAAATCAGCACCTTGGGATTCACGTACATATTCTTGCACCATAATATTGGCGTTTAATCCCATAAACGCTTCAATAACGCTTTTGGCAGCTTGCGTCGTTTCTGCTAATACTACGCCTATCCCTTGTGTGCCTTCGAGCAATTTTATCACCAACGGCGCACCACCGACCATAGTAATTAAGTCAGGAATTTCATCAGGTGAATTAGCAAAACCCGTCACCGGCAAGCCAATACCGCGACGGGAGAGTAATTGTAAGGCACGTAATTTATCACGTGCTCTGCTGATCGCTATTGAGCTATTTACTGCGAAAACACCCATCGCTTCAAATTGGCGCAATACGGCTGTGCCGTAAAAAGTTACTGAAGCGCCTATACGCGGGATCACCGCATCCACATCTTCCAAACGTGCACCTTTATAATGCACACTGGGGTATTGCGAGGCTACATTCATATAACAGCGCAGGGTGTTAATAACACGCACTTCATGGCCACGCGCAATACCCGCCTCCACCAAGCGTTTGGTGGAATATAAAGAAGCGTTACGCGATAAAATAGCAATTTTCAAACATCATCTCCTTGGGGGTGCGAGCGTTTTGCCTCGCCTTGTACAAATGATAAATAAGGATTCACCACCACACCATGCGGTATACCCATGCGTCCCAATAGCATCGGAAATTTCATTCCGGCACGATCGGTTAGCGTAAGCTCAATAGGCCACATAGTCTCGCCCATGATCACGGTGGTGTGAATAACAACTCGATGCTCTATATTACCACCAGAATTTTTAATATCACGCTTATCGCGTACCGGCAAAGTAATACGAGCCTTTGTAGGGGATAGTAAACAATCTGGAACAGTGAAAGCAACCTGTAAGCCTTTTTTATTCTCTAAGATTTCCATATCAACCACGTGTAAGGCAGACGTTCTAGCACCTGTATCGATTTTTACTTTAATTTTGCGGATAGACAACTCTGGCAATGCAGCCCATTCTCGCCAGCCAAGATAACAAGGATGCAGAGTGACTCTAGCTCGTCTCATGATGTTATCCTCATGACCTTGTACTTTTCCTTAACTATGGCACGTAATAACACTAACACCCACTAACTGTTCATAAAGCACCAATAAGCTATCCCACACATCGCCTACTGCTACACCTTTAATCAGCCTATCCGTGGTGGCAGCTTGGGATAATATCTGCTGCCAGTAAGGTATGTCTTGGCGCAACAAAGCTTTTTTTACGAGGCCTTGACGCGTCGCCCAAATCCGCATGTGTTTCATAGCTGCTTCTACCGATGTGCCTTGTGCCATCAGCTCAGCGATATTCATCAACTCACGTAACTGCTTGGTTAAACACCATAACACTAATGTGGGTTCGGCTTGCTCCGTTTGCAACTTCGCTAATCCCCGCACTACTTCATGTAAATTTCCTGCTAAGGCAAAATCCACTACATCAAATATAGAAAACTGCGCATGATCATAAACACAGGCCATTAACATACGCTCATCAATAAGCGTGTTGGAAGCGAGTAATGCGAGCTTTTCCAACTCTTGGGCACTGGCTAATAAATTGCCGGCCGTGCGCTCTGCTAATACCTGTAAAGCACCTGGCGTTAATTGTAAACCTAAGCGGTGGGCACGTGCACGTAACCATTGCGTTAACGCCCCGCCGGTAAGCGGCCAAAGCGTGATGAT
>Ga0302315_10005979_pt1 | contig 10260 bp, 10 predicted proteins | sample III_Palsa_N3_1_FD_200532 | JGI IMG/M metagenome (GOLD analysis project Ga0302315, IMG submission 200532) | Peat permafrost microbial communities from Stordalen Mire near Abisko, Sweden - III_Palsa_N3_1 | ecosystem: Environmental > Terrestrial > Soil > Palsa > Peat permafrost | place: Sweden... | reverse complement strand
CAACACAATAAAAACAAGATAAATAATTGAAAATCAGATGTTTAAATTAACAAACGCACACCCTGAAAAACAAAAAAGTCGGAAGATTATTCTTCCGACCATTCGTGGCTTAAAAACCGCCTTTTTTGAGGTAACTGTTACATGCTTTATATCTCACTTAATCTTGCACTTATATACTGATTTCGAAAAATGGCGAAAGGCGCGTTGAAAAAGCGTTTATGATAGCCTGACTATAAAATTAAAGGAATGGCGTTACGAAAAGGAATACCATTTGATTGTTGAAGTGTTGGTCGGCGATTTAGCAAGCCGGAGGAATCGTGCCTTAAAGTACAAGTTTAAAGAATTAAAAGGCGTCATTTTCGGCATTATGCTGAGCGCGTTAACGGAATCACCAAGAATAATTTCTTTCATAAAAAGGTTTATCGGAACCGCAAAGAGGCAAAGAAAAGCATTGCAGTCATGATAATGCTGGTGGTCGTTTTGCCATAACTCTTTAAAGCGGCCTTGTAGTTTATGGAGTTGCACCAGCTGAAACCAACGCGTTCTTTATCTAGCGCCAATAAATCGATCAGCGCTGTGTCTCTTAATACCCGAAGTTCGCATAAATAAGAGAAGGAATCGCAATAGTGCATTTCACGCGTAATGTCATAAGTATCCATATCTTATGTTTCATTAGAGCTCGCTTTTATATCGACTTTCTGTTTGATTAAGCGCAGATTAAACGTCTGCAAACGGATAGGATGTTGTTAGGTCATTCATAATTGTCAGAATATTTATTTTTTTAAAAAAAACTATTCCCCTTTGAGTTAAGTAAATAATAGCCTTTTGATTCTAAAATTTAAATTGATTTAAAGCAGATGTAATCAGATTATGTAATCAGATTAACTTAATTATCTTTCCTATTAGCAAACTGTTTTCCTTAACTTTAAATACTTTAATTAGCTTTGTATATGCAAACCGTAATTCAAAATAAAAGTATGTTATTATCGACATTGGTCGATAATAAACAGAAAATAAGATCATTTGGCGTTAAAAAGCTGAGTGTTTTCGGTTCGTTTATTACCGGCAAATTAAAGCCGGATAGTGATGTTGACTTTTTAGTTGAGTTTGAACCTCAGCAAAAGAATTACGACAATTTTATGGAATTGTCTTTTTACCTGGAAGATTTGCTCGGCAGGAAAGTCGAATTGGTCACTACCCAGGGATTAAGTAAACATATTGGCCCTCATATCCTAAAACAGGCAGAATATGTTGCCATCTGAATTAGAATTACTAAGACATATATTAGATGAAATAACCTTTGTCCTGAAGGCTACTGCCGGAAAGGATAAAGAAACGGTTATTGATGACCCTGTATTATCAAGGGCAATCATAAGAAGTCTTGAAATTATCGGAGAAGCCTGTACAAAATTGGACCCCGATTTTAAAGCTGTTCATCCCCACATTGAATGGCGAAAAATGAGCGGCACCAGGAATCGTCTCATACATGATTATTTTGGCGTAGATTATGATATTGTATGGGACATTATTGTTACTAAACTACCGACCTTAAATGATGATATTGGAGCGATTGTTGACGAAAATCAGCGATAGGTTCGTATGGCTCCAAATCCTTTATCATTATTCTCGAACATTAAAGGAGGGGGTTAGACACAAGATAATCTGCTAAACCCTACCCTTCCTCGACCCGAGGCGGGGATCGCACAAGGCCAATTCTTCCTTTTTTTATCTTCCGAACACCTATGGGGTAAGAATCGTGTATCTCCCTGAAATCGCAATCATCTTTCCACTTCAGATACAAGACAGGTTGCATACAACTTATTAGTGAATGTATTCACTATCAAGCCGTATTGCTGCCTTTGCAAAACGCCATTCACGATTGCCAGATAATACGTATTAATGGCCAGCACAAATAACTTTATTAATTAATGTGCAGGATTGCCAAAACATGCATTTTTTTTGACATAACATGCATTTTACTATCCTGGCATTTAATTATTCAATATATAAAGTCATTTTTGACTTTATATATCGCACGCACAGCAAACTAACAGTAAGTACTTTATTTGCAGATGGGATGCATACGCGTAAAGTTATACCGTTACCAATTATATAATGTACCTGAATTATAATTTCGTTTAAAATTTTAATTATAGCCAAATTAAAAACTAACCAATTATGCCCCACATAAATTTACCATTTGAATTTCCGGGTATCAGAAGCCTGTTCATGTTCCGACCTGAAACTGCGACTCCCTTAAATGCGCTTGTGCAAAACTTGCTACATAATCCACATCCCAGTTTAACCGCCGGCGAGCGCGAATTGATAGCGACCTATGTTTCCGGTTTAAATAACTGCAAGTATTGCTGCAATATTCATGGAGCCATTGCCCAGCACCAGCTTGGTAATAATGCCCAGATTGTTAAACAGGTACTTGCCAACCCCGATACCGCGCCCATAAGCCAGAAAATGAAGTCCTTATTAAAAATTGCCGCTAAAGTACAGTTGGGCGGAAAAAATGTAACTAACCAGGATGTTGTCAATGCCGGCGAAGAAGGCGCTACCGATATTGAAATACAGGATACTGTATTGATAGCTGCAGCTTTTTGCATGTTTAACCGTTATGTAGATGGATTGGCTACCTGGCAGCCGGACGACGCTGAATTGTATGACAAAATGGGTGAACAACGCGCCCGCGAAGGATATTTGACAGCACCCTTCAAAGTAAATAGAGAAACCGAAGATTTATCAACCCTTTAATATCGACCAATGGCACATATAAAACTATTGAATGAAGATTTACCCGGAATAGTTGGATTGCTAAACAATCGCCCCGAAACCGCAAAACCTCTGCTTGACCTTGCTGAAACCCTGCTCAGGGGGCCGTCGAGCCTAACCAGCGGCGAAAGGGAGATCATCGCAGCTTCAGTATCGTATTGGAATCAATGTCATTTTTGCCACACCTCGCATGCAGCAGCAGCGGCGGCACATTTAAAAAGTGGTTTAGGATTGATTGATGAGATCAAAGCCGGGTTACCGAATACGCCTGTATCTGAAAAGCTGAAAGCATTGCTTCATATCGCGCACCAGGTTCAACGCGGCGGTAAGAACGTAACCGAAGAAGATATTGCCATCTCCCGCGAACAGGGTGCAACTGATGTAGAAATACATGATGCGGTGTTGATCGCTGCGGCTTTTTGCATGTATAACCGTTATGTTGATGGGCTCAATACCTGGGCACCGGATCCCATTGAGGCTTATGCCGAAATGGGCGAAAGAATGGCGAACGTAGGATATGGTAAGTTTTGATAGTTGCCGAGCACGATCAAAATATTTATAGCAGATGGCAAAGCACAATGGCCATTTAATAACCTCAACAATAACAACGCCACTGGTAAACGGATCATGGAGTCAGTTGTTACGCCCGACAACTAATATAATATTGACCTGTTACTATTCCTGATGAAAGAGATCAATGATATTGTAGCCGCTTACGAACAAGCAAACAAACTGGGTAAAAAAACAGCCCTGGCAACAGTCGTATTGGTGGAAGGTTCTGCCTACCGCAGGGCCGGCGCCAGGATGCTGATTACGGAAGACGGGCAATTGACCGGCGCGATTAGCGGTGGGTGCCTCGAAGGCGATGCCTTGCGTAAAGCCAGGATGGTCATCTTACAGCAGGAAGCATTATTGGTCACCTATGACACGATGGATGATGACGATGCCAAATTAGGCGTTGGCCTGGGCTGTAATGGCATCATCCATATTTTGATCGAGCCGGTAAATGATTTGCAAACTAACCCGATTTCATTATTGAAAGCCGTAATAGCTTCAAGAGGTTACTCCGTATTAGTCACCGTATTTTCCGTTGAAGACCGCAAAGCGCCGCAACCGGGTTCCTGCTTATGCCTGGCTAATGGGCAAACTATCCCGCTAGGCTTAGACATATTGCCTTACAAAAATGAAATATTGGAAGATGCAAAAGATGCACTGTCCAACCAACGTTCAGCGATTACCTCTTACCTGGGCTATACAGCATTTGTAGAATGTGTTAAACCATTGATCTCGCTCGTTATTCTGGGTGCAGGAAATGATGTTATACCCTTAAACCGGATAGCCGCGATATTAGGCTGGAATATCATTGTGGTTGACGGACGGCCAAACTACGCCATTGCCCAACGCTTTCCATCAGCAAAAAAGATAGTGGTCGCCAAACCGGAGAGCGTTTTAGATAAGCTGGAACTTAATGAGTGGACTGCATTCGTGCTGATGACACACAATTATAATTACGAAATCGCTTTTCTGAAAGAACTTCTGCCTTTACATCCGTCTTATATTGGAATCTTGGGGCCAAAGAAAAACCTGGAGAGGATGGTGGGGGAACTGGAGGAAAATGGAACCAGTATAACTGAAAGGAACCTGGAAACGATTCACGGTCCCGTTGGCCTGGATATTGGTTCAGAGACTTCCGAAGAAATTGCTTTGGCTATCATTGCAGAAATCAAAGCAGTATTCTCTAAAAGGAATGGGAAGCCTTTAAGATTTAAAACGACCGTTATTCACAGCGTTTAAATGACAGGCCTTGTGATTCTCGCAGCAGGTGAATCCAGCAGAATGGGGCAGCCAAAGCAAAATTTGATATTTAAGGGCAAGACATTGCTGGAAAATTCGGTTGAAACCGGATTGCAAACTACTTGCCGACCTGTAATCGTTGTCATTGGCGCTAATGCGAATAAAATAACGCGAGCACTCCAAGTTACAACACTTTATAATAAAGATTGGAAAGATGGGATGGCATCTTCGATTGGAAAGGCCATGGTCGAAATTACTAACAACCTATCAGTCGATAGCGTGATCATTATGTTATGCGACCAGCCCTTTGTGAGTGCAGCGTTACTAAATTCTTTAATCAGTAAACAAACCGAAACAGGAAAACCCTTGTGACCTGCGCCTATAAAGACGCGACGGTGTCCCCGTATTATTTGGCAGAACATTTTTTGCTGAGCTGTTAATGCTTCATGACCAGGAAGGCGCAAAAAAGATACTGAAAAACCATCCTGATGCTATTGTGATTGTCCCATTTGATCAAGGGAATATCGATACCTCCGAAGATTACGAACGATTGCGAGACCTAATCGATTAACTTACCGGCAAATAGGTAAATCCCTTTCCAGCTACCTGTGGTATTAGGCAGCCGACAATTGGCTAGCAAGAAATACCCGGAATTGACACGTACAATGCGACATTATAATGTTTTATTTCTTTCATAAATAGTTTCGGAGTAATTCAAACCGAATTACTCCGAAGACTATCATTGATATGTTTAAAATGAGAAAATGTGGCAAAGCCTATTAATATTTACTTTTATTTGTTAAAGTTATCTGATAACTAAATGTTGTAGGTTTAGCATATACCCGGAATTGCTCCAAAGGGCGGGGGCCGCAACCATTAGACCCAACGCCTAGCGTTTTATGACTAATTACTAAAACTGTGCCTTTACTCTTTGGCAGGTCAATTTTATATTCTACCGGTTCCATCTCCTCATCGCTATAAGGAAGTGCAGCTATCTGCATTAATGAAGTATCTGATTTAACAGATAATTCCAAGCCTTTGTTAGAAGATAAGTTTGCCCAACGTACATCTTCATGATTCCCGCAATCCATTGGTTTTTCATAAGGGGTCATTTGCTGACTTACACTGCTGAAATAATGACCAACATCAGAACCCTGTTTACGGTCGGCGTAATTTTCCATTGGCCCACGACCAAAATAATCAAACTGATCGAGATCTTTACTCAGGAACATGCGTACGCCAAGCCTTGCCAAGACCAAATCAGGATCACTGGAACTTACATCATTACGGACACTAATTACGCCTTTTGCATAAACAGTATACAGCGCCTGATGATTAATCGTGAAGTTTTTCCTGCCAGTCCCTGTTAAACTTACCTTTATTTCTACCACACCAGCAGAAACTTGTGTCGCTTTTACGTTGTCGACAACCCAGTTGAGTTTTTTAAGTCCGTATGCATCCCAATCTTCATACGCCCACATATCATCTTTTTGGTGAGGGGCACGCCAAAGGTGCAACATTGGGCCGCCATTATCCCGCAGGATATTTTCACCGTTCTTTTCTATTTTGGTAAATGTTCCTTTCACCTTGTCAAATTCAAGGTTGAAATCCCCTCCTTTTACATTTATCACACCATTTTGATCATTTAAAGTAAGTGTACCACCGCCTACGTTATCTACTTTAAGCGGTTTTGATATTGGCAGATCAAATTGCTGTTCGGCAACTTCATATCCCTTAGGAGCCCAAATTTGCTGGGTTCCTAAGGCAAACGAAACCCTCAAAATATACTCCGCTCCCGGCTGTGGTTTCACTGAATAGGGGATTTTTATATCTTTTTCTTCCCCCGGATTAATAAGCCCTACGTTTAAATTACCGGTGGCTATATTTGTGCCATTTTCACTTAGGTCCCATTTGGCAGTCAGGCCATTCAAATTAATAAACTGATACCGATTTTTAATGGTATATATTTTTTTATTCAGGTCCTTAGCGCGGATGGTGATCCATTGATAAGCATGTTTCAATTCGGGATATTGCGGCTTTGGCGATCTGTCAGAAAACACAACACCCTTATGGATAAAGTAACGATCATTAGGAGTCTCGCCAAATCCGCCGCCATATGCGGTAATATGATGATTAGGGTCTCGATCATTATAAATACCCTGATCCTGCCATTCCCAAATAGCGCCACCCAATAATTGCGGATATTTATCAAATAGGTCATTATATAAATCTACCGACCCCATAGAATTAAACATGGAATGGGCATATTCACATAAATAAAATGGTTTTTTCAATGTGGTATCATTGGCGTGCCTTACCAGGTTATCCAAATCGGTATACATCTCACTATCCATGTCAGCGGGATTATTGGTACCAATACCAAATCCCTGATAATGTGTCGGGCGCGTATTATCGATAGATTTTACTGTGCTTAATATAGCCCTGAAGTTAGATCCGCCGGAGCCACATTCGTTACCGAGCGACCAAATGATAACTGACGGATGGTTTTTAAAATTCTCGACGTTCGCTACATTCCGTTCAATTAAAGCAGCCTTTATTCTCGGGTCTTCATTAAATTCATCCCATGAACCATGGCATTCCAGGTTGGCCTCTGCTACCAGGTATATGCCATATTCGTCGCATAACTCATACCATCTTGGATCATCTGAATAGTGGCAAGTACGCACGTGGTTACAATTGGCCTGTTTAATCAGCGTAATATCACGAACCATTTGCGCTTCGGTTATCGCGTGACCATCATCAGGCCAGTTTTCATGACGGTTTACCCCCTTTAGTTTGATAGGCACCCCGTTAACTGTAAATATCCGCCCTTTGATCTCTATCTGCCTGAAACCGGTACGTGATGATTCAGTTTCTACTTTATTCGTTCCATCATTTATGCTTAACACCGTAGTGTAAAGTTTAGGGGTTTCTGCCGTCCATTTCTCCGGGCTTTTCACAGGAATATCTACATTCAGTGTTACTTCATCGCCAGCCTGTAATGCCGGGATGTTCACTTTAGCAACACCTCCCGGAACCAGGATATTCCCATTATATAAGGAAACCTCCAGCTCGCGCGCTTTCACTGCTGTACTGTTGTAATTTTTAACCTTGGTGGCAACTAAAAGGTCCGCATTGTGGAATTCTTTATCAAAAGTAGTTTGTATAAAATAATCCCTGATGTGTTCCTGCGGAGAGCTCCACAAGGTAACATTTCTGAATATACCACTTAAACGGAACATATCCTGGTCCTCCAGATAACTTCCAACAGTAAAACGGTATACTTCAGCCGCAATGATGTTATTGCCGGGCTTCACATATTTGGTGATGTCAAATTCGGCCGCATTACGGCTGTTTACGCTATAGCCTACTTTTTTACCATTCACCCACAGGAAAAATCCAGCATCAACACCATCAAAAGTTACAAATATGCGCCTGCCATTCCAATCGGCAGGCACTTCAAAATTTCTGCGGTAGCTACCCACCGGATTTCTTTCCTGATAAGCGGTATAGCTCACCGGGGGCGTGCTCATTACACGAGGAAAATCCTTTTTAAAAATATAGGTGAAATTACTGTAATAAGGGGTCCCGTAGCCCTCAACCTGCCAGCATGAAGGCACTTTAATATCTTTCCAGGCAGAAACATCATAATCAGCTTTATAAAAATTAACAGGGCGCTTCTGTGGCCAGTCAACCCAATTGAATTTCCAAAGCCCGTTTAAACTGCGGCTGAATGATGAAGCATGGCGGTTAGCCGCCAACGCTTCCTTTAATGAGGCGTAAGGCATAAGCGTGGCATGATCCGACTCTTTATTGATGCCAATGCATTCCGGATCTTCAATTTCTTTGGGTATAAATGCAGTATCGGCTTTTGAAAACAGATGATTTTCAGATCCCTGTTGGCCTAAACTTACTTTACAGGTAAAAATGAAAAGCAGGATCAACACACAACTGACAATTTCTTTCTTAATTAAGGCTTTGCTCATAAATGGTATATTAACTTAAAATAACTAGGGGTTTTAATATTTATATTGCAAAGAACCATAAATATTCATTTTTGAAATTGTCATGGTATGCATATTTATTGCCATAACGTACAGTAAAACGGCCAAAATCAAGTAATGTATCGATAAACTAGCTTCACCATTGTTTTTCGGTAATTGTTATAAAGAAGAAGTATTATTTACTATATCCTTCGACAAGAAAAAAAAAATAATTATCACCTATCGGGTTTAATTATTTCCAACACCACTAGACTTTCAGGCTTATTTACAAGCAGCACTAATTTTAGCAATAACCCAATTGCCAACTCTAGTACCCTGTTTTAGTCCGTTGTTTATCGCATCCATAAAATGTATCCCTCCCCAAAATCTCGATATGGCCGCCTGGCTTGCAGCTTGTTGAAAAGAATCGAAATGACGTGGCGGGATGCCAAAGTCTTTTTCAACATTATCTGTATACGCGAATTTATTTCCAAAATAATGGGTTAAGATGACGGCTGAGGTAGCAGAAACAACCGAATGTCCACTGATATATTCTGGAAACGGCGGAGTTTGTAACCACGGCTTCCAATTTGGGTCAATATATTCTCTGATCGCGGTTTCCGGCCTGATACGGTTAGTGCGGTATTTATCCTCCCAGCAGCAGATAAAACAGTCCAGTAAACCTACAGATACCACGGTATTGATCTCCATGGTTTTCGAAAAACCTGTATTAGTTTTGTCGCATGCAATGTCGGTGATACCCATCCAGTGGGCACCCGGTGATATTTTCTTTAGGCCGACCAGCATATGCCCGTCATTTTGAACCGCAAAAGGGTTACAGTCCCAAAAATTAGCGGTATTTTTTTCTTCCTGTGTCAATGCGTTTCCCGCTTTTGTATAACTCAATAACAGGTATTTGTAAAATGCAGAATGCTTATTGGTAGAGAAAGGTATAGGCGCATCTGGTACGAATTGCGCCGCAGAGTCCAGTGTCAGCGGCCTTATGGTATTGAAATAAGGCTCAACCGGTGACATGTAAGATGGAGGTGTAGGATCCCAGCTTCCCGGAGTTCCTGTCGGCGTATATCGCCGATAATTACTTGTTCGGTTATACTTATCTGCTTTAGCATAAGCCAATATTTGTTTACTGATGAGTTGAGCATAATGTTGTGAGCTATCGATTATCCCATCATCAAAGCCAACAAATTTGCAGGAATCGATAAAGATTGTTTCATTTTTCGCCATTAAAGTTCTACCGGACGGCTGAAGATTTTCGGCGGTTTTATACATTGCCAATATGGCGCTCAACTGAACGTTATAGCCTGTCACCTGTTTTGGTTTAATAATAACTGGATATTGATTCAAAACACCCCGCATAGTTCTAACATGTCGGTCATTCTCTGACACGACTTCGTATCCGGACAAGCAGGTATAAGCAAAAAAACGGGCGGCCAATGGCGGATTTGTAACATCATGTATCATTACCGCGCTCATTTGATGTATCACCTTGCTAATATCCTGACTGGTTAGTACCGGTTGCTTTTCGCGATTGTGGCAACTATTAATTAATATGCTCAATCCAAATAGTAACGTAAAAAAAGACTTTCTCATCTGCTTTATTTCTGTTTATATGCTTTTATCCCCGTGCCATTAAGGCTGAAAAATAACGTGTTATTAATTTCCAAGACACTCCTCACATCTCCCA
>Ga0302315_10005975_pt1 | contig 10266 bp, 10 predicted proteins | sample III_Palsa_N3_1_FD_200532 | JGI IMG/M metagenome (GOLD analysis project Ga0302315, IMG submission 200532) | Peat permafrost microbial communities from Stordalen Mire near Abisko, Sweden - III_Palsa_N3_1 | ecosystem: Environmental > Terrestrial > Soil > Palsa > Peat permafrost | place: Sweden... | reverse complement strand
GTATAGTTTTGCAGTATAATAAGGTCGGGCACTTCGGAGTAAGCCAGGTATAGGGTACCTATCAATATCATAATAGCTATTAAGCCGCCTAAAAGGCCATGCCATATGCCGTATAATAAAAATGGCTTGCGTATAAACCCTTTGGTAGCACCTACCAGCTGCATCGATTTTATTAAAAAACGCTGCGAATAAATTGCCAGCCTGATGGTATTGTTGATGAGCGCTACCGATACTACTACAAATATGCCCGCAAACACCAAAATAACCAAACTGATAGAGGTAAGGTTCTGATTCATCTGATCGACAAGGGACTGCTGGTATTTAACTTCTTTTACTATCGGGTTTTTAAGCAGTTCGGTTTTAAACTTCTCAATATCGGCGTTGTTGGTGTAATCGGCCTTTAGGTAAACATCCAACGATTGCGATAGCGGGTTATAACCTAAAAACTTCACAAAATCTTCGCCAAGGTCTTTTTGCAGGTTGCGTGCTGCAAGTTCTTTGCTTACATATTGGGTTTGCTTAACCATAGGGTTATCTTCCAACTGTTTTTGCAGTTGCAGCACATCGGTTTCGTGTGCGGCATCGTCCACAAAAATATTAAGCACAATATTTTCCTTTACATAGCGCGAAAGGTTATTGGCATGCACCAGAATAAGGCCCAGTAAACCAACCATCAGTAATACCATGGCAATGCCAAAAACGGTTGATATATATATCGTTTTGGTTTTTTTTGCCGATTCGCTTGCTTCAAATTCTTCCATTGTATCTGATATGGGGTTTGTGACCTGAGATTTAAGCCCCCTGACCTGTATCCGCGTTATTATTGCGAAAATAACAAACCCTGCTTAAAGGTAAAAGTTTATCTGCTATTATTATTTGCCGAAGCGCAAATAGATGGGGCTTTTAACAAAAATTAACAGGGGGAAGCAGGATTTGCCGGAGACGACAAGAGGAAACAAAAATAAACCTGCCCTGTTAATACTATTAAATATAAACCCATGACAAAGCCCGCAAACTCATCAGATAAACCATCGCCTGCTGATACGCCAACCCACAGGCCGCACGATAACGGCCACAAAAGCAAAGTGCGGAAAAGCGATAAGCAATATAAGGCCGATGAACCGCATGGCGGTGATATAGCCAAAAAGCATGAGAACGAAGAGCAGCCGGTGCATTCCGTCAATAAGGCACCTGCTGAAAAGGGCAGGTAAACAGCTAAGGAACAGATGTGATTATAATGTTATCAATAGCTTTAATAAATTAAATAGCTGCTTTTTTTATCGATTTCGATTTGGCGTCCATTCTTTTCTTTAAAATAGATATATCACTTGGTAAATTATTACAGGTATTTAAATAATTGCCTGTGGCCTTATATGAATTTATAGCTTGTTTAATCGCATTGTCATCTTCTGATGTTAATACAGTTGGGGAAACTAAAAAATCAATCCCCTCGGGTTCTCTAATATATCCCATAGCTTTATTCGTTAAAATATTTATTGATCAAAATTAATGCCTGTTTTGGATAAATAATCATATTTAGATTGCCAATATGAACAGCACCCAATGTTTCCTCGTAATGTTTAACCAGTTGTGTTTTAGCTTTGAAGGCTACAAAACCCTCATTCCCACTATCCCACGAGCGTTTGCAACAGTAAGCAAATAAATTACCTCCAACTCCTTCATGTAATTTATTGTGTCCAAAATTGATAGGTGCAGTTTCCGCAAGGTGCAAATAAAAATAGCTGCCCATATCGCTAATACTCATTAACCCTTGTAATATGTTTGGTTGGCCTGCAATTGTTAATTTATAAACTTTTCTATCGATCTGTTTAAACTCAGATTTCCAATTAAAATGCCATTTGTTTTTCTTTTTAACTTCTTGAAGATCGGCAGTAATAACTTCCGTCATTTCTGTATTAAAACTTTTGCCATTTATTTTATCACGAATACTGTTTGTTAACTCATCAATAACAATATTTACATGATAACCCCAATGACCCATTATCATACTAATTTAAATAAAAAAACAGCAATTTACAACAAATAATGCGAAAGCAATTGTAATTATCTATTTATCCCTGCCGAATTAAACTGCAAATCGTATAATTTACGGTAATACCCATGCTCTATTTTGAGCAGTTCCTGATGGGTGCCGGTTTCTTTTATTTCGCCGTGGTCGAGCACGATGATCCTGTCGGCATTTTGGATGGTTGACAGGCGATGGGCAATTACAATGGCGGTGCGGTCCTGCATCAGTTTATTAATGGCATTTTGTATCAATACCTCGGTTTCCGTATCGACAGATGAAGTGGCCTCGTCTAAAACCAAAATTGCGGGGTTGTACACCAAAGCCCGTATAAACGAGATCAATTGCGCCTGCCCTGCCGATAGGGTTGCGCCACGTTCCATCACATTATAATCATAACCGCCGGGCAGGCGTTCAATAAATTCGTGCGCACCAACATCTTTTGCGGCTTTGATTATTTGTTCGCGGGTAATGGTTTCATTGTTCAGGCTGATGTTGTTGGCAATGGTATCGGTAAACAAAAAAACATCCTGTATAACGGTGGCAATCTGCGAACGCAGGTAATTTACGTCGTACTCGCGTATATCGTGGCCATCAACCCTAACACTGCCTTTACTTATCTCATAAAAACGGTTAAGAATGTTAATGGTTGATGATTTTCCTGCCCCGGTAGCGCCAACAAGCGCCAGTTTTTCACCAGGTTCCACGTGGAAGCTGATATCCTTTAATACCCAGTTCTCCTCGTTATAAGCAAACCACACGTTTTCAAATGCAATATCGCCATTAATTCTGCCGGGCTTTAACTGCCCGGTATTTACGGCTACCTCATCGGTATCCAGCACTTTAAAAATACGGTCGGCGCCTACCATGCCCATTTGCAGGGTGTTAAATTTATCTGCCAGTTGCCTAATGGGGCGGAACAACAGGTTAAGCAACATAATAAACGCCAATATTAACCCGGGCGTAACCGGATGATTAGTGCCCAAACTTGCCAATTGCTGATCGCTCAATACACGCTTGCAACCATACCACACCAACAGGCCGATGCAAATGGCAAACAAAATTTCGACCACCGGAAAAAATATGGAGTAATACCAGTTAGAACGGATGTTGGCATCGCGGAATTTTTTATTAACGGATAAGAATTTGCGCATTTCCTGATCTTCGCGGGCAAAGTACTGGATAATGCTGATGCCCGAAATATGTTCGGCCAAAAAAGTGTTTAGTTGTGCCACGTGGGTACGCACATCCTGAAAGGAAGATTTTATGGCTTCTTTAAAAATATAGGTCGACATAAGCAGCAGCGGCATGGGTATCAGTGTGATGAGCGCCAGTTTCCAATCCTTTATCAGCATATAAATTACGATAGAAAGCACCAGCAACATATCGCCCACTATGGATATGAGCCCTTCCGAAAATATATCGGCGATGGTTTCCAGGTCGGATACGGTACGGGTAATCAGTACGCCAATAGGTGTGCGGTCGAAATATTTTAAGCGCATACTGGTGATGTGGTTAAAAATATCAATGCGCAGATCGCGGATAACGGATTCGCCAAGCCAGTTGGTAACATAGGTTTGATAATACTGTGCAATAGTTTGAACGATGAGTTGCACAATCATCAGTTCGGCCATGAAAACCAATCCGCTGTAATTATTAAGCATAATGTAATCATCCAGCGTGAGCTGCATCAAAATAGGCTGCACCAGCGCTATGCCCGCTAAAAATATGGTGAGAAATGCAGCAATAACGAAGGTTTTGTTGTAGGGTTTTACATACTTCATTACCCGCATCAGCAGTGTCCAGTCGAGTGCTTTTCCGGTAACCCCCCCAGCCCCATGAAAGGAGGTTTTTTGATTAGCAGACTGTTTGAAGTCGCGCTTTTTGAATGGATTTTTAAATTTGATACTCACTATTTCAAAGATAGATTATAAAACTGAAAGAGGTAACTGAATAATTGTTCCCCCTTTAGGGGGTTGGGCGCTAATACTTCACTTCCGTTAAATACAAACCGCAAGCCGGTACAGATGCGCCTGCCTTGCTGCGGCTTTTGCTTTGGATGATGGTGCGTACCTCGTAAGGCTGTATTTCGCCACGGCCTACCTGAATCAGCGTTCCTACTACGGCACGTACCATGTTGCGTAAAAAACGGTCGGCAGATATGTGGAACACCAACCCTCCATCAACCTTTACCCATTCGGCCCGGCTTATTTTGCAATTATTGGTTTTTACTTGTGTGTTTGATTTGCTGAAACAGCTGAAATCGGTATATTCCATGATGATCTTAGCGGCACGGTCCATCAGCTCCACATCAGGTTCATCACGCAGTAGCCAGGAATAGCCATGTTTAAAAGGATCTTTAGTAAAATGTATATGGTATTCGTACGAGCGTAGGGTAGCATCAAAGCGGGCATGGGCATCGCTGTTCGCCTCAAAAATACGTTTTACTGCAATATCGGCAGGAAGCACAGCATTAATGCTCCTTAACAAATGGTTGTTTTTGTCGATAGTTGATAGTTGATAGTCTATGGTTGACAGGCTTTTTACCATGGTCAATGGACTATTCACCATGGTCTCCTCCACATCATAATGTGCAAAAAATTGGGTGGCATGTACGCCGGTATCGGTACGGCCACAGCCCAGGGTTTCAATAGGCTGCCGCAGGATGGTGCTTAATGCTTTGTTGAGTACCTCCTGCACACTCATTGCGTTAGGCTGTATTTGCCAGCCATGATAGCGGCTGCCATCATAAGCCAGTTCAATAAAAAAGCGTTGCTTGTTTGCCACAAGGCAAAGGTAACGCAGGATTTATGATTTATGAATTTAGATTTGTGATTTGAGCGTTACTTTTTGCAAACAAGCCATCGCGGCAAGCAATTATGGCAGCTATTGCCAAACTGATCAGAAAGCTGACGATGAAAACAGTTACCCAGAGTATCAGCGCTGTTGGCGGGTCAAAGAAAAGTAAAATAAAAGGCGTGCATACTAGTGGTATTGAAAGCATTATGCCCAGGCCCATTATACCCCACAGAAGCGGGTTGTTTTGTAATTTATAGCCCAGCCAGGCATAAAGCAGGCATGTTAGGGCTAATAAGATGATTTGAAGGATCATAATTTGTGCTGTTTTAATAATAATGCAATCAGGGGTTAAAAAATATTAGGTTAATTAAATACCCGTCAAGCTGTTATATTTGTTCATATTTTTTTCTATTATGTTACAACGCATACAAAGCATATACCTGTTTTTAGCCGGTTTAGTAATACTGGCACTTTTTGTGTTCCCACTGGCGCATAATGTTTATGTTGATGGCGCACCCATCAGTATTATGGTTACCGGCAGCTATATTGATGCAGGCGGCCAGCAAGCACTTACAGACCATTTTGTAGCACTTACAGCAGTTACCGCTGTGGTGGGCATATTGCCATTCATCATTATATTTTTATATAAAACCCGTAAGCGGCAAATAGCTTTGTGCTACAGCACCATACTGGTAGTAATTGGTTACAGTTTCTGGATAGCGCAGGCCGCCAAAACAGTTACCGGTGGTATAACACTGGCGCCTGCTAATTTTGGCATTGGCCTGTTTCTTTGCCCTATAAGCATTGTACTACTCATTTTAGCTATAAAAAACATCCAGAAGGATGAAAAACTGATCAAATCGGCCGATAGGCTGCGATAGGCCGTTTTTGCATCCTTACTGAGTATAAATGGTATAGCGCACTATTGCGGCCAAACTTGTTTTATTTAAAAATGCCTTCGGTAATGCTTGCACCCTGCCATGTGTTTAAGGTATTGCAAATAAATATATCGCCTTGTTTATCAAAGGCTATACCATCTGTAAATGTTACATTGGCGGTATTGCTGTTTGCAAATGTGGTAACCAGGCCTTCGCGGTTTATCATACGCACGGTATAATAAAATTGGGTATCAAACTCATTGTCGGCAACAAATAGGTTGCCCGCGGCATCAATAGCCATAGCCTGTGGATAATAAAACTGCGCATTTTTGCCCTGTCCATCGTCAAAACCAGCCGTGCCACTGCCTGCAAAAGTACTTACTATACCAGCGGTACTTATTTTGCGGATATTCAGCTTCTCGTTATCACTCACAAAAATATTGCCCTGTGCATCAACCGCTATGCCTTCTGTATTGCCAAATTCGGCTGATTTCGCGGGCCCGTCAATAAGGCCGTCTGTGCCATTTCCGGCTACGGTGCTTACTAAGCCAGCCGGGGTAATTTTACGCACGCAATGTTTATCATTGGTATATAAGTTGCCCGCCTTATCAATGGCAAGGCCTAAAGGGCTGTAAAATACAGCCGAGGCACCTTGCGCATCGGTATAACCCTGGGCACCGCTGCCTGCTAAAGTGCTCACTGCACCTGCAGGTGTAATTTTGTATATTTTACGTGCACTTGAACTAACTTCATATATGTTTCCCAATGAATCGATGGCAGTGCCCCAAAGCTCGTTATAGGTGGTGTTTGTAGGTGGAATTATAGCAAACGCTTTTGCCTTGCTACCAACAGGCATTTTATAAACCGTATCGGTGCCATTATCGCCAAATATATTATTGGCTGCATCAATAACAATATGCTCCATATAAACGGTATCAGACTGATACCATGAAAATGTTGGGCTTGTTACCTTAAAAATTGTAGCATAGCTTACCGTAGTACCGCCGGTAACCAGTTTAATTATACCGCTTTGCGCATCGGCAGGCACAGTAAACCAAACCTGGGTGGCATTAACAGAATCGACAACGGCTGTTTCGCCATTAATAGTAACCGAATTATTGGTAATGTTTGTGCTAAAATTTTTGCCTGTAATAATAATAACGCTGGTTGGCAGTGCGCTTCCAATACTGATGCTGGTAATTACAGGCCCATTTGTGCCCCCGCCCGATTTATTGGTTTTGTCTTTTTTGCAGCTAACAATTAATAGTGCGCCTATCAGCCCGATAACCAGGCCGATTGCAGATGTTCTGTTTATATATATATTCATTTTTAAAAGGTTTAGCATATTAAATTGAAAAACTTATGAGGAAAAGCCCCCGCCTTATTGAACTGTAAACCGCCGGCCGGCCCTGTTACAGGCCGGCTTGACGACTGATCAACAACACTCCCCTAATTAACTATATAACTGACTAACTAAAATCCAGTGCAATACCCGCGCGGGCTTTTACCTTTTCGGGTAATACTGTATAAACTTATTGGCTGATGATAATTTGAAACTGAATAGACTTTGATACCCAGTTGTTGAATGGGCATAAAACGGCGATAACATAACCTTTATCGGATTTACTTTGGGCAAATACGTTAATGTATATGCCCTACAATAGAAAAAAATTGCTTTTTTCATTTAAAGTATATGGTTTAGTTACAGGAATTGTGATATTTTATACTTATTCAAATTTAAGCATCATTTTTTTGTCATGAAATACCTATAAGTGGGTATTTTTTGCGATAGATTGCAAAATAATAGCTTTTTTATTATATTTATTAAAAATAAGCAGCCCCATTATTTTTATTTTTTCTTAAATTTTTGTCAGAATAAAATATCCATTGTTCATTAATGAAAATTGAATTATTTAATGAGGCAACGGCTAAGCTGTGGAAAAGGATGTCGAGCGGGCTGGTGGCTGAACCATTGCATATACAACTTGATTTTTACAAGCAAATTTTAAACTTTTTCCAGGTAGGTGATTATTATTATTTCATTTTCAACTTTAATAATTATGAATTTGATTTGGTAAGCGCAGGGGTAAAGCCCGTGCTGGGTTATGAGCCTGAAGAGTTTACCACCGCGCTTTTTATGGACAGCATACACCCGGAAGACAGACCCTGGTTTCTCGCTTTTGAAACTCGCACGGCCGAATTTTTATCGGCCTTGCCCGCTGATAAACTGATGAAATATAAAGTGCGGTATGACTTCCGTTTTAAAAAGAAAAATGGCGATTATATACGCGTGTTGCACCAGGTTGCCGTTGTTGAGCATGACGAAAACGGGGGTATTATAAGAACATTAGGCGTAAACACCGATATTTCGCATTTAAAGCCCGAAGGCAAACCGGTAATATCATACATAGGGATGGATGACGAGCCATCGTACTATAACATTGATATAAAAAATGTGGTTGTTGAAAGCAAAGAGCTGCTGAGCAAGCGCGAAAAGCAGATACTTATCTATTTAATTGAAGGGCGGTCGAGCAAGGAGATTGGCATAATTTTAAACATCAGCAAACAGACTGTTGATACGCACCGCAAAAATATGCTCTATAAAAGCAAAATGAACACCACCGGAGAGCTAATAGCACAGGCGATAAAGCTGGGATGGATATAAGTTAATTGGAAGATGAATTTGCTACGCTATGGTATCAATTATATTTAACTACCACGGCTTCATCGCCGCTGATAATAATGGCATCGGCACCTACCTGTTTGCCCCACTTTACAAAATTTTCCTTTATAATGCTTTTATCATAATGATGGCTACTGAGATGGCCTATAACTTTGTATGCCCTGCTCACATTATCGCCTTGGTAAAAAACATCAACCGAAGCTGTGCGCGCAAACTTATCGCCGGTGTATTTTGGCGGCAGGCTGCAAGCAGACATTACCATACAAAGCAGGATAATTATTAAATGATACTTTTTCATGATGGAAGCATTAAAACAGCGTTATGGTTTAGATATTTCCAGATTGTTTTTCTATATTTTAAATGATAGGGGTTAGATAAATAAAGTTATAAAATTTTTATTTATCATTCGTTTTATACCCACAAAGAAGAGACTGTATCAAAAGTGCATTTTGCAAAAACCGGGCCAAATATTATTTGGCTCTGTGCGCTCTGTATTTCTTTCTTTGTGCTTCCTGTGGTAAAATTAACCGGAGATGGCACATTACAGGGTTAACATAGGTTAACACAATTTCAAAATATTGATAATCAACTAATTGATTATCAATATTTTAATGTAATACTGTGTTAACCCAAAACTACCGGCTTTTTGCTAAAAATTTCACGGAGCGACATGGAAAACTTTATCAGCCAAATTTTATTCTGTTGCGCCTCAAGGATCATACTTTTGATACAGCCCTTATAAACTTTCGCCTTTTACCTTTCAGCTTTCACCTCAAACTAAGAAGCCATCTGCCTCCTGATGATGTTCAGCGCGCCACCTGCCTTAAACCATTCTATTTGTTGTGCATTATAGGTGTGGTTTACTTCGAATGATTCGGTTGAGCCATCTGTATGGTGCAACACTACGGTTAACGGTTTGCCGGGGGCAAAGGTAGTTAGGCCGTTGATGTCAAAAATGTCATCTTCCTGTATTTTATCGTAATCAGCGCTGTTGGCAAAGGTAATGCCCAGCATGCCTTGTTTTTTCAGGTTGGTTTCGTGTATACGCGCAAATGATTTTACCAGTATGGCGCGTACCCCTAAATGGCGAGGCTCCATAGCCGCGTGCTCGCGCGATGAACCTTCACCATAGTTTTCATCGCCTACTACCACAGAGCCGATGCCATGTGCCTTGTAATCGCGCTGGGTGGCAGGTACGGGGCCATATTCGCCTGTTAATTCGTTTTTAACGCTATCGGCAGTATTGTTAAAGTAGTTGATAGCGCCGATGAGCATGTTATTGGATATATTATCCAGATGCCCGCGGAACTTTAGCCATGGCCCAGCCATTGAGATATGGTCGGTAGTACATTTGCCTTTTGCTTTTATCAGCAGTTTTAAACCGGTAAGGTCGGTACCTTCCCAGGCTGCAAACGGCTCCAGCAATTGCAGGCGCGATGAAGTTGGACTAACAATTACATTCACCCCGCTGCCATCTTCGGCAGGTGCCTGGTAACCGGCATCCTGAACAGCAAAGCCTTTTATCGGCATTTCAATACCTACCGGCTCATCAAATTTTACCTGTTCGCCGTTTTCGTTAGTTAACGTATCGGTAAGCGGGTTAAAAGTAAGGTCGCCCGCAATGGCAAAGGCGGTAACAATCTCGGGCGATGCCACAAACGCATGTGTATTAGGGTTGCCGTCCTGCCTTTTGGCAAAGTTACGGTTGAACGACGTAATGATAGAATTTTTACGGGTAGGATCGTTGGTATGACGTGCCCATTGACCGATACAAGGGCCGCAGGCATTAGCCAAAACAACGCCGCCCATATCTTCAAACGTGCCTAAATAGCCATCGCGCTCAACAGTGTAACGCACCAGTTCAGAACCGGGGGTGATGG
>Ga0302315_10005969_pt1 | contig 10274 bp, 8 predicted proteins | sample III_Palsa_N3_1_FD_200532 | JGI IMG/M metagenome (GOLD analysis project Ga0302315, IMG submission 200532) | Peat permafrost microbial communities from Stordalen Mire near Abisko, Sweden - III_Palsa_N3_1 | ecosystem: Environmental > Terrestrial > Soil > Palsa > Peat permafrost | place: Sweden... | reverse complement strand
GTGGCTGATGGTGGTTTATATGTTGCTATGGTTGAATCGGCTTTACCAAACGGTTTGGGCTTTGATATGGAAACTGATACTACTATTCGTAAAGATGCCTATTTATTTGGCGAAGCACAGGGCAGGGTAGTAGTAAGCGTTTCACCTGATGACCAGGAACGGTTTATTGAGATGATGGCTACCAGCGAAATAGAATTTAGTTTATTAGGTACTGTTAATAGCGGTTTCCTGAACGTAGATGAAGAGTTGTTTGGTCATATCACCGATATAAAAATGGTTTATGATAACGTACTGCATAATATTTTAGGTGCCTAATGCTTAAACTAAACCGAGTACATCATATTGCTATTATTTGCAGCGATTATGAAAAGTCTAAATACTTTTACACAGAAGTACTCGGTTTACAAAAAGTACGCGAAGTTTACCGTGAACAAAGACAATCATATAAGCTCGATCTGGAAGTTGCAGGGCAATACCAGATCGAGCTTTTCTCATTTCCTGAACCGCCTGCAAGAGCATCCCGACCCGAAGCAGCGGGTTTACGCCATTTAGCTTTTGAGGTTGATGATATTAATGAAGCCGTATTTCATATTAAAGAATATGGAATAGAAGTGGAGCCTGTGCGAATAGATGAATTTACAGGTAAGCAATACACCTTTTTCGCAGATCCGGATGGATTGCCCATAGAATTTGTTGAGAAATAGCTATGGCGAACATCTTTCGCTTCAAACAATTCAGTGTCGATCAAAGCGGCTGCGCAATGAAGATCAATACCGATGGCGTATTACTCGGCGCACTTGCCCAGGCAGATGATCCCCAAAGCGTATTAGATATTGGCACAGGAACAGGCGTAATTGCATTAATGCTTGCCCAAAGATTTGCCAATGCACAAATAGAAGCAGTTGAAATAGATGAACAAGCAGCCCAAGCTGCCGGGCATAATTTTAAAAGTTCACCTTTTTTTAATCGCTTAACAATATATCCTAACAGTTTTGAAAGTTTCTTTGATGCTCATTCCTCAAAAAAATATGATCTGATCGTTTCGAACCCTCCATTTTATATCAACTCGCTGGAATCGCCGAGGGCCAATAAAACTGTAGCAAAACATACAGATAAGTATTTTTTTGAAATATTGATAAAGCATATTGCCGGGCATTTAACAGAAGATGGTGTATGTTGGCTGATATTGCCATTGGAAACGTCAACATTGGTAAAAATTATAGCTGAGCAGTTTCAATTATATCCTCAAAAAATTATAACTGTACACTCCTTTGAAAATTCAGAACCGCACCGGGAAATTATATGTTTCCGGCGGAAGAATAAACAACAGGCTAATGAGCAATTAGTGATTTATGATGAGCCTAAAGTATATTCGAAATTATATCAGGATACATTAAAGGATTTCCTAACCATATTTTAACAATAAATCCGAAATTGTACATTCGAAATTCGAAATCAACATGACCCGAATTGGCCTCATTTCCGACACCCACAGCTACCTTGACGATGCCGTATTCAAGCACTTTGAAAACTGCGACGAGATATGGCATGCCGGAGATTTTGGTAATATAGAACTTGCTGATAAACTGGCAGCATTTAAGCCATTAAAAGGCGTATACGGCAATATCGATGGGCAGGACATCAGAACTACCTATCCTTTAAACCTGCGCTTTAAATGCGAGGATGTAGATGTTTGGATGACCCATATTGGCGGTTATCCTGACAGATATAACGCAGCAGTAAAGCCAGAGATCTATACAAATCCGCCACAATTATTCATTACCGGGCATTCGCATATTTTAAAGGTGATCTTTGATAAAAAGATCAATTGCCTGCATCTTAATCCCGGCGCGGCTGGCAAACAAGGATGGCAAAAAGTACGCACCCTAATGCGCTTTGCCATTGATGGTAATAAGATACAGGATCTGCAGGTTATTGAGTTGGCGAAGTAGTTTGCAGTAGATCAATTTTCAAATGCCAACTGCAAGTTGAGTACTGCAACTTAAAGTAAATTCACCTTCGCGTTTTCCATTTCAAAAACAGAATCGATCAATAAGTTTTTTTGTTTACCTGCAGCTACGGCAAGTTCGTCGCAGCGCTCATTTTCGGGGTGACCGTTATGGCCACGTACCCAGGTAAATTTTATATTGTGGAGTTTACTTACTTCAAGATAGCGCATCCAAAGGTCCTTATTTTTTTTATCCTTAAAACCTTTTTGAACCCAGCCATGCACCCACCTTTTTTCAATCGAATCAATCACATACTTTGAATCAGAGAAGATCATAACATCCTGGTTAAGTGTTTTAATTGCCTCCAATCCCTTTATCACAGCCATCAGTTCCATGCGGTTGTTGGTGGTTTTACGAAAGCCCTCAGAAAGCTCTTTATAATGCTTGCCCGATCGTAAAATAACCCCATAGCCACCCGGCCCCGGGTTACCGCTTGATGCTCCGTCTGTAAAAATTTCGATCATACTTAGTTCATGGTTCATGGATGATAGTTCATGGCCATATGTTGTCAAATATAAAAAAACGCTATGAACTATGATCTATTAACTATCAACTAAGCCGTTTTGCCTTGAGGCGTAGGGAATTACCAATCACCACAACATCTGAAAATGCCATCGCAAATGCGCCAACCATTGGGTTTAAGAATCCGAAGGCCGCAATAGGGATGGCTATAATATTGTAGGCAAACGCCCAAAACAGGTTTTGTTTAATAGTTGTAAGTGTGTGTTTACTTATCTGCAAAAATGTAACAACAGAATGCAGATCAGTATTCAATAAGATCACCCGTGCGGATTGTATGGCTATCTGGCTGGCATCATTCATTGAAACACCAACGTCGGCCTGGGTTAGGGCAGGGGCATCATTAATGCCATCGCCTATCATAATTGTTTTGCCTTTTTGTTTGTATATGTCGATAACGGTTAGCTTTTCGTCGGGTAGTTTTTCTGAATGTACCTCTTTAATTCCAATGGCTTTTGCAACTTTTAAACACCGGCTATCTTTATCGCCGCTTAATAATACAGGGATAATGCCCAGCTTTTTAAGCTGACTAATCAATTCTGCTGCATCAGGCTTTATCTCATCATCAACGGCAATTTGTGCCATCAATTTCTGATTTTTATAAAGTGAAAGATTGAAATTACTATTGCCCTCAACTTTTGCGGTGCCTAAAAAGTAATTATTCCCTTCAACGTCTTCGGCGCGCATGCCTAAACCTTTTTCTTCAACAGCTTTTCGTAATATCACTTTTTGCTGGGGCAAGGTCTTTAACCCATTCACTAATGATTTGGCTATAGGGTGATTCGATCTTTCCTCAATGGCCATAATAATACCGCGAATGTTCTCAATATTTGTTCCTCTCTCTGCCTTAATATCATTGATAACGAATTTTCCGGTTGTTAAGGTGCCGGTTTTGTCAAACACTACAAATTTGGTATTTGCTACTGCTTCAATAGTATCCCCACCTTTAATCAATATACCGTTTTTTGCTGCCCTGCCCAAGCCAACCATAACAGCCGTAGGAGTGGCTAAACCCATGGCACATGGGCATGAAATCACCAAGACTGCAATAGCGCTCATTAAAGCAGATTGAATACCTGTATGGCCCGCAAAATAGGTAATAATGAAAGTTAATAATGATATTAGCATAACAGCGGGTACAAAAATAGAGGCTACTTTATCGCCGAGTTTTTGTACGGGTGGTTTTGCTGCCTGGGCTTTTTTCATCAGGTCGATGATCTGCGCCAGAACGGTATTTGAGCCAACTTTAGTGGCTATCATGTGGATATTGCCTTGTTGAATAATAGTTCCGCCAATTACCTTGTCATATTTGCCTTTTTCAACTGGCAGACTTTCGCCGGTAAGCATTGATTCATCAACTGAAGCATTGCCCGAAAGTACATCGCCATCAACCGGAATTTTATCACCCTGATTAACTAGTAAAGTGTCGCCAACTAATACCTCTTTGGCGCTGATCACCTCAATATTTCCATTAATTACACGGTTTGCGGTAACCTGCTGAAATTTTATCAGGTCTTTTACTGCGGAGGTGGTTTGTGTAACCGAGCGTTTTTCAAATACATTACCCAGCAATACCAATGTGATGATAGTGGCACAGGTTTCATAAAACTCATAATGCTCGCCCATGTTTTCAATAGTTCCGATCAGGCTATAAACAAAAGCAGCTGTTGAGCCTGTAAATATCAGCACATCCATATTGGGCAACCCGTTTTTAATGGAGCCAATAGCACTTTTGCCGAAATGCAGGCATCCCACCACAAAAACAGGGATACACAGCAACAACTGCACTAATGGTATTTGTAAAAAATGCCAGGGCAGTATCATGTGCAGCAGCAACGGAACAGTAAAAATAGCGCAGAATATAAATTTATTCTCCACCTGCTCATAAAATTTAGGTTGATGTAAAGCCAGATCGTCAACAACTTTAAAGCCTAATTGCTCTATACCCTTAATAATATCCGGAATTTTAGCCTCATTATTGGTTGAAAACTTCACTTCTTCACCTGCAAAATCAACTAAAATATTTTGCAGCCCATTTTTCTCCAATAAATTATGGATCGACATTGCACAGTTGTTACAATGCATCCCCTTAACATTCAGCTCTATTAGTTGCTCTGCCATACTACAAAGCTACCTAACAGATAAATTTTACAGGTAAGCCGAATGTAATATTAAAAAAGGCTTTGCATTTAAGCCGAAGATTTATACTTTTGCAATCTCCAAAACGGTAGATGTAGCTCAGTTGGTTAGAGCATCGGTTTGTGGTACCGAGGGTCGTGGGTTCGAGCCCCATCATTTACCCGAGCGCCTTTCATGAAAATGGAAGGCGCTTTTTGTTTATATTGGTGCGGTGATAACACTGACCAAAGGCTGAATTATTATAATTTTACCAAAAATCACAATGAAGAATATAAACAAACTAATTATCGGGTTTGCATTAGCCCTAATTACGCATATAGCCTCAGCACAAGAAAATACACTATACGATACCACCGCTAAACCCCAACTCATTTCAAAGCAGTTTACTTTTACCGAAGGTGCATCAACAGATAAAAAAGGCAATGTGTTTTTCACCGATCAGCCTAATAATAAGATATGGGAATATGATACAAATGGACATTTATCGATCTTTCTAGATAGTGCAGGTAGATCAAACGGGATGTATTTTGATCATAAGGGTAATTTAATTACTTGTGCCGACGAACACGATCAACTGTGGTCTATCAACTCTAAAAAGAAAATAAAGGTGCTGGTGACTGATCTTAACGCTAAACTGATGAACGGCCCCAATGACATTTGGGTGGATAACAAAGGCGGCATCTACATGACTGACCCATACTATCAACGCGATTACTGGAAACGCACAAAATCTGATCTTGACGGTGAAAAAGTTTATTATCTGCCTAAAAACAGTCATCAGCCTATAATAGTTGATTCAACCATAAAAAAGCCAAATGGCATTGTTGGTACGCCCGATGGCAAATACCTGTATGTGGCTGATATTGGCGCTAACAAAACCTATAAATATGTTATCAATAAAGATGGCAGCTTGTCAGACCGGAAACTGGTTATTAACCAGGGATCAGACGGGATGACATTGGATGAAAAAGGGAATATTTATTTAACCGGTAATGGCGTAACTATTTATGATCCATCGGGTGTAAAAATAGGGCATATTGCCATACATGAACCCTGGACATCTAACTTATGCTTTGGCGGTAAGGACAAAAATATATTGTTTATAACGGCTTCAACAGCAGTTTATACTTTAAAGATGAATGTAAAAGGGATAGAATAATTAGTTTAAAGCGGGCAGACTTATTTTGAAGATCGAACCTTTGCCTTCTTCGCTTTTTACTTCAATTTTGCCTTTGTGCCTTTCTATTATCTGCTTTACTATACTTAAACCTAGCCCGGTTGATTGTTCACCTCTTATACCCGTACGGCCGGCTTTTGAAAAACGGTCAAACAGATGAGGGATCATATCTTTAGGAATGCCCAAACCGTGATCCTTTATTTCAATTGTAGCGAGGTTGTTTTCCTTATCGAGATAGATCTCGATCTTGTCATTCTCTTTTGAAAACTTAATCGCATTACTGATGAGGTTATCCATTACCCGGTGAAATTTCTCTTTATTTACTTCGGCATACAAAGGGATATAAGCACTGCCGAAAGTGAAAATGACGTTGGCTTCATTATGTATCTTCCAGCTGTCAATTATCTTTCTTACAAACAGGTTGAGGTCTACCTGTACGGTTTCAATTACGTTTTGGTTATCGTTACGCGCAGCCTCTAAAAGGTCTAGAATTATACTCCGGGCCTTAACACATGAAGCTTTTATAATATTAATATTTTCGAGGGTTTCCTCATCAACATCTTCCAATTCCATTATCATGGCTGTTGATTCTACAGCCGCCAGCGGGTTACGCAAATCATGTGCTACCATACCGAGTACCTGGTTTTTGAAATTAGCCGCATTCTCGATCTCCACATTCTTTTCCTTTATTTCCAATACCTGCTTATAATAACTGGCCTTATAGGAATAAAAATATCTGGATGTTAAATAAACGCCGCACAGCATTATAACGGATATCAGCTCATTATAAACAAGCTCGGTTGCATCGGCCTGGCTATAGGCTAAAAATCCTGTGAATATTATTCCAATACCAACTATCAATATAATGGTTTCATAAAATTCAAACACGCATACTACACTAATTATCACCAGGGGCACCATATACAATGTTAGGGCGTTGCTTGGGTCGGAAGTAGCAATCAGGCTGGAGAAAATGCCGCACGCTATAAGGTAGAAGGCGAAAAGAAAAACATATACAGTAATTATATTTTTGAACTTTTTAATTTTATCATAATAAGCTATGAATAAATAACTTATTATGATAAAAAATGGAGTTATGATTATGTACAGCCAGTTAGTGTAATCAAATTCAGGAAAATTTTCGGCTTTGGTAAGGCTTTCCGGGAAAGTCCAGTAAAGTACACGTAGAATCAGATTGAAAGTTAAAAAAATAAAGCTGATAGTGCGTACAGCAATAAGGTTTTGCAGCGTATAGTAATTACGATACGCAACAGCATATTTACGTGGTATCTTTTTTAGAAAACGGGTATCCAATTTTTGAGGTTAAGGAGTCAATTCAAAAGTATAAATTTTTTCACAAAGTTTGTTTTTATAGATGGTGATGATCAATATTTAAAAACCAAACATCAATTGCTAATGTTTAATAACCGACTGAACTAATCTCATAACTCTGATCTCAAACTCCCAACGACAAAAGGGCATGCGCCGTTGGTTCTTAAATGACATTTTTTCATAAATTAACTATTGGTCGGTTTTTTGAACAACACCTATCATGAATTTTAACAACTTTACCATAAAAGCACAGGAAGCCGTGCAAAAGGCTTCCGAAATTACAACCGGCAACCAGCAGCAGGCTATTGAACCCGCTCACTTGCTTAAGGGGTTGTTATTGGTTGATGAAAATGTTATTAGCTACTTATTAAAAAAATTAAACGTTAACCTTAATCGGTTGAACGAAATATTGGATAATCAGATCGCATCGTTCCCTAAAGTGAGCGGCAGTAATGTTTATCTATCTTCTGATGCTAATTCGGTGCTACAAAAAGCGCAATCCTATCTTAAAGAATTTAAGGATGAGTTTGTATCGGTAGAACATATTTTGCTGGGTATTTTAGCAGTGAACGATAAAACCAGCACTATTTTAAAGGACTTTGGTGTAAATGAAAAGGACCTTAAAAAAGCAATCATCAGTTTGCGTGGCGACAACAAAGTAACTGACCAAAATGCCGAAGCGACTTATAATGCGCTGAATAAATATGCCCGTAATTTGAATGAGTATGCTGAATCAGGCAAGCTTGATCCGGTTATTGGCCGTGATGAGGAAATACGCCGGGTGATACAGATTTTATCACGACGTACAAAAAACAACCCTATTTTGGTTGGTGAGCCGGGCGTTGGTAAAACTGCTATTGCCGAAGGCATTGCATTTCGAATTATTAAAGGTGATGTGCCTGAAAGCCTGAAATCAAAAACGGTTTTTTCGCTTGATATGGGCGCGTTGATAGCCGGTGCCAAATATAAAGGTGAATTTGAAGAACGCCTAAAATCAGTAATAAAAGAAGTTATACAAGCCGATGGCGAAATAGTACTCTTTATTGATGAGATCCATACGCTTGTTGGTGCGGGTGGTGGCGACGGCGCTATGGATGCCGCTAATATATTAAAACCGGCCCTTGCCCGTGGCGAATTAAGAGCCATTGGTGCAACCACACTAAACGAATACCAAAAATACTTTGAAAAGGATAAAGCGTTAGAACGCCGTTTTCAGATGGTGTTGGTTGATGAGCCTGATACACAAGATGCAATTTCAATCCTGCGTGGGTTAAAGGAACGATATGAGGCCCACCATAAAGTGCGAATAAAGGACGAGGCAATTATTGCTGCTGTTGAAATGTCGCAACGTTATATTGCCGACAGGTTTTTACCGGATAAAGCCATCGATTTAATGGATGAGGCTGCTTCTAAGCTGCGTTTGGAGATGGATTCAGTACCTGAAGCTGTTGATGAACTGGAGCGCCGCATAATGCAGTTGGAGATCGAACGCGAAGCTATAAAACGTGAGAAAGATACCATTAAAGTTAAATCATTAAGTGAAGAAATAGCTAATCTTTCTGCTGAGCGCGATTCCTTACGTGCCAAATGGCAGGGTGAGAAAGACCTGGTTGATGGTATCAACTTAAAAGTTGAACAAATAGAAAACTACAAACTGGAAGCTGATCAGGCCGAACGTGCCGGTGATTATGGCAAAGTAGCAGAATTGCGCTACGGCCGTATCCGCGAAGCGCAGGAAGAAGTAGAAAAGCTGAAAGCTGCATTGATAGAAAATCAAAGCGACAGCCGTATGCTTAAGGAAGAAGTTACCGCCGATGATATTGCAGGTGTAGTTTCAAGGTGGACAGGTATCCCGGTTTCAAAAATGATCCAGAGTGAGCGCGAAAAGTTGCTAAACCTGGAAGATGAATTGCACAAACGTGTAGCAGGGCAGGAGGAAGCAATTGAAGCCATAAGCGATGCTATACGCCGCAGTCGTGCAGGGTTGCAGGATAAACGTAAACCTATCGGTTCATTTATATTTTTAGGTACTACCGGGGTTGGTAAAACCGAACTGGCTAAGGCTTTGGCCGAATACCTGTTTAATGATGAGCAGGCAATGGTACGTATTGATATGTCGGAGTATCAGGAACGCCATTCTGTGTCAAGATTGATCGGTGCGCCTCCGGGCTATGTGGGTTACGATGAAGGCGGACAATTAACTGAAGCTGTACGCCGCAGGCCATACAGTGTAATACTATTGGATGAAATTGAAAAAGCACATCCGGATGTGTTCAATATTCTGTTGCAGGTATTGGATGATGGCCGTTTAACGGATAATAAAGGCCGTGTGGTTAACTTTAAGAATACCATTATCATCATGACATCGAATATCGGTTCACATATCATCCAGGAGAATTTTGAGAACCTGGAAGATGATAACCGTGATAGTATCATTGCTAAAACCAAGAACGAACTGTTTGAATTGCTGCGTAAAACCATTCGTCCGGAGTTTTTGAACAGGATAGACGAGATCATCATGTTTACCCCGCTTACCCGCGATGAAATAGGCGACATTGTGAAACTACAGTTCAAACACGTACAGCAAACCCTGGCAGAAATGGGCATTACGCTTGAGGCATCAGACGAAGCGCTCGACTGGCTGGCCCAATTAGGCTACGACCCGCAATTGGGTGCAAGGCCATTGAAAAGGGTTATCCAGAAAAAGATCCTTAATGAGTTATCTAAACAAATACTTGCCGGCAAAATTGATAAGGACAGCAAAATAAAGCTGGATATGTTTGATAACAACTTCGTGTTTTTAAATACACCGGAAATAGCTGAGGTTTAATATTAGATCCATTATATACTGAAGAGAGCCGCCTTTATATATAAGGCAGCTCTCTTTTGTTTTAGAATTACGTTATTAACATTAACTTTAATAAACGCATTAGTGATGCCGTTGTTTTTTATGATAAGTTTAATATATTTATCATAAAAATAGTAAAATGCCTAAACCCAATCTTATTATTGTTTTAGCCTTGGCTATTGTTTCAATATCATTTGTAGCTGCTGACCTTGAATATAAAGATGTATTAGGGGGCGACATGAAAATGTTA
>Ga0302315_10005966_pt1 | contig 10276 bp, 9 predicted proteins | sample III_Palsa_N3_1_FD_200532 | JGI IMG/M metagenome (GOLD analysis project Ga0302315, IMG submission 200532) | Peat permafrost microbial communities from Stordalen Mire near Abisko, Sweden - III_Palsa_N3_1 | ecosystem: Environmental > Terrestrial > Soil > Palsa > Peat permafrost | place: Sweden... | reverse complement strand
GCGTTCAGTAATCGCTAAAGGCTCTACCTTCGGATTTATCTCACTCCATTGTCTTGTCCAATACGTTCTAACAGCTTCATGTCCAATTACGTAACCGCCCTCAAATGCTTTAGGCCAATGAATATTGGGGTGCATTATAGCTAGCACGGCATCAATGTTTCTATTATTAAACCCTGCATACGCTTTTTTAATTAAAGCCTGATTTTTAAGCGTTTGTTCATCATCCATTATATTCCGGTTATTTATTGAATTGTTTAATCTGTATCGCCTAACACCTCGTCTACCATGCCATGTTCTTTGGCTTCCGGGCCGGCCATCCAGTAATCCCGGTCAGAAGCATTGTGCACCCAGTCATAGGTTTGCCCGCTATGTTTAGCGATGATCTTATACAAATCGTGCTTTACCTTTATAATTTGTTGCGCCGTTATCTCAATATCTGCCGAAACGCCCTGCACGCCACCTGAAGGTTGATGGATCATTATACGTGAGTGTTGCAGCGCGGCACGCTTCCCTGCTTTGCCCGCGCAAAGTAAAACGGCGCTCATGGAACAGGCTATGCCAATACAAATGGTGCCCACATCGGGTGTAATCAATTGCATGGTATCATAAATACCCATACCCGAATATACATCGCCGCCAGGCGAATTGATATAGAGCTGGATATCCTTTTTAGCATCTACCGATTGCAGAAAAAGCAATTGCGCCTGGATTATATTGGCCATCCGGTCGGCAACAGGTTCACCTAAAAATATGATCCTATCCATCATCAGGCGGGAAAAAACATCCATCTGTGCTACATTCAACTGGCGCTCCTCGGTAATATAAGGCGTCATGTTTTTGGGGATGCTTATTGCACGGCCCAGGTAGCTGTCTATATGCTGGCTCCCAATGCGGTGATGCTTAACCGCGTATTTTCTAAATTCGTTACGGTTTATGTCCATTTTTAATGCTTTTTAAAGATATCGGCGATGCGATGCATAAATCCCCGGTGTTGTGGTGCAGTAGCTAATATTTTTTGTACGGCTACAATCTCGGCCTTTATCTTTTGACTACTATATTGCCTGATAATGGCATAGGTATTTTGCTGATGCTTCATATCATCTGGTAAATCACTATTCAATAACATGTTGGCCTCAAACAAAAGCGCATCGCCGGGTGCCATGTTACCCAAAAGATAATCGTCAATAGCTTTAATATTATTCAATGAAGTCCGCATAGTTTAATGAGTTTTGTTTAACAGTTTCCCTAACTTTCTCCAGGCATTTATACTTTGCTACCGTTGCCGAATGTGTGCCCGAGTAGCCAAACAACGTAGCCACATTGCTAACCGGCAAACCATCGTAATAATAAGCTTTAAGCAATTCCATGCATTTTTTACCCGCAGTTTCAAGGTAATGCAATATTTTGCCGTTGGCAAGTTGTTCATCAGGTATAACTTCGATGTCGAAATCATTTAAGGGTTGGTTCTTAAGCCCGGCCTTATAACGCCGCACCCATAATTTTTTGGCAATACCTAACAAATAGGCTTTCTCGTTTACAATGATTTCAGCCTGTGCCGATGCAACTTTTTCGTAATATATAACCAACATATCCTGGAAAATATCCTGTGCTTCTTCAAGGCTGCCGCCCATTCGTGCTACGTAACGTGCAACTATGGGAAACGCCTTTTTGTAAAGTGCCATAAAAAAAGCTTCACGCTGTTTAACCGTTGATAATTTGTTGTTATTCATCGCTGTAATGAGTGTTTATTACCATGTGTAATATATGCTTGAAATATCACCCATGAAATTGCAAATATTTTAAAAAGCATCCGTATAGATTTTAGTAAATAATTTAAAGGTACTAGCATTATGTGCCCGTGGTAAGGTTTTTATAAAATCCATTGCCTTGCCAGCGAGCGTGTGCCGCGTGTGCTAACTGATTTTAAACAGCCTTTTGTTAATATTAAGCCACTATGCTTCCAACGCTTAATCCGCGAATAATCCTATACTTACTACAATTTGTGCATTGTGGTTTGCAATTCGTGTCGCTTTCTTTGCATTGTAATTTAATCATCACTATGAAAACAGTATTAATCACAGGGGCAAACAAGGGAATTGGGTTTGAAATTGCCCGGCAACTGGCACAATTAAACCATTATGTTTATTTAGGCAGCCGTGATAAAGATAACGGACTTGAAGCCATCAAAAAATTAAATGATATGGGCATAGCTAACGTAGAAGCTTTAGTAATTGACGTGGCCGATATTACTTCTGTACGCCGGGCAAGAAAGGAACTGGAGGCTAAACTAGATTCTTTAGATATTTTGATAAATAATGCCGGCATCGCCGGCGAATTACCCCAGGATTTTGCTACCGTCGATATGGAAAACCTGCGCAGGATATTTGATACCAATTTTTTCGGCACTGTGCAAACCACGCAGGAGTTTCTGCCGCTGCTTAAAAAATCGGGCCGGGCGGCTATCATCAATGTTTCCAGCGAAGTGGGTTCCATCGCCTTACGTACCGCGGCGGGACGGAATACAAACCGTGATAAATATAATGCCTACGGTAGTTCCAAAACAGCGTTAAACGCTTTTACTGTAATGCTGGCCAATGAACTACATAATACCGGCATCACCGTTAACAGCGTTACACCGGGCTATACTGCTACCGACCTAAACCAATTCCAGGGTGCAAAAACCCCGGAGCAAGGAGCAATACCCATTGTAGAACTGGCAACTCAATCCAATCCGGATATTACTGCAAAGTTTTTTAACGATGGAGGTGAGGTGCCCTGGTAATTGGTGAGATGATAAACCATAAACAAAAAGGCCTCAAATATTCCGATTTGAGGCCTTTTTGTTTATGAAGTTTTGTAAGTTAGCGGTGCGGTGACATACATAAAATGAAAAGAAATATCATATTACTAATTTTATTGCTTATTACTGTGAGCACGTTCCGTGTTTCCGCACAGGCATCGCCGAAATTCGCCCCTGCGGATGTCAGCGCTGACCTGGAATTTTGTTACAAGACTTTGCAGGCCTCCACCTATAACCTGTATGTGTCAACGCCAAAAAGCGTGTATGATGCCGAATATCACCGGATCAAAAATGAGCTCAGGGAGCGCAAAGACTCCCTAACCCAAATGGAAACGGCCCGCCTTTTCCAGCGCTTTACCGTTATGGCAAGGTTGGGGCACCTGTCTGTCCAGGGTGCGTTTTCCGATGTATATAACCAGTACAAGGCCAGTGGCGGCACACTGTTCCCTTTGGGGATCAGGATCGAAGGGGAACATGGTTTTATCAAAGCGAATTACAGCGGGAACAGTTCTCTGGAGCTTGGTGACGAGGTCCTGGCCATCAATGGCAAACCGTTCAGTTATTACCTCACAGGTATCTACCCCCTTGTTGCCGGGGAGAACGATTATTACAAAAGCACTTCCGTAGATATAGGCGGTTTTCCAAGATCGCTCTGGCAGGCTTACGGGCGGCAGGATAACTTCAGGCTAACCATTCAGAAAGCCGGCACGAATATTAAAATAGTACTCAATATGAAAGCGATCACAGCGGTACAATTCGATAAAGTGGACAAGGGTATTTACAATGCCCTGCAATTCGACCGCGCATTCCGCCTGGTCGATAACCGCACAGCTTATTATCGCCCCGGTATCTTCCTGAACATGGATGGTGGCAGCACATCCGACCATAAGACCTTTGAAAAAGGCGAATTCCTGCGGGTATTGGATTCCGCTTTCCTACAGATACACCTGCACCATATCCAAAATGTGATTATCGATCTGCGCGGCAACCCTGGGGGCGATGACTCTTTCAGTGACCCGATGGTGGCTTATTTTGCAACCAAACCTTTTTGGTTTTGTTCCAGGTTCAGTGTAAAGACCAGTGAACTGACTAAAAAGTTCTGGGTGGGCGTAACCGATACGACGCTGAAGGATATCCGCGCGGCAATTCTCTCGCACAAGGATGGGGAGGTATTTGATACCCCGCTGCCAACCTACCCGCCAAGGACAGATTCCCTGAAATTCACCGGCCATGTTTATGTTGTTATTAACCGTCACAGCTACTCTAATGCGACGACCACGCCGGCCATGATACAGGATTATCATTTCGGAAAGATCGTTGGCGAAACCACCGCAGATTGCCCGACGCTTTATGCCGCTGAACACGACTTTCAACTGCCGCATACCCATTTCACGGTTTCTTACCCTAAAGCCTACATGGTCCGTCCCAACGGCAGCACAGCGCTCACGGGCGTAGTTCCGGATTTCCTGTTCAAAGACGACGGCATGGGTCCAGAAGACAAAACGCTGAATTATACACTACAATTGATTAAAGAAAATAAATATTAGGATAATAGCGATCAATTTTAACCGGCGCTTTACCTTATCTGCGGTTGCCTTTTTTCATGGCGCAAACAAGCGTATGCCATATTAAACTTTGGATAGCTATACCTACCAATTATTATTAAAAAAATTGCGCTTCATAAAACCGATTTAGCAAATTATTTATAATTTCGCCAAACCTGGAACCAACAGGTCAAAACTAAGTTTCCTAAAATGAGAATAAAAAATGCACCACTAATTTTATTACTGATTGCTATGTTGCAGTCAGCCGCAATTTTTACCGCTAATGCTCAAATTACTAAAACCTCAAACGGCATACTGGTTAAAGCCGGGGGGCAGCAAATAGGGCTATCAGCCGTTAAAAATGCAGCATTTTGCCTAAGTTTAAACGACTGCATAGCGCCAAGCGCCATTAAAAGTGTTTTTATCGACGAGGGCAACAGCGTTACCACCCCATATACGGTAATTTCTGCACCTCCTTTGTACGGTATTAAAACATCGTATGGCAAACTGATGATTAATACTGATACCAAAGTATGGTTGTTATATGACGCAGCCGGCAGGGCACTTATTCAGAACGGCACTTATTCATCTGCAGCCGATACCATAAAAATTACCTACACCGCCGAAGGCCTGCTATATGGTTCGGGCAACAAATCATCAAAATCGCTCGAAAAAAATCAGGGTGCTTCTGCCGCGTTCAATGGTGTTGCCGATATTCCCTATTTTTGGAATAGCGCGGGTTACAGCGCGTTTGCCGTTTCGGCAAATGATAATAAACCGGCAACCTGGAACCGGGCCAATGATAAAGCCACTTTAACCTGGAAATTTATTGGAAAGGCTGCCAATTTATACCTGTGGCCTGCTAAAACTATATATGATGGCGCAAGCGGATACATAAAGCTTACCGGCAGGCCAAAGCTGCCGCCAAGGTGGGCATTTGGTTACCTGCAAAGCAAATGGGGCTGGAATGATAGTACATATGTAGCCGACGTTGCCACTAAATTTCGCACGCATAAATTACCGGTAGATGCCTTTATTTTCGACTTTGAATGGTACACCACCACACCGGATTACTCCGTACACAAGGAAGGCAAGGAAGGGTTTACCGATTTTACATTCAACCCCAAATTATTCCCCCACCCGGCCAAACAAATAGCTGAATTAAAAAGCCAGGGCATTAAGTTTATTGGTATCCGTAAGCCAAGGCTGGGTAACAACCTATTGCTGGATACAGCCAGAGCAAACGGCTGGCTGATGAACCCGAATACTGATAGCCGCGATTTAAATTTTAGCAATCCTGCCCTGCGGAAATGGTTTGAAGAAAAAACGAGGCCGTTGCTAAACGCGGGTGTTGATGCCTGGTGGGATGATGAAGGCGAATCATATTATACTTGTTATTATTGGTGGAATACCGCACAGTTCGATTTATTGGCATCCGCGCGGCCTAATTATCGCCACTTTACGCTTAATAGGTCGTTTAGCCCCGGTAACCAGCGTTTTGGTTATTGCACCTGGAGCGGCGATATCCCCTCAACCTGGTCGTCTTTGGCTGATGTACCTGCGGACCTGCTCAATTTCAGCCTTGCCGGAATGTACTACGGCTCGTGCGACATAGGTGGTTTCCAGGGTACGCCAACCAAAGAAATACTGGTGCGCTGGTTCCAGGCAGGCGTGTTTTTACCCATCATGCGCTCGCACTCTAACATTGGCACTACCGCGCGTTTCCCTTTTCTGTGGGGCGATGACGGCGAAGCTGCCATACGCGAAGCGCTTAACCTGAGGTACCAATTGTTGCCTTATATTTATAGCCTCGGCCACGACGCCTATAATACAGGCGCCCCTATTATGCGGCCATTAGTGATGGAATTCCCGGCAGATACTACCGTTGCCAACATGACCGATGAATGGCTGGTTGGTAAAGGATTACTGGCAGCGCCGGTATTGGCTGAAGGTGGCAAGCGAAGCATTTATTTACCCGCTGACACATGGTACGATTACCACACCGGCGAGGTAATTACAGGCCCAAAAACTATTTCAGTTGATAAGGCGCTGGATGAAATACCGGTATATGTCCGCGCAGGCACTATACTCCCGGTTGGCGCTGTTGTGCAATATTCGGAACAAACCTCGGGTACTCCGCTTGAGATACGTATCTATCCCGGAAAAAACGGCAGCTTTAAAATGGTTGAGGATGATGGGGTATCCTATAATTACACCAAAGGCGATACAAGAACAACGGCTTATTATTGGAACGATAAAACTAAAACATTGTACTGGAAGGTAACTGGCCCTTATTCAGGCAAAAACGTGTATAAAAACATTAAAGTGGTTTTAGGCAAGAAAGAAAAGGTAGCGTTTATTGGCAAAAAAGGAAGCGCGGTTTTTAAGTGATTAGGTGTTCGAAAGATGAGATTATTCCTTTTCTAAGGAATGTTTTATAAAAAAGAGAGGGATGTCATGCTGAGGCACTCGAAGCACGACATCCTTTAATCTTTCGAACAATTGTGGTGCTCCCCCCTTTCTATTTTAAAAATGACCTGTAATCCGCAAGGCGTTTAAGCAATCCTTTATTATCCGCAATTACTTTTGCCCTTTCCGTTTCGCCTTCGGGTACAATAATGTAGGCATACGGCGCTTTTCTTTTTCCAAGAAACATGGCCTCAGGGTTAACTAAAAACGGGCCGTCCTGCGTACCGTTGGGTATGTTGCCTATATCATCGTTAGTTAAATATGGGGCGTAAAACATATAATGCGGCATATGCATGGTTAGCACGGTATGCGATGCCGGGGTGCCGGGATAGGTACGCATAATGGGTGCCACCATGTAGGATATGCCCGGCCTTGCGGGGGCTTTGTATGTGCCTTTTTTTATCCTGTCGACTATAATATCCCTCGCCTGCAAAGCGGTAAATTTACCCGAGGCCCGCATTGTAGCCTCATCCATGTAAATAGGGAAAATTGCCCTGGCGCCTTCGGCATCATAGCTAATGGCGGTATAAATATCGTTCCTGAATTCGGCCCATTCCCAGGCTGTTCGCATCACAAAGCAAATAAACCCGTTGGTGCCTTTCCGGGCTACATAGTACCCTTTTGCGGGGTCTAACAAATAGATGGTAGCGGCCGGGCGCAGTTGCGGCGGCAGCGAACTCAGCGCATAATCGGTTTCCAGCGCGACGGGCATTTTTTCCAGTTGCGGGGCTACAGGCTTTTGCGCAAAGCTTTGAGTAGTAATAAAGATGATGGCAAAAAGCGATAAAATGCCGCGGCAGATTTTTGCCGGGCTGATTAGGATATTCATATAATCCAGGTTTAATTAGCAAACTTTATCGTATGCTAATGCTGAATGAAGTTATCGCGTTATACCAGGCTTACCAAGGGGTAAAGCCGACAATTTAAGGGGGTGTTTAAGCCAAGTACATTACCTCTTATCCACACTATATTTTCCCGGCCCAACAAAAAGTAGTCCGGCAAAAACAACACCATCCTCAATTGCTTCGGCTGCTTTGCCGATGTCGGCACCCTGGCCGAAAAGAAATAACGCCGCTACTATCATGTTAATCAGCAGCAGTAAACACACCGCCCTAAAGCCCAGGCCTATAATCAGCAGAAAACCGCCAAAGGTTTCTACACAAGCCGATAACAGGCCCCAGAATACCGGCCAAAAATGTATGCCTGCATATTTTGTTGCCGAGCCAACCTCTTCCCATGTTTTTATGCCGCCGGTTAGTTTGGGTAATCCGTGATAAATAAACATAGCGCCCAGCCCCAACCTGATGATGAGCAGGCCAAAATCCCTGTATTTGCCTAAATTGTTAAATATTGCCATAAAAAATAATTTAAGCCATTAACGGCTTAGTGCGACTAAATTATAAAATTAACTGCTTAAATCCTTTTTTGTAAGTCGCAGACATACCGTATGTTTAGCTTGTCGCCAGCATTACCGCTAGTGAATCCATATAATCGCGCCAATAAGTAATCTTACGGTTTTTGATGGTTATTATCGAACAAAACCTGTTATCGTAAGGCTTGTTGCTGCCCGGAACGGTACCATGCACCTCATATTCTAAAATGATAACCCCAGGCTCGGTGGATTTATGAATAATAAGATTATCGGCCGATTTCAATTTCATGCTATATCCGCCAAACCAATCCATGTACTTTTTACGGCCCTCAATTTTTTGCGCGAAGCCGGGGAAACGGTATAAAAATTCAAAAACAGCGTCTTCGGCAACGGCATCCCAAAAATGTTCGCCATCTACTTCGCCTTTAAGCCCTTCCATAATAATACTATAAAATGGTTCGGCTTCCTTTTTAAATGCGGGTGGTTTCTATCTACCATGATATCAATTTCAAATCTTTCCAGTAAGCATTCCCGGCTTCCTTGCCGTCTATCAGCACCAGTTGGTACAGCCGGATGTTTACGGTTTTACCTGTATAATCGCTTAAATCAACATTTATTTTATGCCAGTTCAAATCGGGTTTGGTGCCTTCGATAAGGGTATCCAGCACCTGGTCGTTATCAATATAAACATTCAGTTGCCACGCCCGCCCATTATCTACGCCTGCATTAAATGATAGTGTTTTTTGTTTATTAGTTAGCTTTACCGTGCGCTGTAAAAGCGCCCCGCGCACTTCATCGCGCGGGTAGGTGGCCAGCACATCCTTATCCAAATAAGTAATACCCCTGATGCCCGATAAGCCGCCGCCTGCGCCGCCAAAGCCTGCGCGTTGCAGTTCCCAATCGGGGTTCCAGTATTTGGTTAAATCGGCCAGTTTAAACAGCTCTGCGGGTTGGGTTATGGGCTGCTGTACGGGGATTGAAATGTTATCGCCCGATATCGTGCCGCCATTGGCTTTTATCACCTGTAGACCAAGGGCGACTGTTCTTTTTGCCAGCGCGGTTATACTTTCGTTAACCGGTGGCGTTAAGGCAACAGGGCCCAGCGAATCGCCTTTAAGCGTATCGTGAAACTGCGTTACCAGGTTTTGGGGGATGGCCTTCATGCCGTGCATAGCGCCCACAACCGAAGCTGCGTTGGCCGAGTTACAATCGGCATCGGTAAAATCGGCGGCGCCAAAGGCAAGGTTAACCGTTTTTAAAAAATCACCCTGGCCAAACCAAACGCTGGTGGCCACTATACCACCATTGGCAACGGCGTTGTTTGTGGCGGGGTATTCGATATGCCAGCGGTCTTCCACGGCATCAAATACCTGTCGCGATGTTTTACCATGACTAGCCATGCTGATTATCATATCGATACATTGCCTATATGGCGATTTGGGGCTGAGGAGCTGCGCCGCTTTGCGCACAATTTCGTGGGTGTCGGTTTCGGTAAAGCCCAGGCTTATCATGCCCGAAACAAACACCGCGCCATCGGCACCTTCGGCATAGCCGTTAATGTGCCCATACTTGCGCGCCATTTTACCGGCGGTATTGGGCATGCCGGGTGAGAGTGAACCGTAAACATCCGAGCTAAATTCGGGCCCTATACTAAACCATAACCTATTGTATTTGGGGTGTCCGGCCGAATCAGCCGGGACACCGCGCTGCATCAGCAGCCGGGCCTGCTCGCTGGAGCCCCAGGTGCCGCAATTATTTTCCAGCCATTGTTTGCCCAGTTGCTGAATGCTCATATCAATACCGTAGCGCTCAAACGCGCGGATGGCCGCCATTTCGTAATACCAATCGTCGTCAACCTCGGCGTATTGCAGGGGTTTGGGGTAATCTGTTATCCATTTGCGCGAGGCGGTGGTATGCTCAAACTGGAAACCAATGCTGGCGGCAGCCATTTGCCCTATCCAAACGGCATGCACTTTATCAATGTATTCTGCCCTGGTTAGTTTGAGCGTTTTTTGGGGTGGATGGGTTTGAGCAAAAGCCGCGGGAGCTATTGCCGATAACAATATTAAGCAAATTGAAAAACCGACGAGC
>Ga0302315_10005963_pt1 | contig 10281 bp, 8 predicted proteins | sample III_Palsa_N3_1_FD_200532 | JGI IMG/M metagenome (GOLD analysis project Ga0302315, IMG submission 200532) | Peat permafrost microbial communities from Stordalen Mire near Abisko, Sweden - III_Palsa_N3_1 | ecosystem: Environmental > Terrestrial > Soil > Palsa > Peat permafrost | place: Sweden... | reverse complement strand
TTTCGGTGAGCAGGAAGAGCTACATGCCGAAGCTGCCGGCCTCGCGCTGCTGCTCTTCCGTCTCGAAGTGGTGGCGGTGCTGCGGGAGGACGACGTGATGCTCGTCATGCCCGTGCGCTGCGGTTGCTTCGTGTTCGTGGGTGGCTGCGATCGTGTTAGCCAACGGTCGTCACCTCGTTTGCGTGCTTTCTTTCAAGCCACTCGTAGTCGTAGGCCTCGTAGTCGATCACGGGGACTTCGGTAAAGTTTTCGGTCAGCGGAGGGGACTGAATCTGCCACTCGAGACCAGTTGCCTGCCAGGGATTGTTGCCGGCAATCTCGCCGTACTTCAGCGACCAGGCCAGGTACAACAAGGGTAATGTGAATCCAACACCGAGGACAGTTGCTCCAGCGGTGGACAGAACATTGAGTACCTGAAACTCCGGCGGATACGCATGATAGCGGCGCGGCATGCCCAGGTAGCCAAGGATGAACTGCGGCATGAAGGTCAGGTTGAAGCCGATGAAGCTGACCACCGCGGCGAGTTTTGATAGCGGCTCGGAGTACATGCGGCCCGTCATCTTCGGCCACCAGAAGTGGATGCCGGCGAGGAAGGCCATCAACATGCCGCCCACCATAACATAGTGGAAGTGGGCGACGATGAAGTAGGTTTCGGTAAGGTGAATGTCCATGCCGAGCGCGCCGAGGAAGACGCCGGTCAGTCCACCGATGGTGAACAGCCCCATAAAGCCGAAGGCGTAGATCATCGGAGTCTCGAAGGTGATCGAACCCTTCTGGAGCGTGAATGCCCAGTTGAAGATCTTGATGGCGGACGGGACCGCAACCAGCATCGTCAGGAGCGAGAAGACCAAGGCCGAGTAGTTCGACACACCCATGATGAACATGTGGTGAGCCCAGACGAAGAATCCGAAGACCGCGATGGCAACCGACGAGAACGCAACGGCAGTGTAGCCGAAGACGCGCTTACGGCTAAAGGTCGAAATGACCTCCGAGATCACGCCCATGCCGGGGAGAATCATGATGTAGACGGCGGGGTGCGAATAGAACCAGAAGAGGTGTTGGAAGAGCAGCGGATCGCCACCCTTGGTGGGGTCGAACACGCCGATGCCGATGAGCCGCTCGAGCGCGACAAGAACAATTGCAATGGCGAGCACCGGGGTGCCCAGAACCATCAGGATAGAGGCCGCGTAGTTGGACCAGACGAACAGCGGCAGGCGGAACCAGGTCATTCCAGGGGCACGCATCCGGTGGATCGTCACGATGAAGTTCAGCCCCGTAAAGATGGACGCGAATCCAGCGACGAAGATTGCTGAGGCTGCCGTGATGACGTGCGTGTTGAGGTAGTGTGTCGAGAGCGGGGTGGTGAAGGTCCAACCTGTATCGACACCGCCCAGCACGAGCGCTGCGAGAGTGAGTGTTCCCCCGACGAGATAGAGGTACCAGCTCAGCAGATTGATCTTCGGAAACGCCAGGTCCTTCGCGCCGATCATGATGGGAATCAGGAAATTTCCAAGTGTCGCTGGAACGGACGGCACCAGGAACAGGAAGATCATGATGATGCCGTGCATCGTGAAGAACTTGTTGTAGGTGTCAGATGCGACGAGGTCAGGCTGCGGAGTCAACAGCTCCAGTCGAATCAAACCGGCGAACGCTCCACCGATAAAAAAGAAGAACGTGATCGAAAACAGGTACAGCATCGCGATGCGCTTGTGGTCGCCCGTGAGGAGCCAGCTGAGCATCCCGTCTTCATTATTGATATAGTGCCGCTTCGGCATAGCTGCCGTGCGTTGATCGGGGAGATTCAGGATCGTGTTGCTGGAAATCGCTGCTGCACTCATGGCTTCACCATCCCCGGCGTTGTGGGCGCCGCAAGGTCCGACTGTGATGTGCCCAGAGTCTGCTGGACACGGTAATTGCTGTTCAACGTCTTGATATATTCCACCAGATCGATCAAGCCGTCTTCACTGATTTGTCCCTGGTACGTCGGCATGATGGGTGCAAAGCCGGCGGTAACGTGCAGGGACGGATTCAGAATTGCATCGCGCAGGTAGGCATCGTTCACCACTACCTGTTGCCCGTTCGTCAGGGTCAGCTTTGAGCCGTAGACACCGGCAAGACTCGGGCCACGAGCGGCTGCCGTTCCGTTATGGCAGGCGGTGCACTCCATGCTGGCAAATAGCCGTTCGCCATTCTGCGCCAGGGAGGTTCCGCTGGTCGATTCCTGCGTCCACTTGTCATAGTCTTCCGGCGTCATCGCGGTAACTTCGCCGATCATGCCGGAGTGCTTGGTGCCGCAATACTGCGTGCAGAAGATATGGTAGGTTCCCGCCTGCGTTGCCTCGAACCACACCGTGGAGTAACGGCCCGGGATGACTTCACGCTTGACCCGGAAGTCGGGAATCGAGAAGCTGTGGAACACGTCCTGCGAGATCATCGTCAGCTGCACCGGACGCCCGATCGGGACGTGGAGGGCATTGATCTCGTGCTGGCCGCCGGGATGCTCGGCCTTCCACATCCACTGCTTGCCGACAACGTAGATGTTCATCGAGTTGGCCGGCGGGTTATAGATGCGGAAATAGAGCAGAGCGCCCCATACGAACGTGACGAGGAAGATCGCGAGGGGGATGATCGTCCAGGTGGCCTCGAGGAGCGTGGAGCCTTCAATTTGAGTCGCGACCGGGTGTACCGACTTGCGGTAGCGGATCGAGAAGCCGAACACCAGGACCGAGACCAGCAGAAGGCCAACCAGCGTCATGCCGACGAGGAAGAAGTAGAGCGCGTCTGCCCATGGGGCAACGGTCGAAGCCTCCGGCGGGAAGAGCGCGGAGTTCGCCAGCCATTTCGTCAAAAATTGCCATAAAACCGGACTGATATGCATCGTTACCCTTTGTCCTTCTCGTTCAAATCCTTATCCTTCGCGTTCGCGGTCAGGTTATGCTCGCGGCCGAGCTTGATATCCCTGCGAAACATCACAAACATGAAACCGCCCAGCGACGCCATCGTCACCATACCGCCCAACTGCACCACCCGCGCCACAATAATCGAGTGTTTGTTGGTCTCGGGATCATAGTGGTAGCAATAGGTCAGAATGTTGGCAACCGGGGAGCCGATCTTGTTGCCCGAAGCCTCAATCAGGCCGAGGAGCATATCTTTGGGCGAGTATTCCACCCCGAGGTAGTACTGCGCCATCTTGCCGTCGGTCGTCACCAGCTCGATCGAGCTGGCGTGGGCAAATTGCGACAGCGTCCCGTCTGGTCCAGGAACCCGCACATACCCGAAACCGACCGCATCGGTTACAGCGTCAATGGACGGCTGCTTGCCGGTGAGGAAGTGCCATCCATCGGCTGTCTCGGGACGGCCATAGCGCTTGACGTAAAATGCCTTCTTCTTCGCCGCCAGCTCTGGTGTCTCGGTCGGATCGATGCTGATGACGATCACGTTGAAATCTTTGCCCGGGTTCAGATGCACCATTTCAAGCGAACTTGTCAGGCCGTCCAACTCCTCCGAGCAGAGCATTGGACAGTTGAAGTACACCATGCTTAGTACAGCAGGCTTCTGACCAAAATAGTCGCCAAGTCGAACTGGCTTCCCGGTCTCATCGACAAAGGTGGAGTCGAGCGGGAGCTGCTGGTTCAGGTGCTGGGAGACGGTGACACCCTTCAGAACCTTGGGGAGCTCATCGCCGCGATTTTCGCCCTGCTGCTTATCGCCATAGGAGGAGACCTGAGCGGCTGCCGCAGAACACACGAACGCACAGCCGAGCAGAGCGGCGAGGACGGCGGCCCGACTCGTGAAGCGTCGAATTGTGGCTTGCTGGCTCATCATTCTCCTGGAATCCCTATCTGACTTACTTGACAGGCTTCAACTCTGCGTGTTCCGCAGCTTCGGCCTTACCGAAATCGAGCTTCTGCTGACGGGCTTCGATCTGGGTCAGCTCATACCCTGTTCTTGCAAATCCGGTCGTGAGTGGAACTTGAACTACCGGCTGCGCATCTCCGGCCATTCTGACCTCAGCCTGGTCCGGAGTTAAGACAGGGAGACCCTTGGCGGCGATCAGCTGCATTGCACGATCGATCGGGATCCGCAGTGGCTCACCCGGCGCGGAGCTGTAATGATCGAGCAGCAAATCCTCACGAGCATGCAGGTCGGCCGTCGCCTGATTGCCGTCGTCGATATCGAGGCGGGGATTTGGAAAGGCATTCGTCATCTGCTGCAGTTCTTGCTGCTCGATGGCGGCGTTGCTCTTCAGATCCTCGCGCTTGCCGTTATTGGCGAGCGCGCCGGCGAATATGTTGTTCTTTTGGTGCCACTTGTCCGTCTTGCCATCCATCTGCTCTAGGCCGGAGTTGATGACGCGACCCATGAGGAAACAGAAGAAGAAGAAGATAATAACGAATCCAAACAGACCGCCGAGGAATACGACGATCCCGCTGGCGTTGACGTCCGTCATCTCGTAGCCTGCAGATTTGCTGTCGTCCGCTGGGTTCGTTGTTTCAAGAATCTCGTCGTTATTCCCGTGATTAGTGGGCATGTTCGGGCTCCAGCATCTCCGCAAGGTGCGGATCGTTGACATTCACGAGTGGCCGTTGGGCCAGCTGATAGAAGTAGTAGGCAGCCCAGAGCGAAATGACCGCGAGGGGAACCGTGACGTAAGCAAGAATGCTGATTCCCTCGCTGGAAAACCGGCTGGCGGCATCGTGGAAGTTCGGCTCGATGATCCAGAACATGTCGATGCACCGGGCCAGCAGCATGAAGATGACGACAGCAGAGAGACGCTTCTTGTCGCGCTTCAGGTTGCGAGAGAGCAGAAGGCAGAAGGGGATCAGCCAGTGGCAGATGAAGTCGGCCGAGCAGATAACCCACCAGCCGCCGCGAATGCGCGACAGATACCACGGAATTTCGTCCGGCACGTTACCCGACCAGATGATCAGGAACTCAGCAAACGTCAGGTAGATGTTGAGCATGACGAAGGCGAAGATGAACTTGCCGAGATCATGTTGCTCGGTAACGCGTAGAAGTGTCTTGATCGGCTCAACCTTCGACAGCTTGACTACCGTGAGGATTCCGAGTGCGAGGACCGCGTAACCCTGTCCGACCAGGAACTTGAGACCCCAGATCGACGAGTACCATGTGACGTCGAGGGACATGACCCAGAGCAGGGCTGCGTCGGTAAGGAGCACGACGTACAGGAAGATGCACGGGCCAGAGAGGTTCTCAAAGCGAACCCGCCACTTATCGTAGCTGCCAGGCGTGCCAGCCAGTGGATCAGCATCACGCTCGATCGACCACTTATTCAGGAGATACGCGATCAGACCAAGTAGGCCAAAGATGACCACAGTCTGGACAATGGCTGAGGTTGGGTTGAACATGGCGTGCTTGGCGTTGGCAGTGAGCTGTTGCTCTTTCGTCATCCAGCCAGCGGCAAATGCCTTTGCGGTTGCATCGGAATTGGGAAATGCCCACCACTGATATAGATGGCTGGCAAAAATCCCGATCGGGATGATCATCGCCGCAACCAGCGGAAGAGTGCGCGTCATCGCCTCCAGCGGGCGACGGAGCAACATACCCCACTTACCACCCGATACATACTGCAGCATCAACATAGCGAGACCGCCGCCGGCGAAGCTGAAGCAGATCATGAAGCCGAGGAGGTATGCGCGCAGGATGTGTGCTTTGCCAAACGGCAGCGCCAAGAAGCCCAGGGAGATGACGGTCGACACCGCGAAGACGATCAGTGCCCGCGTCCGCCACGCCGAGAGGATCTCGGGAGAGTACAGCGACGCGGGAAGCGTGCGTGGTCCGTGGTGCCCGCCGTGTTGGCCCGTCTCGTGTTGTTCGTGTCCAGATGCCATGCTGTTCAAGCCTTAGAGAAATTCGATTTGGTTGACGTCTATTACTTGCTTACTGCGAAACTGGAGCGGGGCTCTTGGGTGCTGGTACCGCAGCCGGAGCTGCTTTCTCCGGGATGACGTAGGGTTCCCCACTGGGGGTTCCAGTGACAGCGGTCGGCGGCAATACCCACTCGGAGATGAACCCGGAAGGTAGACCTTCACTGACCGCAATGTCGGACAGTGGCTGCGCGTGTTCGCCGGCCGGAATGTCGGACGGAGACGCATCCTGGCTAAGCTGAAGCGCCTTGATGTACGCCACCACTGCCCAGCGGTCGGCCGGCGTGAGTTGTGCCGAATAGTCGGGCATTGCTCCGTAGCCGTTCGAGATGACATGGAAGAAATGGCCGAGCGGGGCAGCTTGCAGACGGGCCGAGTGGAAATTGCCAGCCTTGCTGTAGCCGCGCTGCACGATCATGCCGACGCCATTGCCAACCCGGGAATGACAGGCTGAGCAATAGATGTTGTACCGCTCCTGCCCACGCTGCAAGACTGCGAGCGTGGCGGGGAATGGCAACGCATTGCCTTCTTGTCCGTTCACCATACCGGTATAAAAGTAGGTGTCCTCGTGCAGCTGATTACGGGCGATCGTATTTACGACCTGGGGGCGGGCGGAACGGCCGTCTGCAAAGAAGGTTGTGCCACGTTGCGGATAGAACTTGGGCTGGTCCTGCATATCCTGGCGGCAGCCTGCCAATACGACTACGCTAGCCAGCGATAGCGCCGCCGCGAGCCGTTTTACACTCTTTACCGAGCCTTGCGTGCTGATTGCTGATAGCTGCATTAGTGGTCTACCTCCACCACGGAGACTGCGGGGAACTGCTCAAGGAACGCCCGGGTCTCGGTGAGCGAGAACTTGGGATCGTGGGCCTCAAGGCATAGAAAGAACTTGTCGGTCGTCGCGCCATTCCGGAAATTGGGCGCGTTCAAAACCGGGTGATACAGCTGCGGAAGGCCGTTGAGGGCGATCATGCCGAACGCCGCCGAGAGACCAGCGAAGAGAATCGTCCACTCATAGGCAGGGATGATGAATGCCGGCCAGCTCCACAGCGGGCGTCCCGCGATATTGAGCGGGTAACCCCAGACATTGATCCAGGTCTCCATCAAAAACGCAGTCGTGACGCCCATCAGGCCGCCGAGCAGGCAGAGAAGCGGGACGCGAGTGGTATGGAAGTGCAGCGCCTCGGCAGCCTCTTCGACCGGATAGGGCGTATAGCTCTCCATCCGGCGGTAGCCTGCAGCGTATGCAGCATTCGTGGCATCCACGAGTTCGGTGGGCGTATTGAACTCAGCCAATAGGCCGTAGATTCCTTCGCGCGGTGGCATTAGCTGGCCTCCTGGCTAACGACTTCTGCGTCCTTGGGGCCCTTATGAACCTTGGTCTGCGGAAGCATCATCCTGATTTCGGACATGGGGATCATCGGCAGCAAGCGGATGAAGAGGAAGAAGAGCAAGGTGAACAAGCCCATCGTCCCGACGTAGATCATGTAGTCCCACTTGGTCGCGCGGAAGGTGCCCCAGCTCGACGGCAGGTAATCACGGTAGAGACTGGTGACGACGATGACGAAGCGCTCGAACCACATGCCGGTGTTGACCACGATCGAGATGAAGAACAGCCACGCAACGTTGACGCGGAGCTTCCGCGACCAGAGCGAGGTCAGCGGGATGACAATGTTCGTCGCGATCAGAATCCAGTAGGCCCAGCCCATCGGGCCGAACATGCGGTTCCACATCATGAAAAATTCCCAGTGGCTGGCTGAATACCAGCTCATGAAGACTTCCATGCCGTACCCATAGGCCACGATCCCGCCGGTCGCCAGCATGACCTTCGCCATGTTGTCGAGGTGGCGCAGTGTGACCAGATCCTCCATGTGGTAAAACTTGCGGATTGGAATGGCCAGCGTCAGCACCATTGCGAAGCCCGAGTACACGGCGCCGGCTACGAAGTAGGGCGGGAAGATCGTCGTGTGCCAGCCGGCGAGGGACGCCACAGCGAAGTCGAAGGAGATGACCGTGTGAACCGACAGGACGAGGGGTGTTGAGAGACCGGCGAGCAGGAGCGATGCCGACTCGTACCGGATCCAGTGGCGGGTTGAGCCGCGCCAGCCAAGCGACAGCAAACCGTATCCGTAACGGGCAAGCGGTGTGACAGCGCGATCACGGAGTGTTCCGAAGTCGGGGATCATACCGATGTACCAGAACACGACCGAGATAGTGGCGTAGGTCGAAACCGCGAAGACGTCCCATGCGAGTGGCGAGCGAAACTGCGGCCACACGTTCATCGTGTTCGGATACGGCATCAACCAGTACGCGAGCCACGGACGACCGACGTGGATGAGCGGGAATGTTCCGGCGCAGACCACGGCGAAGATCGTCATCGCCTCAGCGAAGCGGTTGATCGAGTTGCGCCAGGTCTGCTTGAACAGCAGCAGAATCGCCGAGATCAGCGTGCCGGCGTGACCGATACCGATCCACCACACGAAGTTGATGATCGCAAAGCCCCACGCGCCGGGGATGGTGACACCCCAGATGCCGACGCCTTTGAGGAATAGCCAGGTGATACCGACGACCACGCCCATCGCGACGCCCCCACCGACGATCAGGCCGAAGAACCAGCCGAGCGGGGTGTTGGACGTCAGTACGATGCCCGAGATCTTCTGCGTTACCGACTTGAAGTTATGGCCGGGCGCGATGACCGCGTATTCGCCCGTTGCCGGGTCGAGATTGGGGTCGATGATGGGTTCTTTGGTAGCCATTTATGCCAGCTCCGGATTCGGGTTGATGACGCCAGCGGTGTAAGTCGTCCGTGGCCGGAAGTTCAGGTCGGCAAGCACCGGGTAGTCGCGTTCCTGCTTCTTGGCGATTGCCACCTTGCTGGCCGGGTCGTTGATATTGCCGAAGGTGATAGCGCTGGTCGGGCAGGCCTGCTGGCATGCCGTAACGATTTCGCCATCGCGGACCGCGCGATTCTCCTTGTCGGCCTGAATCTTGGCCGCTTCGATGCGCTGCACGCAGTAGCTGCACTTCTCCATGACGCCACGCGAACGCACGCTGACGTCAGGATTGCGCATGAACTTCAGGCTCTCGGTGTCGTAATCCGAATACAGTAGGAAGTTGAACCGGCGAACCTTGTACGGACAGTTGTTCGAGCAGTACCGAGTGCCCACGCAGCGGTTGTAGACCATCGTGTTGAGGCCTTCCGGCGTGTGAACCGTGGCGCCAACCGGGCAAACCTGCTCGCAGCCGGCGTTCTCGCAGTGCTGGCAGGCCATCGGCTGGAAGTGCGCCTTGGGAGCCGAGAGATCGCCTTCGAAGTAGGTATCGATGCGAATCCACTGCATGTTGCGGCCAACCTTGACCTGCTCGCGACCGACGACCGGAATGTTGTTCTCGGCATAGCAGCTGACGATGCAGGCGTTGCAGCCGACGCAGCTGTTGAGGTCGATCGCCATGCCCCAGGCGTTCTGGAGCTTCTGGCTGGATGGGTCCTGCTTGTCGTAGTTCCAGGCCCAGCCAAACATGCTGTCTTCTTTTTTCGGCGTCTCGCCGATAACGCCGTAGCCAACCTTATCGGTAAGGGTTCCGTTGGAATCCTTGGTACCCTCGTGCGCGAAGTCTGGCGATTTCTTCGCCTCTTCGAGGGTCGCGTAGCGGATGATTCCGCGCTCCTGTGCCTCGTGTCCGGGCAGCGAGTAGGTTCCCTTGTCGGCATCGAGGGGGTGCTCCAGATCGTGCTGCGCAAAGGATCCGCGATGCTCGATGGAGTGGACCTTGGTGACGCAGAGATCGTAGGTGCCGTGACCCTTTGTGACTTTGAGGCCCGATGCCATCGTGGGCGCGTCGCTGGTGCGGAGCGCGTAGGCATTGAAGCCGACTCCAGAGCCATTGACACCAGCATCGGTACGACCGAAGCCGAGGTAGACCGTCGCTGCGTCGTCCGGATGTCCTGGGACAGCGAGGACTGGGGCGATCACTTTGCGGCCATTCAGTTCAAGCTCAATCGCATCGTTTTCGGCGATGCCCAGCTTGTCCATCGTAGCGAGGCTGATCAGAAGGGCGTTATCCCAGCTAAGGCTCGTAACCTGCTTCGGAAGCTCCTGCAGCCAGCCAACGTTTGCAAAGCGACCGTCGTAAATGGATGGATCGGCCTTGAAGGCGATTTCCATGCCGCTCGTCGCGGGCGGCAGCGCGGGAATGCTGCCGGAAGGTGACGCAGTCTTCGGCGTGAAGGCGGTGCCGGCAACCCATCCATCGTGCAATGCCTTGCGCCATGCGGTCTGCACATCGCCCTTGAGGTAGGTCTTGGCGTTTGCAACGACCGCGTCGTATGCGGTTGCCTGAGGATTCTCCAGCAGACCCTGAAGGATTTCGTGTGCGCTGACGCCGCCGTACA
>Ga0302315_10005962_pt1 | contig 10281 bp, 9 predicted proteins | sample III_Palsa_N3_1_FD_200532 | JGI IMG/M metagenome (GOLD analysis project Ga0302315, IMG submission 200532) | Peat permafrost microbial communities from Stordalen Mire near Abisko, Sweden - III_Palsa_N3_1 | ecosystem: Environmental > Terrestrial > Soil > Palsa > Peat permafrost | place: Sweden... | reverse complement strand
AGTGTTGGTCCAAGCAATTCGACAGGAACACTTGGGGCTACCCAAATAGCATTCGGTGGTCCGGTTGGTAGCATTAATCCCTCTAGCAGTGGTCTTGTGATCAATGCAAATAATACAGCTAATGCAACTGCGGGGGCAGGGTTCAAGTTCGCCGGTTTTATCGACAACAATCAAGTAGAATTTGCTAACACATTTGTAACAGGGAACAATGCCAATCTAACCCTTACCAATTCTGGAACCTATGATGGCACTTATACAAATGCAGGAAGTACCATTGGTTGCGTTCGAAATACCGGTTTTTCTGCCGACTCTTCTTTCCAAGCAGGAGATGGATTTGTTCTATCAGTTGAAAATACCGGAGTCGATCATAGCATAGGCGGTGGAGGAAATTCGGTCGGAGATTACATCAACAATTCTCAAGCTCAATTCTTTTCATCCTTGCAGTTAGGAGACAATGCTCTTTTAAGTTTTACAAATAGTGGTACTTATGATGGCCAGAACAGCACGGCCGGAAACAATGTTGGTTATATCGGCAATTTCCAAGTTCATTTTCCTGCCACAGCCATACAAGCAGGAGACAATTTTAATCTGACAGTTTCAAACACAGGGGTAGATAGTAGCCAAGGGTTTGGGGGTAACTTCGTAGGATCTGCAAATAGCACCCAGCTGGAAATTGATGGTGCAGGCCCAAACCCTTCCATGATTTTAGGCGATCATGCAACGATCACATTGACAAACAGCGGCACCTTTTCTGGGTCAACAAGTGTACAATCAAATTTTGTAGGTTATTTTGGAAACCCGCAGCTCAGTCTCAATGTCCCTCTTCAAACTGGCGACAATTTTAGCCTCATAGTGACCAACGTGGGTAATAATAGCAGCAGTGGAGCTGGGGGCAATGATATAGGCTTTATTGACGATCCACAAACAGAATACGGACCCGTTTCAGTAGGAAATAATGCCCTCTTCCAGGTCTCAAACACAGGGGTAGATAGTAGTTCTTCAAATATGGGGAACAACAACCAGACCGCCGTTATTGAGAGTCAACAGGCGAATTTTTACACCTTCAATGCCCTTGACAATCTAACCATTGAAGTCAGCAACTCCGGAACCCAGACAGGTGGAGTCAGTAATACTGTGGGTTTTGTTCTGGCCTCTCAACTAGAGTTCGGGGGACTTGCGGAAATCGGTTCAAATGGCACTATTGCCGTGACGAACACGAGTGTTAATGATAGCCCTACAGGGACTGTCGGTACTGTTTTGGGATACCAATTTGTCGCTGATACAGATTTTACAGCCGGGAATAACTTGAAGCTGACTGCCACTAATGATGTGACAGGTACACCTTCTCCTAATGGAGGCTTTGTCACTTTGGGGCAGGCAGGCTTTTTAGGTAATTGCACCCTTGGAGATGGCTCTGTCATTAGCGTGGCAAACGAAGGGATTGGGATCATTGGCAATACCATCCCTCCTCCAGGCAATCAAATGTTTTTTGCACAAGGTTTTACCATCAATGGGACAGCCTCGCTTCTAGCCTCAAATTCACCTCAAGGAACAGTCACGGGACATGGAATTTCGATAGCGGGTGGATCAGGAGGAAACGCCCTGATCTTTTTGGATAATACCGACTTAAATATCAGTTCGCCAAACGCCACCTTTACCATTGGTGGGCTGAATGGAAATAATACAGCCATCGCCGCCTCTTTACCTGAAATGATTATTAACTTAGCTCCGACAACCAGCGCAACTTTCGCAGGCACCATCGAAGATTATGGTATCGCGCAGCCAACTGTTTTGCAGATTGCCGGAAGTGGCGTACAAACCTTGACGGGGAATAGTACTTTTACGGGCGAGACAAGTGTAGTCGGAGGAACGTTGATTCTTAACGGGACTATTCCTGGAAATATCTCTGTAGATGGCTTGGGAACGTTGAAAGGGAGCGGAACGGCCGGTTCAGCTAGCATTAATGGCGGGGTCATTGCCCCAGGACAAAGCATTGGGACACTCCATTTCACAAATTTCACAAATAATGGGGGAACCTATGATGTGGAGGTCAATGGTGCAGGTCAAAGTGACTTGATTGATGTGGCTGCAACGGCCACGCTCAATGGAGGAGTTGTTGAAGTCAGTTCCGTTGATGGGACCTACGCTTACCAAAAGAGATACACCATTGTCGAAGCGGGAAGTGTCAACGGTCAATTTACAAGTGCTTTTGGTGTTTCACCTTTTATCCGCCCGGTGGTCACTTATGATCCACAACATGTCTACCTTGAAATTTTTACCAACTTTGCCGGTGTAGCCAATACCCACAATCAAAGAGCGGTCGCAGATCAGTTGGATGGGATCATCGACCCAACGTCTCTACAGACACAACTTCTTAACGAAATTGCTAGCTTATCGCCACAAGCTGCACAAAGTGCTTTGGATAGCCTTTCTGGCTGGCAATACACAAGCAACTTTTGGGTGGCAGAGCTTGTAAACAACAACTTCATCAAGAGGCTCTATGACGGAATCCGCCCCATTGTGACCGATCCAAATTGCCGTTGCAGCTGCTCTGACAGCTTCACTGCATGGATAGAAGGGGGTGCTACCTTTAAAGATCTTCAAGGAAACAGTAATGCCCATGGCTTCTCATCCAGTGGGGGTGAGGTGACTTTAGGGATGCACAAAACCTTTCAAGAAGATTGGACAGTTGGTGTTGCTGCCTCTTATGAGTATGATCACTTGCGTTATAAGTTTAGTGGTGGTTCAAGCAACTTCAACACAGGGCTTGGCGGTCTCTATGCCCTGTATCGTCCCGATTGTTTTTATGTCTTCTCAGATCTTGCCTATGGGTATAGTTCAACCGATATGAACCGGAAGATGGAGGTTGGTCCTTTGACCTTCACAGGAAAAAGCCATCCCAATATCCAGCAACTAACCTTTTATGGAGAGGTAGGTATGGATTGGACACTTGCTTCTGTGATGCTGGTCCAGCCCTTTTTTGGCCTGGTCGCCGGAGAAACTTGGTGCAGTCGGGTGATCGAGCAACCTGCTGGTGGATGGGAGCTTGGTATTGCAAAGAAAGATAGAGCCCTTGTTGAGACCCGCTTAGGGGTTCATCTGACAACACCTCGTCTTTGTGCCTTTGCATGTAGCATTGACTTGGCTTGGGCTAAACGGATCACAGGTTCAAACTCATTTGTTGATGGGCAGTTTCTCCAATTTGGAACCCCCTTTGAAATTGATGGTGTAAGCTTAGCTAGCAACAGCTTTGACTATGCTATTACCTTTTCCAAAGGGATCAACGGATGCTTGTTATACCTGCAAGCCTCTGGACAAGCTTGGAGCCATGCCAATGACGTAGACGTTTTGGCTGGTGTACAATACACCTGGTAAAATGCAGAAGCAATTTCCTTGCCCTGGGAAAGAAGACAAAGTGAAGCTTACCCTGGTGGTTATGCCACCGGGGTAAAAAGGGGATTATGCCTTGGGAAGAGGCTACCCTCACTCTCGATGCCAAGTCGTTTGGTCAACTCTTTCACACACTTTTCGAAAACGTGTAAAAAGGGCCAAATTCCTTGCGAGATCCGTTAACGTTACAGGCTTCCCCAACTTGAATTTCCTATTCTTTACATAAGGCATTTGCTCAGTCTTTTCAAATTAGCGCTTCCGTACTTTTTAATTTGGGCAGCATTTGATATATGCTCTTTTGTTTGAAGGTAAAAGATGGGTTCTTATTTCTATTTTAGATGCTTTTTGCTGCTTAGTTTTGGAGTTTGCCAGGGAATGGAAGTTGATAAATTTGTGAAAATAACGGTGAATGTTCCAACCGACCACGCCGATGCAGTGCGAACTGCAATGGGAGAGGCTGGTGCAGGTAGACTTGGCAATTACCAATATTGTTCTTTTTCTATTAAAGGAACCGGTAGGTTTATTCCACTAAAGGAACCGGTAGGTTTATTCCACAAAATGGAGCTCAACCTGCAATTGGAAAGGTAGGAGAATTTGAGGCAGTCGAAGAAGAAATGATCGAAGTATTATGTGAAGAATCACGGTTAGAAAAGGTGGTTGAAGCAATCGAAAAGTTCCATCCCTATGAGGAAGCCGGTATCACCCTTTTCCCTGTTCAAGTGGTTAGGTCAAAGATTAAGTAAGGAATTGCAATGAAAAAGATTGGCCTTTTCATTTAGCATACTTCCTGCGACGACGGTTTTTTGATTCCTCATCTTTTTATGATGACGCAAAGATTAGGATAAAAGTGGATCGAATCGATCTGGCCCCTTTCACTAGGTTTTTTAAGGAAAGGCCTCAAGAATTGCTTTGAGAGCGCCCTCTAAAGTGCCATTCAGGTGGTGGGCTCCGACGAAATCAGCCTTAGTGTCGTATTTTTCCGTGTTATAACGATAGATGGAGAATGCCATATTTTCTATGTTTCCTTCATAGGTTAGGCGTCCCAAATTTTGACAAGAACCGTCATTCATATAACGACGTAGATACACAAATTTCCCTCTGGCATCAGCAACAAATTGCCAAGAGGTTTTTGGAACGAACTTTTTCTTAAAAAAATTAGCCCGTTCTTGTAATTGAGCTTGTTCGTCAATCGGAATTAAATAATCGTTCATTTAGTATATTTGAGGGCTGCCCAGGCAAGCAAAATGAAGGCTTTTCGGCTTTCGCTTAAAAAAGATTTGTCGACGAGGGTGATGTTCCAGTTGATTAAACCCGCAGGCCTTGAAAGGTTGGCGACAGCAACTAAGTGGTTTGTTAGGGTTTCGCAAAAAACAAGGCTAATTTTTTCATTATTCCCTTTTGCGAAAGCCAGAGGGTTTCCTAAACCTGAATAAAGCACTAAATTGTTATTTGCTAATTTTATCACTCCAATGCGATTACCGTTAACATGAGTTAACAGGTTAGAGTCGTCTCTGAAAGCCTTTTTTCCTGTTGGATAAGAAAAATCAAGAGTTCCGAATTCACTTTCTTCCACTTGGAATTCTAACGTTTCGTTTTGGAAAAGGGAGAACATATTTTTGGTAGCATGTTGCTCTAACCTGATTTGGTTATCATGAGTGCCAAATACTCGGCTAAAAATATGACAAATTGAAGTAAAGGAGCTGTGGAGAGGGTTTTTGTTTGATAAAGAATCAATGAGGTAGTATTCGATATTATTAGCGATTTCTTTCGGGACCTCCGGCATCCCCTCAATTGAGCTAAAGGAATTGCGCAAACATGTTGTTTCAACAGAATCAGAAAAAACACATATTTTGCGAAATAGTTTTTCTGTCCATTCCATTTTTTGCCATGAATGCTTTTCGTAACTGTAAAAACGGCCATTCGCCGCTTCTGACTTTAGAATAGGAAGTGTCAGTGAACTTTCGTGTATTTGTTCGGATTCATTTGTGATTGCGAGCATAGAAATTCCTGTGCAGGCTCCAAGATTTCATTTCTAATATTTTTGGAGCCTAGGAATAAGGATGCCCTGATGGGTTTTTTTACGCAAAACTTACGCACTAGAGGGCAAACTTCATCTGAAATCTTTTTAACTCTTGGCCGGGCCCAATGGCGTCAACTTAAGGGGATCTTGTCTTAATGTATGTAATTTTCTCGCGCTAGCGTTTGGAGTGCTGCAGCTCCTGCTGCGCTTTCACTTTCACTGATAAGTCAAAGCTAAACAAACTCCAAACGCCGGCGCGAAATTAAAACCAATTTTAACCATATTTTTCTTGGGCACAAAAACTGCTTAAATCAACCCCCTAGGCCGGGCCTCGAGATCCTGCGATTCCTAAAAAGGGTTCCTCAATGTGCTTTGCACATTGTGTTAGGGTGTCGTTTTGGCAAGGCCAAAAGAGACACTTTGGTGTATTGTTTCTCGTATTCGGAAAAAAAGATGGGTGCTTTTTGCTGTTGGGTTTTGAAGGTTGTCAGGGAATGGAAGTCGATAAATTTGTGAATATAATGGTGATGACACCAATTGATCACGCCGACGCAGTGCGATCAGCAATGGGCGAGGCTGGTGCAGGTAGACTTGGCAATTACCAATATGGCTCTTTTGCTGTTAAAGGGACGGGTAGATTTATTCCGCAAAATAAGGCTCAACCCACGATTGGGAAAGTGGGGGAGCTAGAATCGGTTGAGGAAGAATTGATCGAAGTTTTATGCGAAGAGTCGGTACTAGAGAAGGTTGTCGAAGCGATCGAAAAGGTTCACCCCTATGAAGAGATTGGAATCACCTTTTTCCCCGTTCAAGTAGTTAGATCAAAGGCTAAGAAAAAACCTTGAGGCTCTCGCGTTACATCAGCAGGCACCTTGATTTTGCCCTTTCCAAGTGATGGGTATTTCGATATTATTTCTTTAATAAAAACCTACGATTGTTTGTTTAATGTTTATTCCTGCTCAATCCCCATTTCCTTTACTTAATGTTTCTTATACGTTTCAGCAAAGAAAGGAGATGATAAAAAGAGATTTTGTTGAGAGGATTCCTTTTTATTTAATGACATTTGGGGCAACTGCATTTTTTGCTAAAGAAACTGACAGAGTGTCACTTGCATTAAGAGCAATGAAATATCTTGTTTGTTCTTCTGCTACCCAAGCATTAGCCCATCTCTTTGATGATGCCGCTAAAAAAACAAATCACAAAGGCATCAGCTTCTTATTGCGCAAGATGGAAAGAGTTTGTAGGTACATGCACCACTATCTTCATGCAGATTGGTACAACCGAACGGTGGGCCAGCTTTTTCATGAAATAGGTCATGCAGCAATGGTCGAATTGTTATGTAAGGACACTACATCCACAGTTGAGATATACGGAGGTGGAAAAAGTATTTTTGGTGGATCAGGATACCAGTATAAGTATGAGTATTTGTCAAAGCTTGGTAGCCTGCTAGGAGAAAAAAACGTTACTTTAATGGTAGCGGCTGCAGGCCCTTTGGTAGACATGGTCCACGCCTTAAGCCTGACTTTTCTTGCTCATGTAAGTCAAGGGCATGCTGTTGAGGAATATCAAGCAAGACTTTACCGTTTAGTGCTTAGGGCTGTTGACTTGTCTTACGATAACATCTATTTGCCGGTACTTGGAGAGACAGTCGAGACCGACTACGTAATCATTGAGAGAATGAGTCATATACCTCGTAATGTGATTGTCGGCTCCTTTGTGGTGCTTCCCTACCTTTTTAGGAAAGCGCTTCGATAGCGTTTTCCACGGGCCTGTTTGCTTCATCCAAATAGCTTTCTTGTTAATTAACCTTTCAGAGTCAGATTGACAATATTGAAGGTGTTCACTATAGGAAAATTAGTATTTCTGGGGAAATCGCCTTCTTTCCACACCCGAATTGTTTGCCAACCAGCCTTTTGAGCAGCTTGAAGTTCAGCTTCTGCATCTGAAAAAAAGAGGATATTTTGAGGGTCATGTCCAATTATATCTGCAATGTTGCGGTAGGATGAAGTTTCTGTTTTTTGCCCACAGGTTGTATCAAATTGACCTCTAAAGAGGTTGCTTAAATTGCCAAAAATCGAATGAGTAAAAAGAAGCTTTTGTGCATTTGCAGTACCTGAGGAATAGGTATAAAGAGGGATGTTAGCTGCATGCCATTTCTTTAAATTTTCATGGGCATCTTTGAAAAGTTGTCCCTGGAACTGACCTCTCTCGTATCCTTCTTTCCATATCATTCCTTGCAGAGTTTTAAGGAAGAAAAATTTACTATTTGCTTTCATTAATTGAATTATCTTTTCAACAACTGCTTTGCTGCCGGCAGTGCTGGGGATGTTTTCTTGTGCTTTAATTGCTGAAATCACATCTTTGACAGCAGGTTCTTCTGCATGATCGTCTAAAAAAAGTTCGAGGTTGTTTATGGCATAAGGAAATAGTGTGTCTAAGGCAAAATCAATGGGCGTGATTGTGCCCTCGATGTCAAACACAGCGGCCTGTACATTAAAGTTGATTAATTTGGATGCGAACGTTGCCATAAATCTCCTTTTCCCAACGACATAGATGGGTATAGCAAAAACAATGTATGGCAACAAGCAAAAGAGGTCACAAGCAAAAGAATTCACAACATCGAAACGCCGCTAGAGACTTTTTTAAAAGAATGTGATAAATTTTAACGATAATTTATGACAACTAGGCCTTTATTATTCTCTGTTCCTTCAGATCAAGAGAGCTTGACTACAAAAATGGCACAAAATTTTGGTGCATTAGTTAATAAACAAGATAATTCCCTTAATGTAGAAATTCACTTCAAAGACCAAGGTGGTCTGAAGCAGGGGCAGGAGCTAGCAGCTCTTAAAGACCGCAACATTGATTTCGCAACAGTCTCTCTTTCTGACCTTGGCGCCCCTTTTGACGCTTTATTTAGACCTTATTTGTTTCAGGGTTATGAGCATCTCCGACGAGTGGTGGAGAATGAAGATTTTTGGAAGCCCTTTTGTGCGCGAATTTCGGAAGTATTAGAGGTCGAGGTCTTAAGTGTAATATGCATTGGTGGAAGGCAGTTTGCCACTAAGGAGCTCATCGTTGATGCTCCGGAAAACCTCAAAGGACGTGTGTTCAGAGTGCCTCCAGGAGAGGCATGGAAACATATGGCCCATGCATTTGGGGCTATTCCAAAATCGATTGGAATTGGCGAGGTTGTGCAGGCATTAGAAAATGGAACCGTCGATGTTGTAGAAAATCCACTTCCAGGAATGCAAGTCTACAAAATAGACACAGTAGCTACTACGATTACTTTAAGTAACCATATGACTGACCTTCTTTTGGTCGTTATGTCTAACCAAGTCCCTTTAAGTCTTGAGCAAAAAAAGATAGTCAGAGATGCGGCAAAAACTGCTCAGATTTGGCACGATCCCAAACGGCGAGAGGCGGAAGATAGGATGCTAAAAGCTTATCAATTAAGCCATCAAGTACGTCTTGCTCATGAACAAGACTTTAGGGATGCAGTAAACAACTATTATGCCGAGCATGTTTTGCTCAATGAAGAGCAACGGCTTTGGGTCGCCCAGGTTCAACGGCTATAATCAGAGATCCTTTTAGTGAAAGAAGGCTGGACCTTTCATAGTAGCGTGGGGGAATTTGCTGGAAGAATTGGGGTAGCCACCATTGCAGCTCGAAGCTTTTTGACATAGCTTTCATACTTTTTATCGCCCGGATGGGTAAACCAAGAGCCACTATTTTCATCGCTTAAAGTCCAGATAATTTTTGAAGAAAATTCGGCAGGGACTGACAGCAAAAAATCGGTCATTGCGATATTTTGGATATCCATGGCACTAAAGGCATCTTTCTTGGCTGCGATTAAGAAAAAATTAGCCTCTTTTGCTTGTTTTCTGATCTCCAGAGCTAGCTGAGCAGCATTTTGAATCATTTCATCTGATGCAGTTCCCTTTGGATCTAAAAGCAGCGCATGCAGATCGCGAAACATAACCTTTTTGTCCTCTCTCTCACGAAAACCGCTCCGGAGATTTAATGTGAGATCATTGATCATCTTAATGGTAGTGCTGTTATTTTTTATTTCTCTATTGGCTCGAATGGTTCCAAGAACATGGTGAGTGACTACCTCAAAAAATAGGCCTGTAGGTTGAGAAACAATATGGGGGGAAACTCTGACGACAATGGCAGCCATGTTACTCCTATTTGGTTGAAACACAAAAACAAGCGAGATACAAAAAAAGCTTTGGCTAGCTCAAACATACTCAAAAGGTTTTTTCAAAGCACATAAAAAAGAGTCGTTGGGGCCGACCCCAATGGCGTCAACTTAAGGGAATCGTAATTTTCTCCCGATAGCGTTTGGAGTGCGCAACTCCTGTTGCGCTTTCACTTTTCACTGACAAGTAATTAATAGAATTTGCGCGCGCATTGTAGCTTAGGCTTTAGCCTGAGCTTGTTTTGCAGGACTTTAGTCCTGCTGGAAGCTTGCGGGTTAAAACCCGCAAAAACAAACTCAGGCTAAAGCCTAAGCTACATTTCTCGTGATGAAGTCGAATTGTGCAACAAGACCGTGCTCCTTAGCCTGTTCCTTTCACTTTTCACTGACAAGTCAAAGCTAAACGGGCTCAGGAGCACTCCAAACGCTATCGCGTTTAAGCTTTGAGTAAGAGGTATGCCATGTTTTCTTACGAAGATTGTTTTCTGATCTCTTAAACAGACTTCTGCTGTTTTTCCAATTTTTTAAGAAATGGAATGCTATGTTGTTCACGTGATTTGATCGTTTTATTTAAATTGTCGATTTTTGAAAACAGCTCTTGTAATTCACGTTCTTTGATTCCAAGCCTTCTTTCGCGGTATTCAAGTGTCTCAACTGAGATGCCCTTTTCTTT
>Ga0302315_10005958_pt1 | contig 10284 bp, 4 predicted proteins | sample III_Palsa_N3_1_FD_200532 | JGI IMG/M metagenome (GOLD analysis project Ga0302315, IMG submission 200532) | Peat permafrost microbial communities from Stordalen Mire near Abisko, Sweden - III_Palsa_N3_1 | ecosystem: Environmental > Terrestrial > Soil > Palsa > Peat permafrost | place: Sweden... | reverse complement strand
TATGCCTCGAGCTAACTCAGTCTGGTTATCGTGGACGAGGCCGAGCAGAATGAAGTAGCTATCCCAACCGTACATCTCGTTGAAGCGGCCACCGGGGACGACATATCGGTTCGGCAGATAGAGAAGTCCCTCGACTGGCAGTTCGGAAGTATGGACTTCATCGATGTGATGAATCACGCGAGGTAGATGGCGTATGTCGACGTGGCATGCATCATGCATCGCAGCCACCGCTGGTGGTGTTGGCAGATCGGCCGGGAGATACAAAACCGGCGTGGTTTGAACCTTGATATCCGCGACGGATTTGCACTCCGACATAGAGCGAGACAAGGTGCTCCAGCTATTTGCGATGTACTGACGGATCGTGGTCTGGTCGGTTGCAGCATCGTGTGCCTGGGCGGTGGCGGCGAGTGGCAGCAGCAGGGTAAACGGGATGAGGAAGATCTTGGTAAGGCGCATGGAGACTCGCTGCGATCGAAGAATTACTGGCCCGGCTTAGTTGCAGCCGCCGGACCAGGTTATCGGAGGGACTACTGTACGCTGGCGACCCAACTCGCGAAGGCCGGTAGCGTAATGTTTTGGAGTGAATGGACTGACTTGAGCGAGGCATCGTCGGTTGCAAGTGTGTTGACCGTTGCGCCGCTGACGCCGGTGCCTGCCAGGTCGAGTGAGATTGTCTTTGGTTGACCCGTGAAGTTCATCGCGACGACAACCGCCGGACCAGCGCCGGTGGAGCGTACATACGAGAGAACATCGGGGTTAGAGGTGTCGAGCATGGTTTGCTTGCCGTCATGCAGTGCAGGGTTGTCGCGACGGAGCATCGTTAGCTGCTTGAACCAATTTAGTTCGGAGTTCGGGTCTTTCGACTCGACCTCTACATTAAGCGTCTTGTAGTCGGATGGGATGGGCAGCCATGTCTTGGGATTGGTACTGAATCCGGCCTGCGGTCCCGGCGTCCACTGCATCGGAGTACGCTCACCGTCGCGACCTTTTTCCTTGGGCCAACCCGTGATTCCGATGGGATCTTTTACATCCTCCTTGCGGGTCGGCGTTGTGGTCGGCATTCCAAGCTCTGCGCCGTAGTAGGTGAGGGCAGTGGCCTTGGTTGTCAGCAGGACTGTATCCAGGACCTTGTTGATAATGTCATTGTGGACGCCGTCGCCGTAGCGATCGATGGAGCGGACGTTATCGTGATTATCGAAGACGAGCAGCGGCTGCGAGCCATAGACCTGTGTCTCAACTTCCTCGATGCGCTTACGGAAGAGATCGGCATTCAGTTTGTCACGATCTCCGTGGAAGCCGACGAGGAAGTCCATCGGAAGCTGAAGCTCGTTCTTGGCTTCGCCGCCGTACCATTTGTTAAGCTCGGCCGTGTTGGGTAGATAGGTCTCGCCGATCAGGACGCGATCGCCGGAGTAGGAGTTGACCATCTTCCGCATCCGGCGGATGACGTCGTGTACTTCGGGAAGGTTGGTCGTGTAAATCTCCTGCAGATTCGGATCGCCTTGAGCGTTGGTTCCGGCCAGGACAGGCTCACTGCGCAGTTTCGGGTCCTCAAAGAGTGTTGGGATGGCATCGAGACGGAAACCGGCGACTCCGCGATCGAGCCAAAAGCGCATTGCGTCGAAGCAGGCCTTTTCAACCAGTGGATTGCTCCAGTTAAGGTCGGGTTGCTGCTTATAAAACTTGTGGTAGTAGTACTGGTGCACGGCCGGCACCCACTCCCAGGCTGAGCCGCCGAACAGCGATTCCCAGTTGTTCGGCGGAACGACCTTTCTGCCTTCGAGGTTGGTCTGCACGTACTTCATCTGGAACGCGTTCACTCCGGGCGAGTCAGCCGGAATGCCGTCGTTCCAGACGTACCAGTTGTGTTTGGGGTTGGTGCGGGAGCTGGCGGAATCGATGAACCACTGGTGCTTGTCGGAGGTGTGGTTGAGCACCATGTCGAGGACGACGCGGATGTGATGCTTCTGGCCCTCGGCGATCAGGCGCTCCATGTCGGCGAGGGTGCCGTACTGGGGGTCGACGGACTCGTAGTTCGAGATGTCGTAGCCGAAGTCGACCTGCGGCGAGGGGTACATGGGAGCGATCCAGATGGCGTCGACGCCGATGCCTTCGAGGTAGCCGAGGCGCTGGGTGATTCCGTTGAGGTCGCCGATGCCATCGCCGTTCGAATCCTGGAAGGAGCGGGGGTAGATCTCGTATACGACTGCGTGCTTCCACCACGTATCGCCGGACGCCTGGCCCCGGGCGGGTGAGCCGGCCAGGGTCGCGATGCCAGTGGCGAAGGCGAGTACCAGTGCAAGCGCGGAGAGGGCGACGGGACTAAATTTGATGCGCCACGGGTGGGCGCGGGAGAGAGACGACAAAGCCATAAGATTCCTCCGGAACGACGAGAAGAACTATAGCATTGGTAGACAGCTTTAGGCTAAATTGATATGTCAATTGAGTAATTCTGAGGTGTGCAGACGGCAATCAGGATAGATTTCCACACCGCGGAGAGGTCGGACCAAACACCCAAAACTTGATAGTTATTGAGGATTTTAGTGATGTTTCTTCAAGCCAGCAACGCAAATATGAAATGTCATTACAGGTATAAGTAAAAATATGATTCTTTGTCATACAAAAGGCTTGACAGGTAGTTTATCGAGTTAGTAGTGTTACCCGGCAATCAGCAGCACGCTTTCATCCGTTCCAAATCTGGATGCGGATGGGGGCGTCCGCGATCTGTCCGCACGATACTGTTTGGCGGTACAGGGGTGGAATGTGGCCGGATTGCGAAGAGCAAGGAACGATTTAAGGAGGAGTGACATGAGACGAAACTTGATACGGCACCTTCGGCTGCTGCTTATCGTGGGCGTCGTAGCGGCATCGCTGGCATGGGGACATAGCGCGATGGCGCAAGCTGTCTTCGGCCAGATTGAAGGGACCGTAACCGATCCAACGGGCGCGGCAATTCCAAACGCGACCATTACCGTAACCGACGTGGCCAAGGGAACGACCGTAACGCTGACCAGCAATGGCACCGGCGAATTCACGGTGGAACACTTGATTCCAGACTCCTACACCATCAAGGTTACAGCTGCGGGCTTCAAGGGATACGAAATCAAGTCTCTCCCCGTATTTGCCGATACGACTCCTAAAGTGAACGCGGTTCTAGCGGTTGGTGCGGCGTCCGATCAGGTGATCGAGGTCAATGCGAGCGATGTGCCGCAGTTGAAGACCGACCGTGCAGACGTGGCGACCGTATACACCGCGCAGGAGCTCACTGAGCTGCCGATTCCCGATCACAACTTTGCCAACCTGCAGCTGTTGCTGCCCGGTGCGGTGCAGCTTGGGTGGGCACACGCTGCATCTGAGAATCCCCAGGGTTCGAAGCAGATTCAGATCGACGGACAGGCGTTCGGCGGTGTGAACTACACGCTGGACGGAACCGATAACCAGGATGCGATTCTGGGCATCATCGTCATCAACCCGAACTCGGAGTCGATGTCCGAAGCGAAGATTGCAACGCAGAACTTCGACGCAGAGTTCGGCAAGGCGGTGGCTTCGGTTCAGACCGTACAGACGAAGTCGGGTTCGAACACCTTCCACGGAACACTGTTTGATAACCGTGAGGGCAATGCCAATCTGGCCCGCGATCCTTTCTCGGTATCGAAGGCTGCGGGCTATCCTGCTGGGCTCAAGAATCAGTTCGGCGGATCTTTCGGCGGACCGATCTGGCGGGACAAGATCTTCTTCTTCGGCGACTATCAGGGCGTTCGGCAGAAGATCGGATCATCCGCTGTCGGAACAGTGCCCTCATTGCTCGCGCTCGATAGCTGCACTGGCACGACGAATGCATCGAACGGCCAGCCCGGCTGCGACTTTAGCCAGTATTTGGCGACTGGTGTTACCCGTCAGCTCTATAACAACAACCCAGCCACGAATGGCAACGTCAATGGACCGGTTGCCTATACGAACAACATCATACCGTTGAGCCAGGTATCGCCGCAGGCGGTGAATCTGTTCAAGCTTCTGCTCGCCGGAAAGTACACCCCCAACATCAGCACCGCCGGCAACTTTAACGGTTTGACAAATAACTTCTCGGGCGGCGGAACTGGAATCTTCAACAGCAACCAGTGGGACGTTCGCGGTGACGCGACGATCAGCGGGAGAATGCACGTATTCGGGCGATTCAGCCGTTTCACGGATACGCTCAGTGGTGCCAGCCTGTTCGGACCTGCAGGTGGTCCTGGACTGGGTGTCGCCGGATACGGTGGTGTCTCCCAGGGTGCGAACGACTCATTCGCGGGCGGTACCGACATCTCGATCAACTCGAAACTGACCACCGACGTTCGTCTCGGATACTTCCGGTACGACATCATCACGCACAAGAACGATCCGGGTAACACGAACCTTCCGTTCATCGGCGAAAACATCAGCGGCTCCACATCGGCGCTGACTGTCCCAGTCGATTACGGAACTCCGGATATTCAGATTGCTGACCTTAACCAAACTAACCTTTCAGGAGGGGCCACCACCACGCAAAATGCTGGTCCACAGTTTGGCACCGGCCTCAACATGAATCACTGCAACTGCCCTCTGAAAGAGAAAGAGGATCAGTTCCAGGTTGTAAACAACTGGACCAAGATGATCGGAAACCACGCTGTGAAGTTCGGCGTCGACCTTCGTTACGCTCGCAATCTGCGCGTACCGAGCGACTCGGACCGGACCGGCGTGAACAACTTCGGCAACGGACCGACGTCCAATGGATCGACCGGAGGCCTCGGCTTCGCCACCTTCATTCTTGGCGACGTCACCCAGTTCAACCGGTACACCAGCGCGTCTGCTTCCGAGACGAACGCAAAGGAGTTTCAGCCCCGCGACTTCTTCTACGGGCAGGACACCTGGCGTGCGAGTTCGAAGCTGACCGTCAACGCAGGCATGCGGTATGAGTACTATGCTCCGGAACGTGTAAACGGTGCGGGTAATGGCGCTCTGCTGAACCTCCAGACCGGCTATATCAATGTGGCAGGTGAAGGCGGTCTCCCGCTGAACATGGGCGTTGCTGCTGCCAAGAACACCTGGAACCCGCGTCTGGGCGTTGCGTACCAGTGGAACGACAAGACCGTCATTCGTATGGGCTATGGACGCAGCTTCGATCTGGGTGTCTTCGGCTCCACCTTCGGCCACGTGGTGACCCAGAACATTCCTGTTCTGGCGAACCAGTCGCTAAGCGGAACTGGCAGCACGTCCAGCTACGCTTTCAACCTGTCGAATCCAGGCGTAGCCGGAACCGCTTCAGCTTATGGCAACGCGACCAGCCCGCTGGTGGCTTTCGTGTCTCCCACAATCAACTCCAACGGCGGAATTGCGATCAACGCAGCAATTCCTGGCACCTCCACAACCATTGGCCAGTCCGTCAATGTCAAGGCTCGTCCGTTTACGATGCGGCTGCCGACACTTGATGCCTGGAATGCAGTTATCCAGCGTTCGATTACGCGTACCATGACCCTCGAAGTTGCGTACGTTGGCAACAAGGGGACGCATACGCTGAGCGATGGCGATGGCAACAACACCAACCCAAACGAGCCGGCAATTACACTGCCGGGCAACTACAGCGTCAATGGGCAGGCATTGCACTATGATCCGGCCGGCGGCACCTGCATCACTGGATCGACCAACTCTGCTGCTGTCTGTGGAACCGGTGCAGTCGCAGTCGGTTCTTCGGGCGCAACATCCAACACGACGCTGCTTCGCCGTTTTACCGGCGGAACGCTTCCGGCTTGTAACGGGCAATGCGTGTGGACTCAGGACATCAGCTACTACGGTGATGATCAGGACACACACTACAACGCACTTCAACTGAAGTTGACGAAGACCATGACCAAGGGACTGAGCATGAGCGCGAACTATGCGTATCAGGTCGGCACCGACAACGCAAGCGGGTTCGCAACCTGGAACAAACAGGCTGTCATCGGCAACGATCAGGCAATTCGTCGTAACGCGTTTACGGCGTATGGTCTGTACGAACTGCCGTTTGGCAAGGGCAAACCGTTCGGCGGTAGCGTCAACGGTGTCGTCAACGGGTTTATCGGAGGGTGGCAATTCAGCCCGACGTTCTTCTATCAGAGTGGTCTGCCGTTCTCTCTCAGCTACTCGGAGTGCGGATCGGTTATTCCAGGCGATGCGCCTTGCCAGCCGAACGGTAACGTCGGAGGTCTGCCAATGGGCGTGAACGGCTTTGCTGGAGGGACGCTTACCTACTTCAAACCGGTAGCCGCGAACCTCTGCACAGCAGGAGCTTCGACGGGCGGCTTTACTTGCCCAGGCCTGGATCAGATCGGAAACGTCAACCGCAATACTGCTTGGGGACCGCACTTCTTCAATAGCGATATGTCGCTGACGAAGAGCGTGACGTTCCACGAACGGTATACCGCTCAACTCCGCATGGATGCTTTCAACGCATTCAATCACATTAACCTCGGCAACCCCGGCGGCAGCGTCGATGGTTCGGGCGGCACAATTGGCGGCGGACCGTTCCCGGCTGGTACGGGCGGAACGACCAACCCACGTCAACTGCAGTTCACCATTCACCTGCAGTTCTAACAAGTAGCCTTCATTACGGGCAGGTGGGAGGAGTTGTATTATCCTCCCACCCCTCTTTTTTTGTAGCTGAAGTCAAAGTTATAGGGGTCGGGCAGGAAGAATGGCGCAGTCGAACAGATTGAGATGGTTGAGTGGGATCGCCGCAATAGCGGTTGTAAGTTTGGGCGCCGCGGCTCAGTCAACGACCCAGGCAGATGATCCCGCATCCATAGTGCGCTCTCTTCGGCACAACGTGGATACAGGGCGTTCCGATGCTGTTCTGAAGAAGATTGACGAATTGCAAGCGGAAGGAAAATCGATTCCCGGCTTGAGCAGGGTCCAGGGACTTGCGCTGTATGCCAAGGGAGATTTGCGGGCGGCAGATAAGTCGTTCGCCGCGGCGATCAAGGAAGATGCCGCCGATACGGAAGCCACCCAGATGCGCGGGCTGACGCTCTTCAGGCTGGGACGACCGGCCGATGCGATTCCGTTGCTGGAGCCCTTGCGCAGTTCGAGCGCGACCGGAAAGGCCGATCCAAACTACGTCCTAGGACTTTGTTATATGGACACACGTCGCTACGATGATGCGCGTCATGCCTTTGCGGCACAATACACGTTTCCCCCTGATAGCGCGGCAGCATATCTGGTGACGGCGCGGATGCTGTTGCGCCGAGAGTATCTTCCGGTTTCACAGACCTACGCACAGAAGGCGCTGGAGTTGGACCCTACGCTGCCGCTCGCGCACGAGTTACTTGGCGAGATCGCGCTGGTCGGCAACAAGCTGGATGAGGCGATTGCGGAGTTGGAGAAAGAGCGCGCGCACAATCCGCTGGAGGGTGCGGTCTACGACCGTCTGGGCGATGCATACGTCCGTGCAGGAAAGTATGATGAGGCGCAGGCTACGTTGCAGGAGGCTGTGCTGCTGGAACCGAACGCGACCGGCCCATTGATCCTGCTGGGCAAGGCGATGATCAAGAAGAACGATCCGCTGGGCGCGGCGACGTATCTGGAGCGCGCTGTGCAGATGGATCCGGCGAACTACATGACACATAGTTTGCTGGGCCAGGCGTATCGCGCGATGGGCAGGCAGGAAGATGCAAGCCGCGAGAATGCCACCGCTGAAAAGCTTCAGGCAGCAACTGAACCAAAGCTCGATAGCCCACACTGAGAAGGGTTCCTGTGTCAAAGACTGCCGTCGAATTTGTGCTGCTGGTTGGTCTAGGCATGGCCTGCGCTGGTGGGTACGCGCAGACAGCGGCGATGCCGGTGCCGGTCATCGGTTCGGTGAGCGCGCCGGCCAAGGGAGGCGATGCGGACCCGATCTATCAATCGGCAGGTACGAAGCGGATGGCGGATAGACTGCGTGCGGCGTTCGCTGGCACGGATTGGAAGCTCGATCCAAGCAAGCCGGCTGAGCGTGTGCAGTACTACAGCGAGTTGCTGCGAACGAAGACGTTATCGCTACAGGATGACACGGTAGTTCGGGAGCAACTTGCGCGAGAGATGCTCTACGCCGGAGAGAACGAGAGTGCAGTACGGCAGTTTGAAGAGGTTCGTCATCGATGGCAGAGTGCCCATCAGACGATGCCTGAGGCTGGCGTGAAGGACCTTGGACAGTGGCTGGCGATTGCGTATCTCCGCCTGGGTGAGCAGGAGAATTGTGCCGGAATGCATGGACTCGGCGCTTGCTTGTTCCCGCTGCGAGGGAGCGCTGTTCATCAATTACCCAGAGGGGCTCAAGGTGCTGTGCGCGAGTTGACAGCGTTGCTAGATGCGACACCGACAGACGCGCAGTCGCAGTGGTTGTTGAACGTCGCGTATATGCAGCTCGGGCGTTATCCAGCGGACGTGCCTGCGCGGTGGCTGATTCCGGAAGCACGCTTTGTGTCGGAGGCCAAGCTGCCGGAGTTTCCGGAGATCGCCGCATCGGCGGGGATCGACATTATGAGTCATGCGGGTGGCGTCATCGTTGAGGATTTTGATGGCGACGGAAAGCTCGACGTTATGGTGACCTCTTCAGGCCCGATGGATCAGATGCACCTCTTCCATAACAACGGGGACGGGACATTTCGCGATGTTACGCGCAACTCCGGACTGATGGGCGAGACTGGCGGCCTCAATTTGGTCGTCACGGATTACAACAACGATGGGCATCCGGATGTATTGGTGCTGCGTGGAGGCTGGTGGGGCAAGCAGGGTGCGTATCCGATGTCGCTGTTGCGGAACAACGGCAATGGGACATTCGACGATGTGACGGAGGAAGCAGGGCTGTTGGTCTCAGGCCCGACACAGACGGCTGCGTGGGCGGACTTCGATGGCGACGGCTGGCTTGATCTTATCGTTGGCTACGAGTCGAAGGACGGCGATCGGCATTCGTCGCTGCTCTTCCATAACAATCGCAACGGCACGTTCACCGAGATGGGTGCGGCTAGTGGGATCGGGGATTTGGGTTTTGTCAAAGGTGTCGCGTGGGGTGACTACAACAACGACGGCCGGCCGGATCTGTATGTGTCGGTGATGTACGGCAAGAATCGTCTCTTGCGCAACGATGGGCCGCGAGATGGGAAGGACATCAGCAAGGGATGGAAGTTTACCGATGTGACGGAAGCTGCGGGCGTCGCAAAGCAGAACAGCAGCTTCGCAACCTGGTTCTTCGACTATGACAATGATGGTTGGCCGGATATCTTTGTCGCTGGTTATTCGCTCGAAGCATCAAGCGATGTCGGAGCGTTCGAGATGGGGCAGCTAGTTCGTGCGGAGAAGCCTAAGCTGTATCGCAATATGCATGACGGGACGTTCCGCGACGTGAGTGCGGAGGTCCATCTCGATCGCGTGATCCTCACGATGGGAGCTAACTTTGGCGATCTCGACAATGATGGCTGGCTCGATCTGTATCTCGGTACTGGCGACTCGACGTACCAGGCGCTTTTGCCGAATCGTATGTTTCGCAATGACGGCGGCTTGCGGTTTCAGGATGTGACGACGGCTGGAGACTTCGGGCATCTGCAAAAAGGCCATGGCATAGCGTTTGCCGACCTGCATCGGAGCGGCTTTGAAGATGTCTTCGAGGAGATGGGCGGGGCGCAACCCGGCGATGGATATCAGAGCGCGCTGTATCGGAATCCGGGGAACAAGAACCATTGGGTGACGCTGAAGCTGGAGGGCGTGCGATCGAATCGTGCGGCGTTTGGTGCGAGGATCGATGTCACGGTGAAGGATGCCAATGGGGCGATGCGGCACATCTTCAGAACGGTTGGGTTTGGGTCGAGTTTCGGCGGCAATCCGTTGGAGCAGCATATCGGGATTGGCGCGGCGTTGATTGTGAATGATGTGGTGGTGACGTGGCCCGCGACCGGGGTTACGGATCACATGAAAAACGTTGCAGTTGACCGCAGGTATTCGCTCCGTGAGGGCGACGGAAAGTTGGCTCCGATGGACGTACACTGAGCGGAGAGATGGACTTGAGGTAGGGAAGCAATGATCTGGACTCGACGTGGATTTGTGAAATCGCTATCGCGGACAGCACTGGTGCTGTCGTTGGAAGATGTGCTGAAGCTTGCGTTGCCGGCTCAGGCGCAGCAGGCTGGCACGCCGCAGCAGATCGGTTCTCGGCCGGTCTACGATACGAAGCCCAAGCCAGCTCCGAAGACGCTGCCTTCGCCCGTAACGGGCACTCCGCTGGGGTACTCGTTCGTTGATGTGGCGAAACAGAGTGGG
>Ga0302315_10005957_pt1 | contig 10285 bp, 9 predicted proteins | sample III_Palsa_N3_1_FD_200532 | JGI IMG/M metagenome (GOLD analysis project Ga0302315, IMG submission 200532) | Peat permafrost microbial communities from Stordalen Mire near Abisko, Sweden - III_Palsa_N3_1 | ecosystem: Environmental > Terrestrial > Soil > Palsa > Peat permafrost | place: Sweden... | reverse complement strand
GTCCAGCTTCTCGACATACTCTCAAACAGGCTGCTTCTATCGATAAACAGCAAAGAGAGAGCCGTTATCAGGATAATCATTCTCACGGCCTTCCGATCTTCGACGACTAAACCAGTCGCAACAAAGATCAGAGGGATGAGCATGTAGTCTTTCCACGTAGCGAAGTTAACGTCAGTTATCCAGAGCGGTGCCGGAGCGTTTCCGAGCGCAGTACCGAACCACATTGAGAAATAGAGATAGACGCCAAAGACCAGCCAGATCAAATAGAGCTTTGATTTAGGCAGTCGTTTGCCATGGATCATAGCTCCCAGGATGACTGCAACGACAAGGATCGTCAACACATTCCCGCCCAGTGGATAGTCCAGGAAGTGATCCCGAAAGGTGCGATACGGCAGAAACGGGAGCATGTAATAAAGACCAAGAAGTGGACGGCCCGTTAAAGAAACGATGCACATGACCCAAAAGCCAAGATAGGCAACAATCGGAATGTAATGTCCAATACCTGTTCCCACGATACAATCTCCGACATCTGTAGTGTGTCCGAAGGGCCGCCGAACACTAACAAAAACAGCTTACTAAACCCACAACCTCTTTCGTCCTGAGACGAAATTGTAGAACGCAAGTGCAGCTGCCGCATTGAGCATGACAAACGTGCTGGCAATAGCGATCGGCTTGAACTTTTTAGAAGCCGGACTCACTGCTCCAAATACTGCCAGGACGTAAAACAGTATCTGAACCCAGAAGACCGCCCGATAAAATGGCTCTCCAGACATCGCCGAAACCACAAACATAAGAACCAGAAACAATGGCACCAAAAGCCGCAGCAGCTTATGGCTGATGAAGCGAAAGAGCAGCGGATTCTTCGACGAAAGCAGCCACGGAGCCAGACGAAGCAACTGATAGTTGCCGGTCAGGGTACGCACTTTGCGTGAGAACTCCTTACCTTTCTTGCTGAAGATCCGATCGCGCGCGATTGCTGAGGACTGAAAGACAACCCGCTTGCCCATGCGAGCCACATTCATTGGGACAAGAACATCGTCAAGAATCGTTCCATGGGGCAACGGAACATAGAGCTCACGTCGAATTGCGTAGATTGCTCCCGTCACACCAATCACCGAGCCGGATGCGGACTCGAGTTTGCGAACTGCCTTCTCAATCTTCCAGTAAATCCCGAGTCCATCCGGAGAAGAAGCGTCGGGAGAAGCCTCAAGCAATAGCTCGCCGCTCACTGCCCCAATATCTGAATCGGCAAAGCATGCGATCAACTCGGACACCGCATTGGATTCCACAAACTGCCGCGCGTCCAGAAAGACCAGAATCTCACCAGTCGTTTGTCTCACAGCTTCATTCAGAGCGGATGCTTTTCCGTTCGAATCAGCAAGGACGATTGGCAGCACATAATTAGCCTCCTCACGGAGAATATCGGCGGTTCGATCGGTGGAACCATCCGAAACGATGACAATCTGAAGGCGATCCTTCGGATAATCCAGGAGACGAAGATTTTGCAGTTTAGCGAGCAGGTTAGCTTCTTCATTCCGTGCGGCAATAACGATGGAGACGTCAGGAGTAAAGTGCTTCCTCAAAACAGGTCTGCTCCGAAGACGTACGCAGATTGCAAGCCAGACAGCATAGCCAAAGTATGCGTAGCCTGTCAGCGCAAAGCAGATCCAGAAGAGCATCTTCATCTTGTCCCCCCCTCCCGCTGGGCAAAAAGGGGATGACTTCTATGGCGAATCGTTCCTTCGCAATCACGCAGCACCGCGTTCAGGACAAAACTCATTCTGGTCACAGGTTGCCTTCGTTGTCTGTTTGGTAGCAAGCGAGATGAAGTCGGAATCAGGCCAGGCATGGGGTTCTCTACAGACGCCGCCGATGGCTGTGTTGAGACAGGTGCGACTTGCTGATTCAGGCGACGCCTGTTTCGATGATACCCGCCATTCAATCTGCAGGACAAAGAATCAGCTCACACCCAAGTGGTATTTGTGAACTCTCCTGTTCACGTCTATCGTGAAGCGAGGACCCGGTCAGCTTCTGCTCCTGGATGTCTCCTTTACCTGAGCGCAATGGCTTGCGGCATCGCCAGATAATGCCATCCGTCAGAGCACAAAAGCCGTCGTTCATGGATCGGTTCCTGCAACATATCGTCATGAATGCCGGCACCCTTCAAAGGGTAAATTCCCATCGTTTTATCGTGCCGGTATGTACTGTGAAGACGAACCTGGAAAATGCAACTCATTGCTATAGAATGGGTGTCGTAACCGCAAGGTATTAACTGAATTAAGGTGCCGCGTCAGCCAGCGCATGATTCTCTCTGCCCATCAAGTGACGGGCTCGACACCTCCTGGCCCGGACGAATCAGCACCACGGAGATCTGACTTGCAGTTGCGTGTACGACATATTGCTCGAAATGTACTGTTCAACTGGCTCGGAACGATAGCCAGTATGGCGGTCGGATTCTTCCTTTCTCCATTCATCCTGCATCGTCTCGGAAATGTCGCGTACGGCGTCTGGGTACTGGCGATCTCAGTTGTGGCTTACCTCGGCCTTCTGGATCTTGGCATGCAAAGTTCGGTCCTTCGCTTTGTCTCCAAGGGACACACAAAGCAGGATCATCAGGGCGCATCTGACGCAATCTCCGCTGCACTATGGGTTCGATTGCAGATCAGTGCGCTCGCCCTGCTGCTGAGCATAGGACTTGCAGCTGTCTTTCCCCTTGTCTTCAAAGTACCCGCCGAGCTTGCAAGCGATGCCCGCAAGGCGATCTTACTGGTCGGCCTGACGACGGCCATCAACATGTCGATTGGCGTCGTCAGTGGCGTGCTTTCCGCCCTTAATCGTTACGATCTGCAGAACTATGTCAGCCTGACCCAAACAGCAGTGCGCGTGATCGGCGTCGTCATGATATTGCGAAGCGGGCACGGAATTGTTGCCATCGCCCTCTGCGAACTTGTAGCAGCCCTGGTTGGCAACCTGCTTCTGGTAGCAGTTGTGCGCCGGCTCTATCCCGAGCTGCGCATTCAAATCAAAAAGCCGAAGAGGGAGACAGTTCAACAGCTCTGGACCTATAGCTGGTATGCCTTCATGACAACGATCGCCGTCCAGCTGGTTTATCAGACGGACAATCTGGTTGTAGGCGCCTTTGTCTCCGCCTCCGCGGTCACCTTCTATAACATTGCCAATTCCCTGTGCCGCTATGCCAGCCAGGTAGTTGGCTCGATGGGGAGCACATTCGTTCCAGCCGCAAGCACCTATGAAGCGGCGGGCGACACAGGCAGCCTCCTGGGCCTTTATAAGAACGGCACTCGCGCCACCATGATGGTGTCCCTGCCAATCCTGATCACGCTGATAATTCGAGGCCCAGCCTTTATCGGGCTTTGGATGGGACCTCAGTATTCTCAAAGCTCAGGAACCGTTCTCATCATCCTCACCTCTGCTCTGTTCTTTTCCTTTGCCAACCGAACCGCAGCATCGATAGCCTTTGGCATCGAAAAGCATAAAACGATGGCGATCTGGGCTATCGGCGAAGGAGTCGCAAACCTGACACTCAGCGTCATCCTCGCGCGCTGGTACGGAATCTACGGCGTGGCGCTCGGAACGCTCATCCCCAGCCTGATCGTCCAGCTTGGACTCTGGCCACGTCATATCTCAAAACTGGTCGGTCTCAAAGGTTTTGAGGTCGTATGGAATGTCTGGATGCCGATGTTCCTGTCGTCCATTCCATTTGCCATTGCCACCTATGCGGTGAATCTTTTCTTTCCGGCACACAACCTCACCGTCTTTTTCCTTCAGGTGATCGCCACTTTACCAATCTTCTTAATCACGGTCGGACTGATCTTTCGAACCTATGTTCTCAGTCAGATCATGCCTAAAGTCAGATCCTTCTTTTTTGCAAATGCAGCCTGACACCATAGACTTCGCAACCCGGTCTCGGAGTCATTCGCCGAGTACCCTACAGATTTATGCGCACAGATCGGAATATGTTTAGCTTTCGGGTAAGGTCAGAAAATGATTTTTGTAGTTCGTAGAGGAATGTGAATGGGCGGGCATCACTTAGATCGGAAGCCTGGCGAAAAGATTACGATCGCTCACTTCATGCCGTGGAGCGGCATTGGAGGGGTCGAAATCGCCACGCTCCGTATGGCCATTGCGACAAATGCCGGCTTCCGTAACGTCGCGTTTTGCCTGCCGGACGCACACGAGCTGCGCAGTCGATTCGAAAAGGCCGGCGTCGAGACAGTGACCTACGAAACCCCCGAGCCCAGCCTGCGACATGCAGGCACCTACTACAAAAAGTCCCGCGTGATTGCAACTGCCCTCAAGCGGGTCAGGGCCGATATCGTTCATTTCGCCGAAGAGAAGGCTGCCTATCACAACAGCCTCGCAGCCACCCTTGCAGGAGTCAGAATCGTCTGCCATCTCCGCGTGAGCAACCCCAGCCTCAGCACGCGCCAGCGTCTCTGTCTAAAGCCCGTTCATAGCTTTATCTTCGTATCCCAGGAAGCAAGACAGAGCTTTGCGGTAGCGATGTCGGGCAAAAGCTCCCGCGTGATCTACGACGCGGTTGAAATCCCCGCACCAGCAACGGCAGAAGATATCCTCTCCGTGCGACGCGAGTTCAGCATTCCTGTCGACGCTCCAATCGTCGGCATGGTTGCAAGGATATCTCCACAAAAGGATTACGCTACCCTGGTAGATGCTGCCGCGAAAATCCTGCAGAACTACCCTCACACCCGTTTTTTCATAGTTGGCGATAACTCCCTCGTAGACCTCAACCGAAAGCATTTCGAAGAGGTGAAGCAAAGAATCGCTGCCCTCGGCATCACAGAAAACTTTATATTTACCGGGCATCGAGAAGACGTACCTCGACTCATCGCCGCCATGGACATCTGTGTACTTTGCACCCACAAAGAAGGATTCCCTCTGAGCATTCTGGAGATGATGGCGATGAGCAAGCCAGTCGTCGCAACCGCTGTAGGCGGTATTCCGGAGATTGTTAAACCTGGCATCAACGGATATCTGCATCAGCACCAAAACAGTACAGAGCTGGCTGACGCTATCGTGTCATTGATCCGGGATCCCGGCCAAGCGTACCATCTGGGTCTGACTGCATGTGAACAGGTGCGATTAGACTATTCGCCCCAAAAATATCTCAGCGAGATGTCGAAGGCATATACAGACGTGATGCGCCGTTGAAGGACGCCACCACCAGGTTACGTGATTGCCAGGAGAGCCCCGGATCAATCGAATCAGCGCTTAGGTTGTTAGGCCAAAATGGAGTGGAGACTGTATGACGAACCCGGACCTGAATTCAGCGCCCCGCTCTACCCCTCTGGTAAGTGTTGCCATTACAACCTACAACTCCTCAAATTACCTTTCGCGATCTCTGGACAGCGTCCTGAAGCAACGAACCAACTTCCCCATCGAAATCGTCATCGGCGATGACTGCTCAACGGATTCGACCGTCAGCGTCGCTCGCGCTTACCAGCAGCAGCACCCGGACGTGATCCAGGTGATAGCGCGAAGCAAAAATCTTGGCATGTGCCGCAACTACTATGAAACCTTCGAACAATGTCGCGGCAGGTACATCGCCTGGCTGGACGCGGACGACTATTGGACGGATCCGGAGAAACTGGCGATTCAGGCGGAGACGCTCGAATCAGACTCATCCATCAAAGTGTGCTGCCACTATGTTCAATGGGTCACGAGCGATGGAGTAGTCGAGCGAGAGAAATTTCCCACCATTGCCCCCGGACGATACGGGCTCTCCGAGATCATCCATCATAATTTTTTACCCTCTCCCTCCGTTATGTTTCGCAACGGCATCCACCGCGGTCTGCCCTCCTGGTACTTCGACATCGCTCCCACCACGGACTGGCCCCTCCACGTCGTGGCAGCCCTCTCAGGCGACATCGTTTTACTCGACCGCATCATGGCCGATTACATGCTGACCCCCGGAAGCTCCTACATGAGCAAAGGCAGCCTGTTTTGGTATAAGAATGACGCCCGGTTTTACGAGCATATCGTGAGTGTTCTTCCCGCAAAATGGCAACGCCGTGCCCGCGCCGAACAGGGCAGGCGCTATGAATCGCTGTCATACTGGCTTAGAAAACAGGGAGATTTTCGACCTTCACGCGAAGCTGCGTTCAAAGCATTCTCGTCACCTTCTCTTCTTGATAACTGGGGCAGCAAGACGAAGACGTTGCTCGCCGCATTAGTGCGCGAGACAGAATCGAAGTTTCAACGCCAGCCCACTGCGGACCAAAAACCATAGAGGTTCTCATAATGCGACCTGATCGACAACGCCTTGTCAGCAGACTCCAGCCATGAGAAACGATTAGAAATGGCAACGTAATAAGCGCTTTCCAGTATCTTCCGGATCAAAGACCGGCTGGTAAAATCACCATACTGCAGTAGAAATCACCGAACCAGTAAGCTTCTTAAGGAATTGTGCATGCACGAGTTTTCAGAGGATATTGCACGTTACAGAGCCAGAGGCTACAACGGCAAGGAGCTATGGTTGAACCCGGCGGTCTGGGCAATCAGCTGCTATCGGCTGGGCAACTGGCTCAATGTCGCAAAACCCTTCGTCCTCGTTCGCATTCCTTTAAAGCTGCTCTCCTTCTTCGCGAACAAGTGGTGCGAAGTCTTCATGGAGATGTGTATCGATCCCCAGGCCTCGATCGGCGGTGGGCTTTACATCGGCCATATCGGCGGAGTCCATATCAATCCTGGCGCCGTCCTTGGCAGGAACTGCGACATCGCCCATCGCGTGACCATCGGGGCATCTGCCATGGGACGTCAGGGAATTCCCGTGCTCGGCGACAACGTCTATATTGGCACTGGAGCCACACTCGTCGGCAAAATCAAAGTCGGCAATAATGCAAAAATCGCCGCCAATACGCTTGTTATGAGCAACATTCCAGAAGGAGCCACAGTCATGGGTGTGCCTGGTCGCATCATCATGCGCCCGCCAAAAACGGAGCCGTCGCCTGTGTTGCTCACACCGGAGAAAACAAATGCAGACTGACACCGAGCGCCTCGACCTTCGTCGTGAGATTAAAGATGCCGCCTCCAGATACGATGCAGCTGCTGCAGTAAAGCTCAGCCGGAGCCTTCTTGCCTCTTCCGTCAAGCCGTCGGACGTAATGTTTTGCGCCTCTGCGTTTGCAGGTATCGCCGATGCTCTTAAGGATCAGCTGAAAGCCAAACGGCTCAAAACCTGTGTGGTTCGTTCGGTGACCGTCGAACCGATACTTCCTCATCTCTCCGTCGAAGCAGTCCTGTCGAATTATGTGCTCGATCTGCAGATCGGCGGCTACGGCTCGTACGTCGACGAGATGCTGAACCCTCAAAGCGCGCTCGCAAAGTTTAAACCCGACATGGTCCTGGTCCTTCTCGACCTCGAAGATATCGCGGGTCGACTACCGGATCTCTGCGCAGACGGCATAGGCGCAGCGGTGGAACAGGAGATTGAGGAATCGGTAGCAGGCATAGCGCAACTGCTAAGGAGCTTCCGCTCCGGTAGCTCCGCGCGCCTGCTCCTCCAGGGCTGCGTCGTTCCTGACCTGACATCTCTCGGAGACGTCGGAGATGCAAATCTCCCGCACAGTCTGACGAGCGCCGTCCATCAGCTGAATCAGAGACTCGCCGCGCTGTGCAACTCCATCTCCGACTGTGTTTTCTTCGACGTCGATCATCTTGCCGCCCGCTATGGCCGGGCCAACTGGCGCGATGCGCGGATGTTTTTGGCCTCCCGGCTACCGATCGCTGCAGGCGCATTCGGCATCTATGCACGCGGCCTGATTCGCTCCCTCTCAGCCCTGTTCCGCGCACCCCGGAAGGTGCTGTGCACGGACCTCGACAATACACTCTGGGGAGGCGTGCTCGGAGAAGATGGACCCGACGGAATCGCGACCGGCACTGCGTTCCCTGGCAATTGCTATCTCGAATACCAGATGTATCTTAAGCAATTATCATCTCGCGGCATCCTGCTTGCCATCGTGTCGAAAAACAATGAGGCCGATGTCAGGGAAGCATTTCAGGTTCGCGCCGCCGACCTCGGCCTGAGCCTCGACACATTTGTCGCAACCAAAATCAGCTGGAACGAAAAATCAGATTCGATCCGCGAACTCGCAAAAGAGCTCTCCCTCGGACTCGATTCTTTCGTCTTCGTCGACGACAACCCCGTGGAATGCGAAGCGATTCGGCAGCAGTTGCCGGAGGTGGCGATCATCACGGCTCCCGTCCAGGAGCCATGGAAGCTGGTAGAGCTTCTCGCCGAGCAGTCGTTTTTCGATGCAGCCGTCGTTACCGATGATGATGTCAATCGCCTCCACGAATACAAAGCTCAGGCCCAGCGTGCCGATCTGGCCAGCAGTGCGGGCAGCCGCGATGAGTTCCTCGCCTCACTCGGTATCGTGTGTACCTTCCTCAGCGCACTGCAGGCGCCGCTCGCAAGATCGGTTCAGTTGCTCGCCAAAACAAACCAGTTCAACCTCACCGCGCGGCGTCACTCAGCTGCAGAGGTCGAAGAGTTCGCCTCATCCGCGGGAGGACAGGCAATCGCAATACGCGTGCGCGACCGCTTCGGCGATGCCGGTGTCGTAGGACTGGCTCTTGCTCGAAATGAGGGTGATTCCTGCCACATCGATTCGCTGCTATTATCGTGTCGAGTCATCGGGCGCGGCATCGAAACCGCGCTTCTGGCGCATCTTGCCCAAAACGCCATCCGGGCGGGAGCCAGGTGGTTAGTGGGCGAGTTTATTGCGACAAAGAAAAATGCGCCCTGCGCGGACTTCTACCTGGAGCACGGTTTCGTCCAGCAGCCCCCATCGCAGGAAGTACAAACCGACTCAGTTTTTTATCAACTCGATCTGACCGCCTCAACTCCAGCCAGTCCCCACTGGCTAACTTTGGAAGGAAATGAATCTAATGAGTTCGCAGCAAGTACCGCCGTCGCTTCGTGAAATTCTCGCCGACATCTTCGAAATCTCTCCTGAACAGGTCACCCCGGAGCTTAGCGCCGGAACCATCGACAACTGGGACTCCTTCAGGCATCTCCAGGCCATCCTTGCTGTTGAAGGAGAGTATGGAGTCCAGCTCGATCCGCAACGGATCGCCGAACTAACAACCGTGTCCCGCATTCAGTCCGCGCTCGAGGAGAAGGGAGCCGTGCTTTGACGCCTGAAAGCCTCGGCTTCAAACTTCGGCATGTTGGCGTGGCCGTTCCGTCTCTGGGCCCAACGACGGAGATGCTTTCGACCTTATTCGGCTACAAAGTGGTCTCCGGCCCTTTCGACGACCCGATCCAGAAGGTCTCCGTAAATTTCCTGGCGAAATCCGACCAGGACGTTGCAGAAATTGAGTTGATCGCACCTCTCGCCGAAGACTCCCCCATCACCGCCATGCTCGCAAAGGGTGGCGGCGGAGCCTACCATCTTTGTTTTGAGACCGGCGACATGGAAGGCGCGCTGGATCACGCCAAAAAAAATGGCTGCATCGTCGTCTCTGCTCCCGTTCCTGCCGTCGCCTTCGGAGGCCGCAGAATCGCCTGGATCTACACACGTTCAAAGCAGTTGTTCGAACTGGTAGAGGCCGAAGCAGCCTGAACAGCAGACGTACCCCTCGCACGTTGAAGAGACAGTAAAGGAAGAGATGCAGCAGCCTTTGCGGAGACTTTATCTTCTGTATCACGAACTGCGGCCCAGCGGGAGCGACTACTCCTACGTCGTTTCGACCGCCGAATTTGAGAAGCATCTCGATCTCTTCGTCCAGCTGCGTGAACAGGGAAACTCCGGTCTGCGGCCTGAAATAACCTTCGACGATGGACACATCTCCAACCTCGAGTACGCTCTGCCTGCGCTGCAGAAGCGAGCCCTGAAGGCGCGATTCTTTATCACCGTGGGCTGGACGGGCAAAAAGCCAGGCTACATGGGATGGCAGGAACTGCGGTCGTTGCATCAGGCCGGCCAGGTGATTGGCGCGCACGGATGGAGCCACACTCTTCTCACCCACTGCAATGAAAAGGATCTGCTGACAGAGCTGGGCACGGCGAGGCTGACGCTGGAAGACAAGCTGGGAGCCGCGATCACCACCATGTCTTTGCCAGGCGGCCGCTGCAACCGGCGCGTCCTGGCAGCATGTCAGCAGGCGGGCTACACGCAGATCTACACCTCGATACCAAAGGCAGAGCCCGAGCCGCCAGGACAAACAATTGGCCGGTTGAATATTCGCGGCGACATGACGCTGGAGTGGATCACCCATCTTCTGCAGCCGGGCAGCCGAG
>Ga0302315_10005955_pt1 | contig 10290 bp, 9 predicted proteins | sample III_Palsa_N3_1_FD_200532 | JGI IMG/M metagenome (GOLD analysis project Ga0302315, IMG submission 200532) | Peat permafrost microbial communities from Stordalen Mire near Abisko, Sweden - III_Palsa_N3_1 | ecosystem: Environmental > Terrestrial > Soil > Palsa > Peat permafrost | place: Sweden... | reverse complement strand
AGCCGCTTTATTAACACCGGATAATATAACTGAAAGATCAGCCGATCTTGACCTTGCGGATTTTCAAACAAACCCAGAAAACTATACGATTGTGGACGTACGCAATTGGGGCGAGGTTAATGATGGAACAATGTTTATCAATCCAGTTATTATCCCACTACCTGAACTGCGCGAACGCATCAACGAAATCCCAACTAACAAACCCATCGTTGTACATTGCGCTGCTGGTTATCGCTCGGCTGCTGCTTCAAGCATTATTGCAGCGCAGATAAAATCTGTCCCTGTTTATGATTTGGGCGAAGCTATTTTGGATATAGCTAAAATCAACGCTTAACATGCTCGAAATTGTAAAAACATCCGATGGTTCAAACACCATTTTCAATAGTGAAGTAGGAGAAAACTACCATTCGCATCACGGCGCTTTGCAGGAAAGTAAGCACGTGTTTGTTAAATCGGGCTTGCAGTACTTTTTAGAAAATAAAAATAAAGTCTCCACGACCGGGGGAGATTTAGAGGGGACTACTATTTCTATTTTAGAAGTAGGTTTTGGCACCGGCTTAAACTTTTTACTAAGCGCTGATTACTGCTCCGTTGAAAACATACAGCTTGATTACACAGGCATTGAAGCATATCCGCTAACCGACGAAATGATAAGTCAGACTGGTTATGACGAATATATTACCACAGACCTATGGCAGGAATTCATCAAAAACTATCCTTCTACGCTTCAAAGCACAATCGAACTTAATAAAAATTGCCATCTACAAATTGCCAACGTCAAACTAATGGACTTTCAATCAGACCAAAAATTTGATGTGATTTATTTCGACGCCTTCGCTGCCACCTACCAACCCGAAATGTGGGATGAGGCTGCAATCACCCATACACTCCAATTTTTAAAACCCGGCGGCGTATTTGTCACCTACGCCATTACCGGAAACCTGAAACGTATTGTTAAAAGTTTAGGCTTAAAAGTTGAAAAAGCACCCGGCGCGCCGGGTAAGCGGGAAATGCTAAGAGCTTATTAATTTGTTGATGGGCAAATCCGCGTATATGTAGATGATTTATTTACAAACGCCATTAATTCAATAATTCCTGAGCTAATAATTGGTTAAAATCTGCACATTTGCATATACGCACATTTGCACATTAACAAAACTATGCCGCTAACTCCTCCCATTACATCCACAACTCCCGCAGGCGCTTTTGAAAGATTACTTACCATTATGGATGATCTGCGCCTGAATTGCCCATGGGATAAAAAACAAACCTTGGAGAGTCTTCGTCATTTAACTATTGAGGAGGTTTATGAGCTATCAGATGCTATCTTAAGCGGCGATATGCCCGAGATCAGGAAAGAATTGGGCGACGTAATGTTGCACCTTGTTTTTTATGCGAGGATCGGCTCAGAAACTAATGATTTTAATATAACCGATGTACTGAACGGCATATGCGATAAATTGGTGAACCGCCATCCGCATATTTATGCTGATGTGGATGTACAAAACGAAGATGATGTAAAGCGGAACTGGGAGCAAATCAAATTAAAAGAGGGCAATAAATCCGTATTGGGCGGCGTACCTGCATCGTTACCTGCATTGGTAAAAGCATCGCGCATACAGGAAAAAGCCCGGGGCATTGGATTCGATTGGGAAGAGAAAAGTCAGGTTTGGGCCAAAGTTGAAGAAGAGCTGCAAGAGTTTAAAGATGAATTTAATGTAGAGGATGAAAGCACTATCGATCACGAACGTGCCGAAAGTGAGTTTGGCGATCTATTGTTTTCGCTGATTAACTATGCCCGTTTCATCAATATTAATCCAGAAGATGCCCTTGAAAAAACCAACCGTAAGTTCATCAAACGTTTTCAATATTTAGAAACTAAAGCCAAAGAGAATGGCCAGCAGTTACAAGATATGAGCCTTGCTGAAATGGATGTCTATTGGAACGAAGCCAAAAAACTTTAATTATTTAAACCTGATTGCTTTTACAGGTGAGATCTTACTTACCAGCATTGATGGTATCACCAATACCACAAGGCAAACTATCAATATGCCAAGGTTAAGTTCAATAGCATCTAACCAATTGAATTGAATCGGCACAAAAGGCATATAATACGATGCTGGGTCGAGTTTAAAAGTATGGGTCAGGTTTTGAAATATCCCGATCCCGAACCCAAACAAATTTCCTAATACCATCCCTACTCCCACCAGGTACAAAGCATTTATCAAAAATATTTGTTGAATGCTCCAGTTGGTTGCCCCCATTGCTTTTAACATACCAATCATTGAGGTACGTTCCAATATCATAATCAACAAAGCCGATATCATATTAATTACAGCAACGATCAACATAAGGGCCAACATCACAACAGTATTGGTATCAAGCAAGCTAAGCCATTCAAATATGGTCGGGTAAGTTTGTTCAACGGTGTAAGCCTTAAGCTTGGTTGGCAAAACATCGTTTATACTATTTTCAGAATAATTAAGTAGATCAAAGTCCGTTACCCTTATTTCATAACCACCAATTTGGGTTGGCAGCCAATCATTAAGGCGTTGGATTAATGATAAAGAGCCAACTACATAAGTTTTATCTACCTCATCAACCCCTGAACTAAAAATACCCACAATTTTAAACGGACGCTTGCGTAAAGGTTGTTGAATGAAATACATCAGCATATTATCACCAACTTTTAATTTAAGGCGATCAGCGGTTTGCTGGGAAATCATGATCTCCTTTTGCGCCGCAACGGAATCTGAAAAATCCATTACCCTGCCGGAAATCAATATCTTCTTAAAAAAACTCCAATCGTAATTTTTGTCAATGCCTTTTAACACAACACCCTCAATTTCGTTATTGGCTTTTATAATACCCGGCTTGGTTGCAAAGGGCATCACTTTAGTGATTGTTCTTTTATGAAGAGCTTCTTTTACAAATTTGGGATCCGCTAAAAAAGGTGAATTTTCGTAGGAGTTATTAAGGTCGTATTTTACCACCTGCATATCGCCGGCAAAACCGCGCATCTTTTCACGGATTTCCTGTTTAAACCCACGCACTACAGCTAACGATAGTATCATGATACCCAAACCGAGCATAATGCCTACAATAGCTATCCGCACGATGAGTTTTGAAAACGTGCGTGTAGACTTAAATGTTATTCGGCTGGCTATGAAAGATGCGAAACTCAATGCAGGGATGTTTTTTGTACCTTCGCAAATATGCGCTTTTGCGGTTAAAAATGCAGTATGATTATGATAAGGATAAACACTTTTAGATTAATAACCCTTATTGCCTGTTTCAGCAGTGCTGTTGCTTTTGGACAAGGCAGTTTACATCATCAATTTACAAAAAAAATCATCCCGGGCGCAGACCAAACCAACCTGTACCTCAATTATCTAAAAGGCAAAAATATCGGAATGGTGGTTAATCAAACCTCGGTAATAGGCAATGAGCTTACGCCAAGTGTTGACAGCTTATTAAAATTAGGCATTAATATAAAAAAAATATTCGGCCCGGAACATGGTTTCAGAGGCAATGCCAGTAATGGCGCAACAGTCAGTGATAGTACCGATCCCAAAACAGGTTTACCCGTCATCTCATTATATGGCAAGCATTATAAACCCACACCTGCTGATTTAAATGGGATTAACCTGATGATATTTGATATACAGGATGTTGGCGCACGTTTTTATACTTATCTGTCAACCCTGCAATATGTAATGGAAGCCTGTGCCGAAAACAATATTGAACTACTGATTTTAGACAGGCCAAACCCCAATGGTTTTTATGTAGATGGCCCTGTTTTAGATACCACTTACAAATCATTCATCGGGATGGATGCCGTACCCATTGTTTACGGCATGACGATAGCCGAATACGCTCAAATGATCAATGGTGAAGGCTGGCTTAAAAATCAAGTGCAGTGCAAACTGAAAATCATCAAGGTCGCTAACTACAACCATAATTCGGCTTATACATTACCGGTTAACTCCTCACCAAATTTAAATACCGCGCAATCAGTTTTATTGTACCCAAGTTTGTGTCTGTTTGAGGGTACTACTTTAAGTTTAGGCAGGGGCACCTATACTCCATTTGAAGAAGTCGGGCATCCTTTACTAAAAGGAAAATATACTTATAATTTTACGCCGGTAAGCATCCCGGGGATGAGTGAAGATCCACCGCAAAAGAACCAGGTTTGTTATGGCATCGACCTGAAAAATTATGATACCGGCATTATACGAAGCAGCGGAAAATTAAATTTAACATGGCTGTTAGAATTATATAGTGCTTTCCCTGATAAAGCCCACTTTTTTAACGCCTACTTTGTAAAACTTGCAGGCACAGATCAATTACGTAAGCAAATTGAAGTCGGTAAAACCGAACGTCAGATTCGCCAAAGTTGGGAACCAGCTTTAAGTAGATTTAAAATTATGCGCCGCAAATATTTATTATACAACTAAGCGTTTTTTTTGTTAAATTGTTGGCTATAATTGAACCTGTACTTTAATCGACTAATAACACAATATTACACCCCTAAAAAAGAAAGATATATAGCATGAGAATTGTATTTATGGGTACACCCCAGTTTGCTGTAACATCGCTTGATGAATTATTAACAGCAGGTTGTGATATTGTTGGTGTAGTTACTGCACCTGATAAACCCGCGGGCCGTGGCCAAAAGCTCACCCAGTCAGCAGTCAAGGAATATGCTGTTGCCAAGGGAATAAAAGTTCTACAACCTGAAAAGTTAAGAGACCAATCTTTTTTAGATGAATTAAAAGCCCTTGAAGCCGACTTATTCGTAGTAGTGGCTTTCCGTATGTTACCTGGCATAGTTTGGACAATGCCTATCCGCGGCACTATAAACCTACATGCTTCATTATTGCCTAAATATCGTGGCGCAGCACCCATTAACTGGGTACTGATCAACGGCGAAAAAGAAACTGGCGCCACCACCTTTTTCCTGAAACAGGATATTGATACCGGAAATTTATTATTCACCGAGAAACTAACCTTAACCGGTACCGAAACCGCCGGCGAATTACATGATCGCTTGATGAATAAAGGCGCTGGTTTATTAGTTAAAACTGTAAAAGCTGTTGAAAGTGGCCGTTACAGTGAACTACCTCAACATGAACTTGTTGATGGTGTGGAATTAAAGCATGCCCCCAAAATCTTCAAAGAAGATTGCCTTATCGACTGGAATAATACTACAGAAACGATATTTAACCTTATTCGTGGCTTAAGCCCCATCCCTACTGCCTTTACCAAATTGAATGATAAAACATTCAAAATATATTATGGCCAACAGGAGGTTACCGAAACTACTGAACAGCCCGGAGCTTTTTCAACCGATAATAAAACTTACCTGAAATTTGCGTGTACCGACGGGTACATTAGTGTTACCGATGTTCAATTAGAAGGCAAAAAGCGCATGAGCATTGGAGAATTTTTACGTGGGGTGAAACTATAAACCTCTTCTTCTAATTGTCATTTCGAACGCAGAGATAAATCTTCTTCGAATAGTTTGACGGCCCATGCAAGTTGGATTGTCGCTTTTAGAAGATTCTTCGTTGCACTCAGAATGAATCTTTTATTATACAATTTGTCATTCTGAACGCAGTGAAGAATCTTCTTCGATCGGAATAGCGGACTTTGCAAATTTTAGAAGATTTTCCCCTCCGGTCGAAATGACAACACGTTAAAAAACATCATCAAACCAAAGTCAAAAAATCCTCATACATAACATTTTCTGTTTTATGTCGTTATTTTTACGCACAAATTAATTTACAGGCATGGTATTTTACACCGACAGGATAGAGCGCTTAAAAGCAGGAATAGAGCCACTTCGTAAACAACTTATAGAACATCCGTTATATAAACATATCAATTCCCTGCAAGATTTAAGCGTTTTTATGGAATATCATGTTTTCGCTGTATGGGACTTTATGTCGTTGTTAAAATCGTTGCAACAAAAACTTACCTGCACTACCCTACCATGGATGCCGGTTGGTAACGCCAATACCCGCTACCTGATAAATGAAATTGTAACCGGCGAAGAAAGTGACGTTGATGAACACGGTAACCGTACCAGTCACTTCGAGCTTTATCTGAAAGCGATGGAGCAGGCAGGTAGCCCTGCAAATGCTATTAACGATTTGTTTGACGAATTAAACTACGGTAAACTGATAGACGAAGCATTAATTATTGCCAATATCCCAAAACCTGCACGCAATTTTGTACAACATACCTTTGATGTAATAGACGCGGGTAAAGATCACGTAACCGCCGCCGTATTTACCTTTGGCCGCGAGGATCTGATCCCCGATATGTTCATTAGCATAGTACAAGAGCTGAATCAGCAATTACCTGGCAAAGTGGAAACCTTACTATATTATTTAGAAAGACACATTGAGGTTGATGGCGACCACCATTCAAACCTTGCCTACCAAATGACTGCCGAACTTTGTGGTGATGATGACCAGAAATGGCAGGAAGCATTTATTGCTGTTGTTGAAGCGCTTACCTCGCGCATTGCGCTTTGGGATGGTATTTTAGCTGCTATAAAAACATCGGTGGTTTTGGAGATAAACTAATAAATTGTCATTAGCTTATGGTCGGTGTTTTCACCGCACCACTATGCACACCTTAAGTAGTGGTGCGGTGAAAACACCGACCACAGGCTGTATGACACATACATCTACAGCTTATTCAATTCATCCATCAGCATTTTACTGAGCCTGTTAAAATAGCGTTTAACGCCATAGCCCATAACACATTGTATTCCGCGGGTGGCGTTGGTCAGGAAAACCTCATCGGCTTCGTATAATATATCAGGATTTATTTGTGCTTCGGTTACGCCTATATTATTTTCTTTAGCAATGTTGATGATCACCTGGCGCATTACACCTTCTACACAACCCTCGCTAAGCGCGGGTGTGTACAAATGGTTATTATACCACACAAAAACGTTTGAACTACCGGCCTCGCATAAAAAACCATTCTGATTCAACAGGAAAACTTCGTCAAGCTTATTTTGTTCCTTGAAAATCCCTGCCATTACATAAATAAGCGAATTGCAGGTTTTTATATTGGATAGATAATTGGTAGCCTTTGGCAGATCGGTAAAAATATCCATGATCAAACCCTTGCTATTCAAAAAATAACGTGGCTCATCTACCGATTGCATTTCCATACAATAGCCCATTTTATTTAACGATGGGGTATATAAACCTTCGGCGTCACGATAAACCGTTAAGCGGATGCGGCCATGCTTTATTTTATTTCGGATGGCAAGTTCTTCAACTTTCTCTTTCAAAAACCAGGCATCCATCTGCGAGTAGCCATCAATTTTAAGGGCTTTCATGCCACGCTGCAAACGGTCGGCATGCAGATCAGCAAATTTCAACTGACCTTTCATCAGCCGCATACTTTCAAACAGGCCATCACCATACCTAAAAGCCCTGTTAGCCGTGGTTAGTAATTGCGAATTTGCAGGTACTATTTCGCTGTTAAAGTTTATGAAAGCCGATGTCATGGTGTTATCAACACAAAATTACCCTTTTTGATCTACGGTTGCAGCAATATATTTTCGCCATTTTTCTAAAACGGTTTCAAAATCCTGCGGCAGAGCGGATTCGAAATAAATATATTTTTTTTGTGTGGGATGTATAAAGCCCAGTGTTTGTGCATGCAAAGCCTGGCGCGGCATTATCTCGAAACAATTATCAACAAACTGCTTGTATTTGCTAAAAACTGTACCTTTTAAAATCTTATCGCCTCCATAAGTAGCATCACTAAACAAAGGGTGACCAATGTGTTTCATATGCGCCCTGATTTGGTGTGTACGGCCTGTTTCCAGTTGGCATTCTATCAGCGTAACGTAATTCATCCGCTCTAACACTCTATAATGAGTAACGCTCCATTTTCCTTTTTCAGGATCATCATAAATAGCCATTACTCGCCTGTCGTTCACGCTACGACCAATATAACCTGTAACCGTGCCGTCCTGCTCCAGATCACCCCAAACTAATGCTAAATATTTACGTGTTATGGTATGTTCAAAAAACTGACGCGCCAGCCAAGTCATAGCACGCTCATTTTTACTGATTAACAGTAATCCGGAAGTATCCTTATCAATACGGTGAACTAATCCCGGCCTGCCGTCATTACCCGGCAGGGTTGGTAATTGTTGAAAGTGGTAAACTAAACCATTAACCAATGTACCTGTATAGTTATTATAACCGGGGTGTACTACCATACCGGCTGGTTTGTTTACAATAAGTACATCATCATCCTCATAAACAATATTCAATGCGATGTTCTCCGGATAAACTTCAGTATCACGCGGCGGATGCGGTAGTACAACCGATATTACATCCAGCGGTTTAACCTTATAGCTCGGTTTAATCGGTTTATCGTTTACCAGCACATTACCCAAATCGATAGCATTTTGTATACGATTACGGGATGCATTCTCAACACGGTGCATTAAAAATTTGTCAATACGCAACAGCGACTGGCCTTTATCAACAACTACACGTAAATGTTCATAAAGGTCTTGTTCGTCCGGCTCGTTTATTTCAACATCATCTGTCATTGCCGCAAAAGTACTCGTTTTAGGGTTTATTAATAAATGCTATTTTTACATCATTGTTTTGCTAAAACATATACTGCGATAATCCGCTTAATAGTTGTGTTTGACTTATCACCTAATCTATTTTTTGATGAATATCGATCTCGAAATTTATAGCCCTGTTCATCAAATAAAAAATAAATTATTTGATGAACAGGGCTTATCGGTTTTTATAAAGCGTGATGACCTGATACATCCGCTAATCTCAGGCAATAAGTGGCGCAAATTAAAATACATCTTAAAAAAAGCATCCGCAGAAAACAAGACCCATTTGGTAACATTTGGCGGAGCTTACTCAAATCATTTACTGGCAACAGCGGCAGCGGCGGCTAAGTTTGGTTTTAAGTCGACAGGGATTGTACGTGGTGAAGAAATAACCAACGACACCCTATTTTTATGCAGCCTGCATGGCATGGAATTAATATTTGTTGACAGAGAAAGCTATCGGCATAAAGAAGAACTATTCAACAAGCACTTTGGCAACAACACCGATGTTTTCTTCATTGATGAAGGCGGCGCATCAACCGAAGGTGCTAAAGGCTGTGCTGAACTGGTAGATGAGTTTACTGAAGCTTATGATCATATTTTTTGCGCCTGCGGAACAGGCACAACAGCCGCAGGAATTATTACTGGCATTCAAAATCATAAACTCAGCACCGAATTTAATGCTATACCAGTATTTAAGAATGGCGATTTCATGAGAGATGAGATCGATCAATATCTTATAAATCCAGCAACGTACAACATATATACTGGTTATCATTTTGGTGGATATGCCAAAACCAATGGTGAACTACTTAGCTTTATAAAAACCTTTGTGGCAGATACCGGCATCTTAATAGAACCTGTTTATACTGGCAAAATGCTATATGCTATATATGATCTGGCGTCTAAAGGCCATTTTAAATCCGGCAGTAAAATTTTGGCGATACATACCGGCGGATTAATCGGGTTGTTAGGAATGAAAGATAAATTTCAATTATAACATTTTCACTATTTCAGGCAGAATCTCCATCATCTGCACATCTGAAATCTGCACATCTGCACATCATACTCATCCGACCAAAATAATTTTCAGTCCAAAAACTAGGTTTAGTTAATTTAAAGTTACTTTTTAGCCGATCGGTTCAAAAAGTGCTTAAATTGTTATTTTTGGGCACTTTTTAGTAAATTTGGTAAAACTGATTTACTATGTATAACCTGCTTGTATCCCCAGAAAATGTTCAGGCTGCTTTAAATAAGCATGTGCTGGCTGATGGCTTCGACTTAACTTTTGACATGGAAAAAAGTAAGGGCGTTTATATTTACGACGCGAAGTATAACCGCACCCTGCTCGACTTTTTTACCTGCTTTGCATCGGTGCCTTTAGGATATAATCACCCTAAGATGGTAAATGATGAAGAGTTCAAAAAGAACCTGATGCTGGCAGCTATGACCAACCCATCAAACTCCGATATATATACCACTCAATACGCGCAGTTTGTTGACATGTTCGACAAGGTTGGCATTCCTGATTACCTGCCCCACGCGTTCTTTATCTCAGGCGGCTCATTAGCCATTGAGAACGCTTTAAAAGTTGCGATGGACTGGAAGGTGCAGAAGAACTTCGCGAAGGGCTACACCAAGGAAAAAGGCTTCCAGGTGATACACTTTGAGCA
>Ga0302315_10005954_pt1 | contig 10292 bp, 9 predicted proteins | sample III_Palsa_N3_1_FD_200532 | JGI IMG/M metagenome (GOLD analysis project Ga0302315, IMG submission 200532) | Peat permafrost microbial communities from Stordalen Mire near Abisko, Sweden - III_Palsa_N3_1 | ecosystem: Environmental > Terrestrial > Soil > Palsa > Peat permafrost | place: Sweden... | reverse complement strand
GAGTCAGAATCTATTCGCACAATCCATACGGCGTTGGACCGTGGAGTCAACATCATTGATACGGCGCCTGTTTACGGATTTGGAGAATCTGAACAAACGGTCGGCAAGGCGCTCGAGCAATATGGCAAGCGGGACCAGATTTTGATTGCGAGCAAGGTGGGCCTGCAATGGCGTGACGGAAACGTCTATCGAAATTCGAGTCCCGCTCGAATTCGGGAGGAGATCGAGGATTCCTTGAAGCGTCTGCGGACCGACTACATCGACATTTATCAGATCCATTGGCCCGACCCTCAGGTGCCAATCGAAAAGACGGCGAAGACCATGAACGAACTTCTCGAGGAAGGGAAGATTCGCGCCATAGGAGTGAGTAACTTTTCTCCCGCGCAAATGGATGCCTTCCGGAAGATAGCGCCAATTCACACCTCTCAACCTCCATACAATCTTTTCGAGCGCGAAATGGAAAAAGATATTTTTCCCTACACAGAAAATAATGACATTACCACGATGGCGTACGGAGCCCTTTGTCGCGGGTTACTTGCTGGAAAAATGAATTCTACGAAGAAGTTCTCCGGAGACGATCTCAGAAAATCAGACCCCAAGTTCCAACCTCCGAGGTACTCTCAATATCTTGCTGCGGTTCAGGCGCTCTCTGAATTTGCTCAGGAACGCTATGGAAAAACTGTTCTCGCTTTATCGATTCGCTGGATCTTGGATCGAGGGCACACGATTGCTCTCTGGGGTGCGCGCCATCCCTCTCAACTCGACGCCATTCCTGAGACGATGGGCTGGTCTTTGGATGCCGATGCAATGAGACAAATCGATTCGATCCTCGACGAAAATATTAAAACCCCGGTAGGCCCAGAGTTCATGGCACCGCCCTCGCTCTCTAAAACCGCGTAAGTCACTTTAAGTGAGCGTCGGGAACTCAAGACGAAACGTCGTGCCGATATCGGTTCCGCTCTTCACCGTGACGTGTCCATGCAGAGAATCAGCCACCGAATGGACCACAGTCAGCCCCAGTCCCCATCCTTGTTGTTGACCTGCTTCGGCAGAAAGTGCTCGTTTGAAGGGCTCAAACAAGGTCTTTTGTTCGTCGTCCGGAATTGGATTGCCTTGGTTCTGAACGGAGAGCGAGACTATATTCAAAGTCCGCGAGAGATCGATGCGCACTGGTTCGTGCGTCGCCCCGTATTTGATCGCGTTCACCGCCAAGTTTTCTAAAACACGCCGAACGCCTTCACAAGCCCAAGTGCCTGCAAACTCTCCGCTTGTCTCAAAACGGAAACGATCGCCGTACTGCAGAGAGAGGTCCTCAATGGCATCCAGTAACACCAGGCGAAGGTCGCATGCTTGATAGGATATGTAGACTGGTTTACCCGACTGAGCGCGGCTCGAATCCAGGAGATCTTGGATAATCCGATCTGCACGCTCAATAGCTGCGACGACTTTATCCAAGAATTTAGGTTTCTCGCTAATTTGATTCGGAAACTTTTGCAACAGCTCGACATTTGCTCGCGCCGCCGACAGAGGGTTGCGAAGGTCATGAGAAAGTGTGGCCACGAACTGATCGCGATCGCGCTCCACTTTTTTTAGTTCTGTGATGTCTCTCACGACGCCCGCCACGCGAACTACCTTGCCGTTCGAATCTCTAATTCCTTTGCCCCAAGCTTTTACCCATCGAACACTCCCGTCGTCGCGGTTCACCCGATACTGCGCATGATACTCGGGGGCGGCTCCATCCATGGCGGCTTGCATTTTGGCTACAACGTCTTCGCGATCCATCGGATGGATGTGTTGCATCCAATCGTCTCGGGTCCAGATTTGGTCTGCTTTCAATCCGTAGACGTAGTTGTAATATTCTGTTCGCACGATCTCCTTGCCTTTGTGGATATCCCAGTACCAGGCCCCGACATCTCCGGACTTGAGGGCAACCTCTAACCACTCGTAGTCCATCCCACTCATGCGGCACCTCGTGTCCGTTGCATGGTTCGTGGAGGTCGGCGCTCCTTGAGTGCGCGTTCAAATAAAAGTTCCAACTTATCCAATGGAAATGGCTTGGGCAAGAAGTAGGGTGTCCCGATCTTTTCTGCCACTTCCTCCAGATTGGCCACTCCGGAAAGTACGATGATGGGAATATTTTCTCTTCCGGCATCCTGAATCAGAAGGCGGTAAGCCATTTCCGGCCCGTTGAGTTTTGGCATTTCAATATCCAGAAAAATCACATCCGGAAAGTGATCGCTGACCGCCAAGAGGCCGGAGTCGCCATCATCAGCGTAACGGACAACATGCCCCTCATACTCTAAAAGCATTATGAGCGGTGCTGCTACCTCTCTGTTGTCGTCGACGACCAGCACGTTTGCCATTTCCCCATAGAAAGTGCGAATCCGATGCCAGTCGTCGAGACTTTGGTTAAGGTGGGGTGTTCGATCTCGAATGTTTAATTCGGGACGACCTGAAAGCCCGGATTTCCAAAGCTCTGTTGGTACTCATCCATCCAATAACGAATGTCGGAATTCTCCCAAGTCATGTGATGCGGATTAGGAATGAGGCCATCGATCCAAGGCGCATAGCCATCGAGATCGATATCCGCTTCATGAGTGCTTTCGTTGTAATTGATTTGAATCCGAGGGACGAGAAAATAGCTCGTGTAGCCCTGGATCGTGGATCCCTCGTGAAGAGAGCCGCCCAGATCTCCTTGATCGAAATTGAAGGTTCCCTGTTCCACCTCTCCAGAAGCACGCTTTAGAATGAACTGCGCTCCTGCGGCTCTCCAGGAATCAAATAAAGTGCTATTGAGTTGGACCATCAATCGATCACCTTCGAACGAGTTGACCAAGACCAACATCTGGTCGGAAGTGATCCAGCGTCCATCCTGAAGATGAATTTGCATGAAAGTCAGCGCATGCGTGATTCCGAGGAACGCCGCAAACATTCCGTCATTGTCATAAGTCGCGTCGCTCTGATTGGTCGTCCAATGATCGTATGACGTCGCACTCTTTTTCAAATAGGCCCTTAAAAGTTTTTGTTGGAGAGAGGAGAACTGGTTTTTATCAAAACCGACTGCACGGAAATTAAAAACTGCAGGTGGAGCTTCAGAGAACGCGGCGGGCGCAGAAACGAGAGCTACAAACACCCAAATCAAGATATTGCGGAGCGGTGATTTTTTCATATCCAAGTCCTTCTTAGTATTTCGATGGGTCTTGAGGACCGATAAGCTGGCCGCTCTTGTGAGTCAGGCTATGTCTGAAGAACCGAAAGTGAAAGCCCTTTATTCGTGAAGGAGCGCGTCATAAGCCTTGATTGCGCTGCTCGCGTTATTGGCGGTAGAGAGGGTCGCTTGATGTGCAAAGGTAAGGATCTTGAATCGTTCTTTCACTGTGTCCAAGATACTTTGTTTTGACATTGGGGGTACGGGAGTCAAGGGGATGCTTTTCGATTCTTCCGGGCGTCCTATTTCCGAGCGGATTCGTATCCCCACGCCCCGCCCGGCGACACCAAAAGCGATCTTTCAGGTCTTGAAGCAAATCAGCGCTGAAGTGAACGGCAAATTTCAGTCGATCTCGGCTGGATTTCCTGGAGTGGTCAAGAATGGAATCACGACCAATGCTCCTAATCTCGGCACGGGATGGAAAGAGTTTCGCTTGCAGCAGGCGCTCGAGCGTGAATTCTCGGTAGAAGCAAGGGTGGCCAATGATGCGGATCTTCAGGGATTGGGTGCCTCTCTTGGAAAGGGTGTTGAGCTGACGATCACACTTGGAACTGGGCTAGGTTCCGCACTGATTTGCAATGGAGTTCCGATTCCAAATCTCGAACTCGGCCATCATCCGTTTCGTCACGGTCAATCCTACGAGGAACAGTTGGGAAAAGAGGCGCTTGATGCCATCGGAAAGGAACGGTGGAACCAGAGAGTGCGCAAGATGATTCACAATCTAGAAATTGGGTTCAACTACGATGCCCTCTTCCTAGGTGGGGGGAACGCAAAATACGTTTTCGGAAAACTTCTCCCATTCGGAAAACTTCCCCCAAACGTGCGTCTCATTTCCAACGAGTATGGCATGCTTGGAGGTGTCCGTCTGTGGGTTCCCGACGTTCGACTAACACCTCACTATCTTAATGCAGCTTAGTTGGTTGCGGCTTAGCTGGCCCTACGCCTGCATTAAAAATCGGCAAATGAATACAACCCAGAGTCTTTCTCATGTCGTTATCGTTGGTGGTGGGTTTGCTGGTCTTAAGGCGGCCCGGGCGCTAGGAGATGCTCCCGTAAAAATTACGCTGATCGATCAAAGCAATCACCATCTTTTCCAGCCGCTCCTCTACCAAGTCGCAACAGGGATGCTCTCGCCTGGGTCGGCCGCGACGCCACTTCGCGGCCTTCTTGCGAATCAGAAAAACACCGAAGTAGTCATGGGAAAAGTAATTGGAGTAGATCCGAAATCGCGAGAAGTGATTCTGGGCGATGAGCATCGGATCTCCTACGATTATCTGATTCTTGCGACGGGAGCGAGTCAGGGTTATTTTGGTCATCCAGAATGGGAAAGATGTGCTCCAGGCCTAAAATCCATCAGCAATGCAGGGCGAATTCGTCAGCGACTTCTATTGGCGTTCGAGGCGGCTGAGACGGAGTCGGATCCAGAAAAGAGAAAGTCGCTTCTCACATTCGTTACAGTGGGTGGTGGACCCACGGGTGTTGAATTATCCGGAGCTCTCGCAGATGTGGCGAGTCGGGCTTTAGCGAAGGACTTCAGGCACATCGGTCCTGCGGACGCGCGATTTATTCTCATGGATGCGGGGCCTAGAATTCTAAAAACATTTACAGAGAAGACCGCTCTTCGAGCTCAGCGCAAACTCGAACGCATGGGAGTCGAGGTCCGTCCAAACTCGCGAGTACAAAATGTTGATGAAACAGGAGTCACCGTCAACGGCGAAAAAATTCCCGCACGAACGGTGATGTGGGCCGCAGGCGTCGTTGCCTCTCCCGCGGCGCGTTGGCTAGGTATTGAGGCCGATCGTTCGGGAAGAGCGAAAGTTTTGCCGAATCTCACCGCTCCAGGCTATCCGGAAATCTTTGTGATCGGAGATACCGCTGCCGTCGAGCATAAGGGCAAGCCGGTACCAGGTGTGGCACCTGCAGCGCTTCAGCAGGGACATTACGTCGCGAAAGTAATTTCAAGTCGAGTGTCTGGAAATAAATCCGAAAAGCCGTTTCACTATTTTGACAAAGGCAACTTGGCTACAATAGGACCGCGTTTTGCGGCTGTAGAACTGAATGATGGCAAGTATCGGGACACAGGATTTTTCGCGTGGTTATTGTGGCTAGGTGTGCACATCTATTATCTCAGCGGTTTCCGAAACCGATTAGCTGTTTTTTTACAGTGGACATGGACTATGATCACACTCCAGGAGTCTGACTTACTCATTTTCTGGGATCTTCCCAGAGAGTATAGGGAAGGTTTTGGAGTTGAGGCTGGTAATAAGTACACTGATCAGTTCATCGACAAATCTTCTAAAGAAAAGTCTTCTACAGAAATTGAAAAGACCGAAATCGAAAAGACTCGACGAAGTGCCTGATGGCGAATGGCGAACTTTCACCGACATTAGTCACTCTTGGTTTGGCGTGTTTCGTTTCCGACTTTCGAGGAAACTGACGATGTCCGAAAGATCCTGTGGCTTCAGCGTCGGTCCAAATGGAGGCATATTGTAGCCGCCATTGACGATGCGGATGACCAACTCATCGTGATTTAAACGCTCGGCAACAAGCGATAAATCAGGACCTCGCTTGCCTCCGTTTCCGGAAATTTGATGACAATTGATACAAGCCTTCGCGAAAAAAAGATGTGCGCCCCCAATAATTTTGGGATCCTGGGACGCGATTACGGATGCCGGGATCGGCTTAGGATTGAAGTCTGGAGACCAGTTCGCATAATAGCCCGCGACTGTAAACGATGCGATGAGCGCGACTGTGGCGAGCACGGTTGCGACGGCCCATGGACGGCGCGCAGGGTGGCGTTCACCTCGATTCGAGATGAGCGGCAAAATGAAGATCAGAACCGCAAAAATAACCGGCCCAAGAACGATTACGAAAGTTTCGCTCGCGTGAGGAAGAAGTGACAAGACTGCATAATACCAAAGAAGGTACCAGTCCGGTCGTGGCTGTGCATGGATGAGCGTCGGATCAGGCGGGAGACCGATCTCTGGCGGTCCAAATGCAATGGCAAGTGCGACGATAGACAGCACGACTATTGAGCCGAACACGACGTCTTTCCAGGCCGCATTTGGCCAGAACGGTTCACCCTCTTTTTTGAGGAGTGAATGATACTCCTCCCGATAGGTGGCGGGATCGACTGGGTTACCGCGCCTTGGTCGATCTGAAATTCCGTTCCGCACTACTAAAAATAGATGCAGTCCAATCAAGCCGTAGATAATTCCCGGAAGAAAAAACACATGCATGGAATAGAAACGGCTGAGCGTCGCTCCTCCCAGAACATCTCCGCCGAGCATGAAGTGAGCGAGAGATTTTCCGATCAATGGAACTCGTGCAGCCTGTTCGACACCCACAACAACGGACCAAATCGCGTTCTGGTCCCAGCGCAGAAGCTGGCCTGTGAAACCCATCCCGATGGTTAGAAACAGGAGAAAAACGCCGCTCATCCAGCTGACTTCTCGCGGGTACTTATAGGACGCCATGAGAAACGTTCGGATCATGTGAAGGCCCATTAACAAAATCATCGCCGACGCACCGAAGAAGTGCATTCCACGTAAGATGCGCCCGAAAAAGGCATCATGGGTGATGAATTGAAGCGTCTGATAGGCTTGCGAACTCGACGGAATGTAGGAGAGACTCAGCAGTGTTCCGGTAAATACTTGAATCAGGAATGAAACGAGTGTGGCACTACCGAGAACGTAGTACCAACTCCATCCTTTGTTTTTTGGAACGGGATGTGTAGCGGGAATCTGCATCGCTGCGACGAGCCCCGTTCGGTCCTCGAACCAGTTTGCTAAATTCTTTATGACTTTCATGCGAGAGGTAGTTCTGCCGTACGAATTTCAACATTTTCACCACTGGTTCGGACTTGGTACCGAGTCAGCGCACGGGGAGGGGGGCCGCCTGCGACTTCACCATCTTTGGTGTAGACTCCGCCATGGCATGGACACATAAAGAGTTCCGCATCAGCTTCCCAATCGACCGGACATCCGAGGTGTGTGCAGTTCACTGAGAACGCGACAAAATTTCCATCGGGATCACGCCTGAGCCAAGCTGCAGTTTTTGCAACGACTCCCGCCCAGGGGAGCGGCGAGGGATCTTCGAAGGTCACCTCCGTCGTCGTCCCAGTTTTGAAGTCATCAACCTTTCCGACGGGTTCCCATTCTTCGCGTTTTTTTTCGACAAATGGTGCGAAGAAAAAACCTAACCCTGGGATCAGAGCCGCTAGACCTGCGAGACCAGCCAGGCCTCCAACTCCCTTGTATAAGAATGATCGCCTCTTCATCATGAAACCTCCTTCATCCATCCGATTATTGATATGAGTAGAACCAATGCCCCCATCGCAGAAACGATCCAACTCGTAATCAAACCCCAGGCGATCGCCGTGATCGCGAACGCGAAAAAAAATGGCCAGGAAGTGGGCTTTGGTAATTCCGAAGGAGAGCTCATGTTTCTTCCATTTCTGCTTCGCCATACCAGCGCTTTAAATGAAGCATAATCACTGCGAGGAAAACGACGCTCCCGAGTACCCACATTAAAATTCCGCCGAGCTTCTGATCTGCAAGTGGATCCAGGTTGAATTGCGATCGAAGCTGACCAAGAAGTTTCCAAGAATCTTCGGGCGAAACATACGGTTCATAAACAGGTTCTGTCGAGAAGGTAAGAAGGATACCGAGGACCATATTCGAGAGCCCAGCAAGAAAGAGGTAAATCATGCCATCCGTTGCAGGCATTCGAGACTCCTGCGTGGGAGCCAGAACCGGCCACCAAAAGATCGTTGCTGAAATGAGAAACGTCAGGTGTTGGAAAATATGAATACCTTCGTTCCGTACCGCCCAATCGTAGAGAGCGGGTATGTGCCAGACCCAAAGAACGAGATTTGCCGTAATCCAGGCAGCCGTCGGGCGATTGAGAAGATGCTCCGCTTTCGCCACCCATTTCACTCGGAGCAAGGCGCGGAGTCGTTCTTCGGGTAGTCCTAAGATGAGCAACACGGGAACGATCATCAACATGATAAAATGCTGAAGCATGTGCGCGCTAAAGAGGTACTCGTCCGAGAGAGCATCCAGTGGAGAGGATAACGACAGAAAAAGAAGAGCTACTCCAGAAAGATAGAGAATGGAGGTTCGCAAGGGCTTAAGGCGCGTCCAAACGGTATACAAAACTATAAGAAACGCGCATCCGATGATCTTCGAGAGATCCCAGTCCCAAGCGTGCCAGAAAAAATAATTGAATGTTCCTAGGCTACCGCTCACTTGGTCCCCCAAACATAAACGATCCCGAACACGCCGATCCAAACGAGATCGACAAAATGCCAGTATAATGAAATCGCTTCTACGCTACCCGTTGGAACGCGGCGATTGGACCGCTGTTGTATTAAGGACCAGACCAGCAGCATCACAAAAAGGAGAATGCCCGCGCAGACGTGGAGTCCATGAAATCCTGTCACCGTGAAAAAACTAGTTGAGAGCGGGTCGCGACTGATCGTGATTTCTTTTTCAAAGAGACGCAGGTATTCCGATGACTGGTTCCAAATGAACGCAGAGCCAAGCGCGATCGTAAAAAGGAGCCAAGCATAAAAGCGGCTGAAATTTCCTTGGAGAGCTGCGCCGTGTGCTCTCCAGGCGGTGAAGCTGCTGGCGATGAGTACAAGAGTATAGGTCCCGGTTTTCATTACATCTAAATCGTGAGTCATGGAGCCATGCGCTGGTCCCCTATGAAAATTGATGTAAGCAATTAAAAGGAAAATGAAGAAGATCGACTCCGAAAATAGGAAAAGTAACATTCCAAGTTTCGTGCTGCTCATGGCGGTTTTCTGGCCAATTCCCGCAGTGATCACGTTTGCTTGCACGTTGCTCATACGGTTTCTCCGTTCGCAAGATCCCAAAGAGGGCGTCGGCTGTGAATGGGAGGTAAAGAGTCGAAGTTATGTGCGGGGGGAGGAGAGCTTGTCGCCCACTCGAGTGTCCAGGCACTCCATGGGTTATCCGATGCAACTTTGCCACTCCGGTAACTGACCACAACATTCCAAACAAAAAGCAGCACAGAGAACCCCAGAGTGAATGCACCGAGTGTTGAGATGAGATTCATCGCGCCCCAATGCGGGAAGTTTGGATAAGTGTAAACACGACGGGGCATTCCGAGCGCTCCCAGCCAATGTTGGATGAGAAAGGTGCCGTTAAAGCCTAGAACCATGAGCCAAAAATGCCATTTTCCGATTCGCTCCGACAGCATTCGGCCAGTCATTTTCGGGAACCAATAATAAAAACCTGCCATCACGGCAAAGAAGGTTCCGCCGAAGAGGACATAGTGCATGTGAGCCACGACAAAATAGGTGTCGGTCAGCTGCCAGTCGATCGGGATGATCGCAAACATGACTCCGGTCAAACCGCCAATGGTAAATTGAATCAGGAATGCAATCGAGAACATCATGGCGGTTGAGAAACGAATGGCGCCGTTCCACATCGTAGCGATCCAGTTGAAGATCTTCACGCCAGTAGGAACCGCGATGATCATGCTAGCTGCCCCGGAGAGAAAGTAGATCATGGGATGCAAGCCAACCGCGAACATGTGGTGAATCCAAACGCCGGTACTCAGAAACGCGATGGCCACGGCAGAGGCTGCCATGAACCCGTAACCATAAATCGGTTTTCTTGCAAAGACGGGGATGATCTCGGAAATGATTCCGAACGCCGGAAGCACCATGATGTAGACTTCCGGATGTCCAAAGCTCCAGAAATAATGCTGCCAAAGAAGTGCTGATCCTCCGGTAGAGGTCGTGAAAAAATGACCGATCATTTGGCGATCGATGAAAAGCATTGCCAATGCCGCGTTCAGCGGTGGCATCGCAAAGAGAATTAGAAATGAGTTGACGAATGTCATCCAGACGAAAAGCGGCACACCACGCAGGGTCATTCCCGGAGCCCGCAACGTCCACGTAGTGACGATGATGTTGAGGCCGGTGAGGACAGTGCCCACTCCGACGATCAGTAGTCCCAACGCCCAATAGTCCATTCCGGGCTCAAATGAGTAAGCTTTCTCGCTCAAAGGAGCATAGGCGAACCAACCTGCATCCGGAGCGCCGCCAAAT
>Ga0302315_10005953_pt1 | contig 10292 bp, 7 predicted proteins | sample III_Palsa_N3_1_FD_200532 | JGI IMG/M metagenome (GOLD analysis project Ga0302315, IMG submission 200532) | Peat permafrost microbial communities from Stordalen Mire near Abisko, Sweden - III_Palsa_N3_1 | ecosystem: Environmental > Terrestrial > Soil > Palsa > Peat permafrost | place: Sweden... | reverse complement strand
GCCTGTGCAAAACGCGGACGGGACCTTCTCCTTCTACAACCTTTTCAGTACGCAGGCCTTGGACATACCGGGAGCAAGCACAGCAAGCAGCGTTCAGCTCGACCAGTGGTTTGGCAACGGAACGGCGGCACAGAAGTTCAACCTCATTCAACCGGGTCTCAACCTATCCGGGATTTACGAGATCCAAAATGCTAACAGCGGTCTGGCGCTGAATGTGGCCGGGGGCTCGACCGCCGATGGCGCCGCTGTCATTCAGTGGCCGTTCTCTAGCGGGCAAAACAACTCGCTATGGGAGTTCGTTCCAGTTTCCAACAATCCTGGCTACTACCAGATCCAGAATGTCAACAGCGGACTGGACGCCGTAGTCACAAATGCCGGGGCTGGCTTTGGCTCGCCAATTATCCAATGGTCCTTCGGCACAAACTACAATGATCAGTGGAGGGTGGTGCAAAACTCAAACGGGACCTACTCGTTCTATAACGCAAGCAGCACGGACGCTCTCGATGTTCCGGCCGCGAGCACTACCAGCGGTACGCAACTCGATCAATATGGGGAGAATGGCACCGCGGCACAGCAGTTCAATTTGATCCTCGAGTGACCTTCCTAACGGTGGGAACAGCGCGAACGTGACCAATGTCGAGATTTAATAGTCGAACGGCATACCGGCGCAAGCCTGGGCGATCAATCCTGGGTAGGCGATTGTAACGGGTATCCCGCCGGAGGGGGTATATCTCATCGCTCACCCGTCCCTTCATGAAGTGCGGAGTTTCTCTAGGGAAACTCCGCACAATTTTCTCGGCCGACTTGCAGCGGATTTGACGAGACGCCGCGATAGGCAGCGCGCTGGCCTCTCGGTTTACCAGAGTTTTGCAATGAGGTGCGTTCGCACCGGGCACTGGATAACGAGATGCCCGCGGCGGTATCTAAAACCGGCGGAAAGGGAAGCTTGATGTTTACAGCAAAGAGGCAGCCTACCTTGGCGGTTATGGGAGTGTTGTTTGTTTTATCAATACCGACGTTACGCGTGCAGGATACGAATAAGGCTGCCGCCGGCGCGGCGACCGTCACCTATAACTTTGGAACAGTGTCCACCACGGCCACTGGCCCTATCGCGCATACATTTACTCTCACCAACACGAGCGGCAATCCGATGACGGTAGACTACTTCCGATGTTCCTGCTCCTGCACCAGCGCCACCGTCATGGACGCAAACGGCGCGGAGGAGCCGCTGCCGGCGACGGTGGTTCCGGGGCAGCCGCTGCCCATTCGCGTCTCCGTGAACCCGAAGGGTATGGCGCCTGGACCGGTGGACAGGTACGCCTGGGTCTTCGTCCGGGGCCGGCATGACCCCAGCTTTACGCTGGAGATAACCGGCACCCTCGTCGGGCCGGTGGCCGCGATGCGCGATGCCCAGCCCACGCTGCTCCATTTCGGCCCCATGCGCGTCGGCCAGACCTAGTGCGCGGACACGGCAAGGTCCACCTACACGTCATGTTCAGGATCATTGCCTTATTCGCAGATCAACTACTTAAGCCCAGGTCGGGCAGACAGACGGCCGCGAGCCGGTCTTACCAAATTCGACGTCGCTTCGAACTCGTCCTGCATACACCTTTCTGTTTGGGCTTGTGATGGTACAAAATAAAAGGATCACTTATGGGGTATGTATGGAAGGTGATGTGTACAATGCCAGGCCCAAAATTTCAAAAGGCAGATTTTGGACCGAAATTTCGTTGACAGACGACAAAAAGCGTGATATGATGGTTACGTGCTGGAGCAATTGGATACGATCTGTAGGAGAAACGTCTAGGTCCTGTCCCAATTGTTAGATTCGGCCAACAAACAAAGGAGGAGACATTATGTCCACTAATCAACATCCGTCGCTCAAAGAAGGATTTACTCTCATCGAATTGCTCGTTGTTATAGCAATAATAGCGATTCTTGCTGCCATCCTTTTCCCTGTCTTTGCGAAAGTACGCGAGAAGGCCCGCCAGACAAGCTGCGCCAGCAACCTGAAGCAGCTCGGCTTGGCTCTGACCCAGTACACTGAAGACAACGACGAGAGGTATCCCGTGGGCGACCCGGCGTACAACTACTGCGGCGGTTGGGCCCGGCCTATATATCCCTACGTCAAATCAGTTGACGTGTACAAGTGCCCCGATGACCCGACAAGTTACTCAGCCCCCACCCGCTACTCGGGCATTTGGAACCCGGTTTCCTACGCCATAAACGACACCCTCGTGGCCGACGGATTTAACAACGGCTTCAGCGGAGCCAGCCTGGCCGCGCTGAACGCCCCTAGTCTGACTATTATGCTTCTGGAAACGCAAGGCACAAATACCGACGTTGGGGATCCAAAGGGACTGCCCGAGTCGTGCGGCGGCAGCTACAGTGGTGAGACAACCTGCTCGCCGGACTTCTCCACCTCCGCAACGCTGGACAACGGGGACTGGGGTGGCGCACCTACGAACAACGGCTCTGCTTATGCAACCGGCACACCTCCCGGCCAAACGGGTCTAGATGTGTTGTCCTACGCGCCGTCCGGCATTCACACCAACGGGTCCAACTATCTGGCGTGCGATGCGCACGTTAAATGGCTGCGTGCCGGCGTGATTTCTCCCGGTAAGGACGCGTCTACCCCAACGTCACCCGAAAATGACAATAATGGCGGCAATCATTGCGCATCCGGCACCGGCTATATGAACGTCGACGGCAGCGGTCAGGGTACCGCCGGCATGACGATGAGCAAGGTGTAACTGTCTCAACGGCGTAACCCGCTTATAGAAAAGCCAGACCCCGCAAGGATCTGGCTCATTCTTGTACATTATGAACTCCTGACCAGGCGAACCATCGGGAAAACGCTGGTCTAGTTGCTATTGTCCTCTGTGCGCATGAGTCTACGATCTAAGAGTGTTGACGCAATGTTCAAACACCATCGTCCAGAGTTCGGTTGGCGCAAAGGGAGCGACAGTGGCTTCTCATTCAACATGCGAAGGGGATAGTGAAGTATTACAACCTCAAGAGCGGCCTTGTCCTGGACCATCCGGGATGTAGTACCACGAACGGCACCCAACTCTAACAATCGGTTGCGAATAGCGGCGAAAGCTATCAGGAGTTCAAGTTGATCTCGAATTACTTCCGCACCTTTCAACCAGGCCAAATACTGCTGCTTCTTACAATCAACCGTGTCGGCAGGCTCACGGACCTTGGCGCCGTATGCTGGCCCTTAATGCGACTCATCAATACTTCGACTGCCGCGCTCCCGATCTCTTCGTATGGCTGTGCAACAGTAGTCAACCCAATGCCGTCGGCCACGAGCGGGACAATGTTGTCGAAACCAGTTACGGCAACGTCGCCAGGCACGGAGAGACCAAGCTGCCCCAGCCGCCATGCAACACCCTCCGCAGTGTAGTCGTTCAGGCACACGGCTGCTGTTGGGCGGTGTTCCACCGGCAGCTTAAATATGGCGTCGAAAACGGTGAAGTACCGCCCGTCCTTGTAGGGCGGAAGGTTTACGACCATCTCTTCCATCTCCGGGTAATCGTTCGCCCGCATCGCATCAAGAAAGCCCTGGACTCTGTCCTGTACCGGATCTATAAGCTCCACGCGCGTCACGTGCACGATCCGCCGATGCCCCTGGGAGATCAAATGCTGCGTAACGTCGAACATGGCCCCCCTGTTCTCGCATCCTACGAAATCTACGTCGACGCCGGCTATTTTTCGGTCTAACATCACGATTGGGACAGTTTGGCTTACCTCGTTAACCAGATCCCTGTTATAGCGGTATGCATAAGGATAGAAAAGTGCCCCTCCGAAGCCCTGGTCTCTTATGTATCGAAGATGTTCCGCTTCGTGGGCTGCGTTTTCCTCGTCTGTGCCAATTTGCTCGCCAAGATCCAGGAACACCGCGTGATAGCCAAGCTTCATCAGTGAGTGGTTCATCCCCCAGAAGATTCTCTCCTGAGACGTGCGCTCCGTTTCCAACCCGCCGCCATGGCACATCATAAGTGCAATTAAATTAGATGTCGAAATCTGAGGCCTTGTTTTGTGGTTCGTGCTTTCTGAATCTGCGGCTGCCAGTCCTTTGTTACGGGACATCCTTAGTTCTGGCGCCTGTACCATGGGAGGTGGACCGACCACCGGACGACAATTTGGTCGATGCGTAATGAGGCCGACCTGAACAAGATGTTCAACCGCCTCCCTCACCGCCCGTCTATGCATGCCAAAGTCCGCGGCCAGAGTCCGTTCCGCGGGCAGAGGCTGGCCCGTGGCATAGAATCCGGAATCAATTCGCTCGGACAGAATTTCGATAACGCGGTCTCTGACCCGCCGCTGAGATGCTTCTGTTGGTAGGGGCATAACTTTAGACTTCTTAGGTTTCGACTGTGGCAAAATAGCGACCAGACGCAGCAGATACAGCTCTGGTCCGTGGGTTCGCTCGCCAATGGTGCCATTATACCATACCATTGGGCACGCGTATAGCTAGGACCGCCTCTTACTATAATAACCGGGATGATACCAAAGTGTGGCCTTTTGAAGGTTTTTGTGATTTCTTGGACTGTCTCGACAAATGGTCCAGGTTTTGGTCTCGGAGTCGCTGACAAATAGTGAGCCCTCATGATAAAGCGTTGTAGCTCGTATGCGGACCAAATCGCATTGGTCCGAAAGGCCATATTTTTTGGTTCAATTCGTAGACCAAAGGGCTGAAACCCTCATGGTCTTCATCAACTTCCATACCAGGAAATAAGCGACCGCAGGGTGTCCTGTTCGCAAAGAAACTTCGTCCGGAACTTTTCTCCGGGGGTATCGAGCACCGGGGTAATGCCGTGCTGGTGGTCCACGATCATCAAAGCGCGTTCTATGCACGACGTATCAGGGACAGTCAATCCCTCATGAATGGCAAACACGCGGGCATACCAGCAGACGAGAGGGTATGTCAGCAAAAGCGCATTCATGCCGTCTACATAGCTCCTGCCATAAAAAGGCATCCCGAAAAAGCCCATGCTGGCGAGATGCACGCTCAGATACCGTTCGACAGCTAGTGCGGCTTCCCCAGTTGGAATGCCGCGTGCCGCCTCAACATCGGCAAAAGTCACCCTCGGGAAGTCCTCACGCAGCGGAGGGATAACGCCTTTTCCGCCGTACATACGCATCGAAGTGCTGAGCCGTTCCAAAGGCTTGGATCGATCTGCAACGCTATCCAATCGCCCATAAACGCCAATCAACTGACGGAAAGCCGTACGCACCATGCCGCTCGGAGGCTTGCGTTCCAGATCGTCATAGACGGCCTCTTCCTGAACGATAGACACAGCGGTATCTAAAAATTCTTCAAGATCGCGTCCACTGAGGGGTTCGATTTCGGATCGATGGATAAGATCCACCAAATTAACACACGCGCGCATGCGCCGGGTGATATCGATCGACACATCTAGAAGCACCTGCTCAAAAGTTTGAGTGATCCGGCTGAACTGCGCCCAGGTCTTAGGAACGGCGCCGAATATAGGAGGAGGCTCAAGCGCCGCTGCCTTATCCGCCGGGATAGCCAGCTTCATCAGTTCCGCCAGGTCCTCTTTATGCACCGTGATCGGACGCCCCAGGTTAGTCGCCGAAGCCGGACAGTCAAACCTCACATCCACGCGTATCTGAGTGCCCACCGGAATAAGACGGAACGGGTACATCCGGCAAGCAAGCGGCTTTGCGGGCTCGCCGTACTTGGCATGAATGGCGCAAAGCCCGTCCTCCTGCAAAAAGACACACGACCCATCCGCACGATGCGCCAACTGGAACTCACTCCCTAGAGGCGTAAAAAGTGGTTTGCCCTTCAATTCCAACTGCTCGTCGGTCCATCCCTGCTCCACAATACGCTCACGGTCGGCATCAGTGATGATAATCGCAAACCGTCCCCGGCAGCACCCCCCGCATCCCGTACAGTCATACTTCTGCAGCCCCGGCGCCATAGTCAATTTAAGCGGTTTCGCCAATGTGATTCTTCCTCTTGCTTCCTTAGAAAAAGTCAGCTTCAAGCCGCAGTGCGACCGGAACCGGAACACATAGTCCTGTCCCCCTTTACGAAGTGGAGGGGCTAGGGGAGGTCCGACTCCTAATTCTATTCTGTCATATACGTAGTTTTGGTCTGGTGCCACTTCGGTTTCTTAAGCGGAGTGTCCTACGCCCTATGCCTTCTCCACGCACCGCTTCCCAAAATCAATTTCCCCAGTACGCAACCCAATCATGTCAGAGTTGCCTCAATAATACCGGCTGGACATGATGACAAGTACGTTCCAATTGGTTTACTGGGCAACTTTTAGGATTCTCTTTAAGATAGAGACCTTTTCATTGGCTTCTGGGCGATTGGACGAACACAGATTAATAAAGCATGTAGCACAATTTGAGTAGGGAGCGTATTCGGTTTGGGCAAGCCGCAGGATCTCTGTTGCTTCTGTGTCACCAAGATCGGCTAACTTTACAGCCTGCCAGATGGCTTTATATAGCCAATCGGCCCGCTTGCGCTGAAGGCCGTCTCGGTTAAGCTTGAAGAAGTCGATAATGATGTTTGCTTGCAGGTAGAGGGCTGTATCTTGGAACTCAGTGTATTTAGGAATAGCTTTGGCTCCGTTAAAGGAGATGAGACTGGTAGGATCTGTGTCTTTTCGATATCCTCTAAACCTTTGGGATATCGGATCAAGTATTAGGACGCTTCCCATGGCTTGCGGAAGGGGTTCGTTTCCTTACACCCGGCTTATCCGCAATCTCCCTAGCAGCTACACCTTTGAAAATGTTTCGCGTACTTGCAGACAATGTTGGAATTGGATCGTTTGGATCCGCTTGCGATATTAGAGATTGATCATCTTGTAATCCAAGAGTAAGTTTAGCAAGATCCGTAAGGGTGCCGGTTCCAGGCGCTCGAGTAGAACTCAGTCCAAAGTAGGAGCTCGTCAATACCTGGTTAGCCGTTAAGCCATAGATATTTTCCTGATACTGCTCGACTTTGTCGCCATCCAAAACGAAAATATTTGAGGGTTCAAGTGTTCCGGCAACTAATGGACTGTGTGAAGAGAACATAAATTGAAGATTTGGAAGCGCAGTTGCTACCTGCTGAATGACATGACGCTGCCACTCAGGATGTAAAAGCAGGTCGACTTCGTCGACTACGACAACCCCTGTTAGATCTGTTAGTTTGAGATCGGAATCTGCAGGATGAACCGATGCAAGCTGCAAAAGAAGGTCCCAAACCCAGGATATGAATGCGCGATAACCATCCGACAAAGCATTAAATGGAAGCTTTAATTCCTTCCACGCAAAGAGTGGCCTATTCTGGTTGTCAGTTTCCTCAGTGAGATCAAGTCCATCTGGCAGCAGTGAGTTGAGTATGCTTCGGGCCTCATCAAGCCAACCCCGATCCTTAAGCTGAAGATAGGCATAAGTAAAGGGAGCAAGGCCGACATGCTCCTCAAATAGCCCAGCAACTCGCTGATAGCGCGGCGAGCGAGCTTTTTCACTATATCCTTCAGGCCTCTCTGATCGCCGATTGGCCCCATAGCCAACAATGAAATATCCTGGTGAACTATTGGAGGAAAGTGTACCTTGACTATCGGCTAGATAACTGGTCGATGGGCTGACTGTCTCGATATCATAGGTTCTTGAAATCGAGACTCCAGACTTTTCATATCGGACAACATGATCGTGTGGGCCAAGTTCGTAACCACTCATTTGTAGGTCGGCGTGTATAACGGATATATCAAAATGATCCATCGTCAGGTTGCCCTTTGGGGCTGGACGCCGAACAAAGTATTCTACCACGAGCCCACTGGATGTCAAAACCGGTGATAGTATGGCTAGAACCAAAGCTTTAAATACCGAGGACTTACCCGAGCCATTCCCGCCGAGAAAGAGGTTTACGTTTTGGAGATGCGTTGGCGTAGCGTGCTCCGCTGAAGACTCACGCCCCGGGTAATTCAGCTCAAACGCTGTTTCCTCAAAGCACTTAAAGTTTTTGATTTCGAGTCTGGTTACGTACAAATCGTCGCCACCAATCTTATGCCGTCACTCAAATGGACAAAGCAGTTTCTGATTCAGATTATACTCGAAGATTGTCTATGGTGAATTGAGTAGGTGGGATGTGATTCTGCGCCCGTTAATTGTCAAAAATCTGGCAAGTCAATACGTGGAGAGATATTGAAAACGTGCAACGGTGGCGAGGGAGCAAGACGCCCACTATTCGAAGTCTACGAATCGCTCTGGGGTAATCGCTGCCGTACGAAGTTGGCGTGCATGGCGTTACTTAGATCGCCGCATTGCAGGGCCTTGTTGTAGTCTACATTGGCGGAGTTCAGATTTCCGGCTTGCTCTTCACTTAAGCCGAGCTGGAACCAGTCTTCTCCGATGGCGGTGGACAGAGCTGCGGCCTTTCGGCGTTGATCCAGAGCAAGGGAAGACTCTCCCTGTACGCTGTACAGGGCTGCAAGCATGCGTCGGACGCCAATGTTATTTGGATCCTGCTCCTGCCACTGTTCGAGTTCCTGGCGCATTGCGCTGAGCATGCCTGCCGCCTGAATGTCTTCCAGGCTTTGCATAGACAGCAGCTGTGCGGAATCGTCGCCGAAAACAGCGCTCGACGATGTCGCCTGCAGCACGGACTGCCAGCGGGCAAGCGCACGGGACTGAGCCCCGCTTGCCGCATCCGAGGCCGCCTGGGTGTCCACGGCGCGGAGCTGAACAATAAGAGGCGAATCTCCATTCACCGCGTTTGCAGTGCTCGTTGGAGTCGACATGGTGGCCAATCGAATGGTCGACGCGGGGGCAATGTCATCAAGCGTTGCCGTAGACTGACTGGGAGCCGCCTGTGTTGCTGGAGCATTGGAGGGAAGCGTAATCGATCCCGATACAGCAGACACAATAGACGGCTTTACAGCAGGCGCCACAGGCGTGTTCTGGACAGGAATAGGCGGGCTGGGCGCGCTTTCGGTATTGGGCTCGACAAAAGCCATCTTGTACGGCGCCAGGCTCACCAACGACAAGTGAATCGGACTATCGTGCGACATGTCCGCGTCAGGCTGCTGCACCTGGTTTCCAGCCTTCTGGCTTTGATCTGTGACAGCAGGTACATTCGGAACGCTAATATAAGCGGGTGTGGCATTGTCCGGATGATTTCCGCCTGCAGCAAAAGCATCAAATTGCGTGGGAGCCAGGTTAGACTCGGCGATATTAGCGCTCGCGTCTGCCGGTGCGAAAAATGGGCTCTTTATCGCTGTCTGGATCGGATTAAGCGAGGAGTTGCCAATATTTGTCGACGCCACATTTGTGCCGCCCAACCGCGCTATCTGCGGCATTCCAAAGCAGACCACCAGGGCCGCCGCCGCGCCCATAGTCAGACCAAATCCCCAAAAGGACGACGTCCTGAAAATCGGAGTGCGGGATGTCTGAATGCGAGCCTGTATTCCCGGCCATGCGGATTTGTTGGAGGAGGCGCTCGAGAAGTTTGCCGCTGAACGCTGCAACTGGTACTTAAGCCGCCGCATCTCCTCAACCTCTTCAGCCAGACAGCTGTCGTTCGCGATAGCTTCCTCCAGCATTTCACGCCGGTGCGAATCGAGCGAACCTTCAAGGTAGGGAATGAGTAGTTTGTCGAATTGTCTGTGCAACATTGTTAGTTGATCGGATCGGGCCAGTCCAGGGAGCATCGAAGCTTACGGCATGCGTAGTGCAGACGCGACCAGACGGTTCCTACCGAGCACTCCAGAATAGAGGCGATTTCCTCACACGAACAGTCTTCAAAGTAGTGCAGTAAAACTACCGAACGATGTTTCTCCGGAAGTCTATCCACGGCATCCATCAACGCCCGGTTTTGAGCCATGGCCTCCGCTTTGTCGTGCGGGCTTAGAGAGGGATCTGCCAGACCGGCGCGCTCAGTCTCGGAGAGGTCCTCTTCCGCGACGATATGGCGGGTGCGCTTGCGCTTATGCCACTGCTTGATCGCCATATTCGTGGCGATGCGGTAAAGCCATGTGGAAAAGCGAGAGTCGCCCCGGAAGCGCGGCAGGGCTCGCCATGCCTGAACGAAGATGTCCTGCACGGTGTCGTCCACGTCATCCGAAGACGCAGTTGCCCCCAGAATTCGGCCGACAAGGGCCGCCACCCGCCGCTCGTAAAGAGTGACAAGGCGTCCAAAAGCTTCTACATCACCCTCGCGGCTGCGACGGGCGAGTAAGGCATCGGCATCTTCTTCGGCTAATGGGCGCTGCAGTATCCGAGAACCGGACTTAGAATCCAGCAGCTCATCGGCGTAGGTGGTTAGG
>Ga0302315_10005952_pt1 | contig 10296 bp, 5 predicted proteins | sample III_Palsa_N3_1_FD_200532 | JGI IMG/M metagenome (GOLD analysis project Ga0302315, IMG submission 200532) | Peat permafrost microbial communities from Stordalen Mire near Abisko, Sweden - III_Palsa_N3_1 | ecosystem: Environmental > Terrestrial > Soil > Palsa > Peat permafrost | place: Sweden... | reverse complement strand
CATGGCGAGGCCACTCAGCAAGCCGGGCATTACTGGTTGGCCAGGCGCGACGAATGGGTGGCCCAGAAGAGCCCGGGTTATGAGACCGAGATTTCCATTGTCGATATCGATTTCGATGCGGTTGAACCGCAGACCGATACTTTAAGCCTGGATCTGACCTGTACCAATCGCGATCTGCCAGCGGATCTAGCTTTCGGTTTGCCGGAGGGCGATCTGTTTTTAAGCGGCAACGGACTAGTGGGCGATATCTACATGCTGCGCAGACCGACGCCCAGCGTGCGCTTCGAACGTGGCCGCTCGATGCATTGGCGTTTGATTTCGCACCTGGCCTTGAACCATGTCTCACTAGCGCAAAGCGGCTTGTCGACGCTCAAGGAAATGCTGAGGATCTACGATTTGCCGCGGACGGCGGTATCGGGCCGGCATATCGACGGCATTGTGGCGCTCGATCATCGCCCCGTGGTGCAGTGGCTGGCCGGCAAGCCGTTTGCGACCTTTGTGCGCGGTATCGAAATTACTTTGACGTTGGACGAAGAGCATTTCGTCGGGACCAGCCTGAGCGGATTTATCAATGTGATGGATCGATTCTTTGGCTTGTATGTACACCTGAATAGTTTTATTCAATTGGTGATTTTATCGAAGCGTACCAACCAGGAGATTACCCGATGCAAACCCCGCAGCGGCGAATCGGTCCTGGTGTAATCGGACGTCTGCTCGACGAGCCCTATCGCTTTGGATTTTTTCAAGCGGTACGCTTGCTTGAAATTTGGTTTTCGCGTCAGAAAGATATGCGCGCCGAAGATGTGGTCGCGCAATGTCTGTCGTTTAGAAATACGCTGTCGATGGCTTTTCCTCCGAGCGAAATTCACGCTCTCGACGCGCATAGCGGCGATGGTGCCAAGCTGCTGGAAGCGATTGACCGGGCGGCGGCGATTGCCGACGGCAGCCTCGATAAAATACACATTACCCCGGCATTCTTTGGTTTGCTGGGTGGGCAAGGCGCTTTGCCGCTGCACTATACCGAGCAGATTGCCGAGCGGGAGTATGCGAAGCGCGACCGGGCCGCACGCGAATTCTTCGATATCTTCTCGAATCGGGCGACCGCGCTGTTTTATGCAGCCTGGAAAAAATACCGGCTGCCGTTCCAGTACGAAACAGATCGCGATGAGCGCTACTTACCGCTGCTGTTGTCGTTGGCCGGTATCGGCGATGCGAAAAGCCGTGGCGATCTGCATGCCGGGTTGGGCGCTTTACATGACGAATCGCTGGCGGGTTATGCAACTGCCGCGCGCCATAAACCGATCTCCGCGGCATTTTTGCAGAATGCACTCAGCGATTACTTCGCCGTACCGGTTGTGGTCCAGCAATTTGTCGGTAAATGGTACGACGTGCCCGGTGATCAATTGACCACGTTGGGCGGCGTCAACGCGACGCTGGGTGCGACCGCGCTGGCGGGTGCGCGCATCTGGCAACGCGATATGCGCGCCCGTCTGCTGGTGGGCCCACTGTCAAAAGCCGACTACGAAATGTTTCTGCCAGGTGCGGAACGCGCTCGTGCGCTGGAACGCATGTTGACCGTGCTGGCCGGCGTTACGCTGGAATATGAAGTGGTACTGATTTTGCGCCGCGAACATGTCGGAGCCAGTCAACTGAGCGCGGGCGCGCGCTTGGGCTGGGATGCTTTTCTGAGCACTCGCGATTCCGCCATCGATCGCACCGATTCCCGTTATGAACTGCACGTCATTCATTGAAACAGCCATGAGCACACCGCTAAAAACCCTGATCACAAAACTCAATCCGGCATGCCGGCAAGCGGCTGAACGTGCTGCAAGCGCGTGTTTGTCACGCGGCAATTATGAAGTCGATCTCGAACACTTATTTATCGCCTTGCTTGACGACGCCAAAAGCGACGTTTCGTGTGTGCTGCGTGCCAGCGAGATTCAGCGCGACACACTACGCGCCGACCTTGAACATGAACTGGGTCAACTTAAAACCGGCAACACGCGGACGCCGGTATTTTCGCAGCATCTGATTGCCCTATTCGAACAAGCTTGGCTGATTGCCTCGCTAGACTCGCAGCTGGGCCGAATTCGTTCGGGCCATCTGTTGCTGGCATTCTTGACAGGACCGGACCTGGCGCAATTTGCACAGCGTATTTCGCCTTTGTTTGCGGCCGTGCGTGTCAATGACTTAAAGCATAACTTCGATACGATTACCCGAGGCTCGCATGAGGCGACGGCTACCATCGAGCCGGGTGATGGCGCACGCGGCGAAGTGACGGACGACATCTCGCAGGGACGCAGTCCGGCGTCAAAGACCCCGGCGCTCGACACTTACACCAACAACCTGACGCAACGGGCGGCCGAGGGCAAGATCGATCCGGTGATCGGGCGCGAAGCCGAAATTCGCCAAAGCATCGATATCCTGATGCGTCGCCGCCAGAATAACCCCATCCTGACGGGGGAGGCCGGAGTCGGTAAAACCGCCGTAGTGGAAGGTTTGGCGCTGCGCATTGCCGCACGCGATGTGCCGGCGCCGCTGTGCGGCGTGGCCCTGCACGTATTGGATATGGGCTTGTTGCAAGCTGGCGCGAGCGTCAAGGGCGAGTTCGAGAATCGTTTGAAGAACGTGATCGATGAAGTCAAAAAAAGTCCGCATCCCATCATTCTGTTTATCGATGAAGCGCACACCATCATCGGTGCCGGCGGGCAGGCCGGACAGAACGATGCGGCCAATTTGCTGAAGCCGGCGTTGGCGCGCGGCGAACTGCGGACAATTGCCGCCACCACCTGGAGCGAGTATAAGAAGTACTTCGAGAAAGATGCAGCGCTGGCTCGGCGTTTTCAAGTCGTCAAGGTCGAAGAGCCCAGCGAAACCCTGGCCGCGGCAATGCTGCGCGGCATGTCGCCGTTGATGGAACGTCACTTCAATGTGCGCGTGCTCGACGAAGCGATTACCGAAGCGGTGCGCTTGTCGCATCGTTATATCAGCGGCCGGCAATTGCCCGATAAAGCGATTAGCGTACTCGACACCGCGTGTGCCAAAGTGGCGCTGGCGCAGAGCGCCACACCGGCGCTGATCGAAGATACCCGCAAAGAGATCGACCGGCTCGATGCGGAAATTCTTGCCTTGGAGCGGGAAAGCGCAACCGGCGCGCAGCATCAGGAAAGACTGCAGCAATTGCGCGAGACACGCGATGCGCATAGCCTGACTGTTGCCGAAGACGTGCAGCGCTACGAACAAGAGCGCACTTTGGTAGCCGAGATTCAGGCCTTGCACGCCCAGGCGCAAAGCGTGCTCGACGACCCGGCAAACCAAACCGCGCCTATCGGTGCCGCCGAGCAACTGGCGCAGCGCGTTGCCGCCTTGCAAGCCTTGCAACAAGGCAAGCCGATGGTGCCTTTGCAAGTCGACCGCTATGTGGTGGCCGAAATCGTTGCCGCCTGGACCGGGATTCCCTTGGGTCGCATGATCAAGGACGAAATCCAGACCGTCCTGAATTTGCAGCCCTTGCTTGCCGCCCGGGTGATTGGTCAAGACCACGCCTTGGATGCTGTGGCACAGCGCGTGCGCACCGCCAGCGCCAATCTGGAAGACCCGAATAAGCCGCGTGGCGTATTTATGTTTGTCGGCCCGTCGGGCGTCGGCAAAACCGAAACCGCACTGGCCTTGGCCGATATTCTGTATGGCGGCGAGCGCAAGCTGATCACCATCAATATGAGCGAATACCAGGAAGCGCATAGCGTTTCGGGCCTGAAGGGTTCGCCGCCGGGTTATGTCGGTTATGGCGAAGGCGGTGTCCTGACCGAAGCGGTACGGCGCAACCCTTATTCGGTAGTACTGCTGGATGAAGTCGAGAAAGCCCATCCGGATGTGCTGGAAATGTTCTTCCAGGTATTCGATAAGGGCAGTATGGACGACGCCGAAGGGCGTGCTATCGATTTCCGCAACACCATCATCATCCTCACATCCAACGTCGGTTCGGCGGCTATCATGCAAGCCTGCCTGAATCAAAGCGCCGACGATCTGCCCAGTGCCGACGCGCTGGCCGAAACGCTCAGGCCGCAACTCTACAAAGCCTTTAAACCGGCGTTCCTCGGGCGCATGAAAGTCGTGCCGTACTACCCGATTTCCGATGAGGTGCTGGCCGAGATTATCGAATTGAAATTGACGCGCATCCGCGCTCGCATCGCCACCAATCATCAAGCGGTGTTCGCCTGGGATGAATCGTTGATCGACGCCGTGCTGGCGCGTTGCACCGAAGTCGACTCAGGCGCTCGCAACGTCGACCATATCCTGAACGGCACCTTGTTGCCGGAGATTGCGCAGACGGTGCTGGAGAGCATGGCCGAGGGGCGTGCGATTACCCGAGTGACGGTGCACGCCGATGAGGCGGGGGCGTTTGGGTATTTAGTCGAGTAGCTGAAGGGGGGGCTACGACGTCGCCCCCCGATTAATACTCCACATCCCCAGTCTGCCCAGCTTGGCAGCCAATTGCAGTCTGGCCGAACGCCAATCGGTGAGGGCTTGAATGCGCTGCCGCTTGGCGCCTGCCAGGGACGACTGGGCGTTGAGCAACTCGAGAATATTGCCCACGCCCACTTGGTAGCGGTGCTGCGCGGCGGTATATGAGCGTTGCGCAATATCCAGCAGCGTGGCGCTGTTGCCGAGATTTTGCGTCGAAGTCTGTAGCGCCTGATAACTGGTCCAGACATCGAGGCCGACTTGCTGGCGCACTTCATCCAGCGTGTCGCGCTGCAGTTCGGTCTGTGCTTCGGCTTGGCGAATTTGATAAGTCCGGCCAAATCCTTCAAAGAACGGAATCGTCAACTGCAGCCCAAGATACCATTCATGGCCATTTGCCGGGAATTGCGGGTAGCCGATTTGCAGGCTGGTGGGCTGATTGTTCTGGCTGTACTTGGCGACAAAGCTCAGGCTGGGCATGCCTTCGGCGCGGGTTTGCTTGACCTTGGCTTCGGCCGCCTCGACTTGGGCTTCGGCCGCCACCACGCTGGGATGTGAGCGCTTGGCTTGGCGGATCAATTCGCTAATCGAGTTATCGTATTCGCTGTCGGGTGCAACGCCATCGCCCACGTCGGGCAAGGTGACGGGTACGCTGGGATCCAGATCCATATCGCTTGCCAGCGTACCCAGGGCGGTTTGCCAATCGCCTTGTGCCTTGGTGCGATTCACCACGGCTTCCGCGTAGGAGGTCTGCGCTTCCAATTGATCGCTGATCGGGGCTACGCCTTTATCGACACGCGCGGTCGCGACCTGAAAGCTGTCGTTGGCGGTTTTCTCTATCTCTTGTGCTGCTGCGAATGCGCCTTGTGCAGCTTGTGCCGCGTAGTAGTCCTTGGCGATATTCGCAAAGGCGGTTTCAAGTACTGCCTGCTGATTGGCCTGTGCCGCGGCGAGCAGTGAGGTTGCATTTTGCAATGCCGCCTTGCGTCCACCGAAGTCGTAGAGCACCCAGCTTGCCGAGATACTCTCGGTTTGCACCAGACTTTTATAGTTTGAATCGTATTGTGGAAATCCGTCGATATTGTTGACGCTCTCGTCGCGCACCCCCTGCCAGTTGCCGGTTATCTGCGGCAGGTAAGCGGCGCGGCCGATGCCGACTGCGGCTGCCTGGATTTTGACGTTGGCCCAGGCTTCGCGGGTTTTGGGGTTGTTGCACAGCGCGCGCTCAACGGCATCTTGCAGCACCAACGGGTTATCTAGTACTCCGAACTGGCAAATGCCGGCACTGCCGTCGCCGGGCAAGGCGGCGGCGGGGGTGACCGATACCGATTTGCTGGTCAATAGCGGGTCTAGTGCCCAAGCGCCGCGAGGTGCGAGCAACATGAGAGATAGTGCGCCCAGACATGCGCCATAGCGGCGCAGCGTGTACGCTATGTTATGGCTCCGATCAACGTTCACGCAAACTCTCCTGCCCAGTCTGAATCACCGGATCGAGGAAGTAGTGGGCGACACTACGCTTGCCGGTGTTGATTTCAGCAGTCACTTCCATACCCGGTGTCAGGTTGATCCACGTGCCGTTGGCGAGAATCCGATTGGTCGGCAAGTGAATCCGGGCGACGAAAGTCAGGCCGAGTTTCTTGTCCTGCACGGCATCGTTCGAAACCGACATCACCTTGCCCGTCAGATAGCCGTAACGGGTGTAGGGGAAGGCTTCGATTTTGACGGTTGCGGCTTGCCCGGCTTTAACAAAGCCGATGTCTTTGTTTTTGATATTGGCTTCGACTTCAACGGCATCGTCAGGAACGATTTCCATCAATGCCTGGGCTGCGGTCGCCACGCCGCCCAAGGTGTGTATCGCCAACTGCTGCACGGTGCCGGCCACGGGGGCGGTCAGGCTCATCAGTTTTTGGCGTGTGTCGGCCTTGGTTTCATCGTTACGGCTTTGATCGAGTTGCTGGTTGGCTTTGTCGAGCGTATCCAACTGCGTGCTGCGGAATTGCGAGGTGGTCGAGGCAATCTCCGCGCGTTGTTCAGCCAAGCCTTGCATCAGCTCATGGGCATGGCTTTGTTGCGCCGCCAGTTCGTGCTCTTTTTCAAGCGCGGTTTGTTCCTTGTCGAGATAATCGGTTTGGGCTACATACTTATCGGCGGCAAGAGTGCGAAACTGATTGGCTTGCTGCCGGGCGAGCGGAGCGGTGGCCACCAGTTTGGCGATTTCCTGCCGGGTGGTTTCGAGCTCGGCTTCGCGTTTAAGTAACTCTGCCTGCGAGCTATTCAACTTGTCTTGATACTCGCGATAAAGTCCGTCGGCAAAATGCTGAGCTTCTTGTTGCTGTGCCGGCGTGGCGCCGTCGACCGCGGCCATCACCGGGGCCTGGCCCGAACCCTGTGCTTTGAGCAAGGTGCGTGAGCGTTCGGCACTTAAGGCGGCCTGAATTTTTGCGGAACGCGCTTTATCGGTATCGGCCGCCGCTTGAGTCAGGTCCAGCTCCATCAATAGCTGACCTGCCGTGACGCGTTGACCGTCTCGCACCAGGATGCGCCGTACCACACCGGTAATCGCCGGTTGAATGACTTTAACGCGTTCGTCGGGAATCAATTTACCCTTGGTCACCGCAACGATATCGAGTTGACCGAACAGCGAGACCAGTACGATTAACAGCGCCAATACCACGATAATGCGCATGGTCCATTTAGGCGCGGGGTGTGTGGGTGTTTCGACCAGTTCCAAATTGGCCGGTAGAAAAGCCAATTCATGCGAATGACGCACTTGCGTATCGAGTTCATGGCGGATCGACCACGCCGAACGAAACACTGCGGCATAGCGTTGCCATAAATCGCCGAGTGCCTGGAATCTTATGAAATTCATTTTTTTATCGGCATCAAGCGTTTTGTAGGGAGATCAAATGAGCGTAATAGCCGCCGAGCTCAAGCAATTGCTCATGGCCACCGCGCTCGACGATCTGTCCTTTATCCATCGCCACAATATGATTGGCATGGCGCACCGAACTGAGCCGGTGGGCAATAATGATCACGGTGCGCCCTTGGCACATCGAGCGCATATTGTTTTGAATGATTCGCTCGGTTTCGAAATCCAGTGCACTGGTGGCCTCATCGAAGATCAGGATGCGCGGATTGTTCACCAGGGCTCGTGCAATCGCCAGACGTTGCCGTTGACCGCCGGAAAGATTTGAGCCGTGCTCACCGACGATGGTGTCGTAACCCTCGGGCATTTCCGACACAAAGTCATGCGCGCCCGCAAGACGTGCCGCTTGAATCACCGCTTCGAGCGGCATGCCGGTATCGGTGACGGCGATGTTGTCGCGGATCGAGCGATTGAACAGTAAGTTCTCCTGCAGTACCACGCCAATTTGCCGGCGCAACCAGGCCGGATCGGCCAGGGCGAGATCGATGCCGTCGATGCGCACTCGGCCTTGTTCCGGGATATAGAGTCGCTGCAAAAGTTTGGTCAGGGTACTTTTCCCGGACCCGGAGCGGCCGACAATGCCGATCACTTCACCCGCGCGAATTTCCAACGACACATCGTTCAGAATAGGCGGGCCATCGGGGCGATAGCGAAAGCGGATATTCTGAAAACTGATATCGCCTTTCACAGCCGGCAAGGCCTGGCGACTTTGCGGCAACTCGGTACGCGTGTTCAGGATGTCGCCGAGCCGGCCCATAGAAATGCCAACCTGCTGGAAGTCCTGCCAGAGCTGCGCCAGGCGTAACACAGGTGCCGCGACGCGCTGCGACATCATATTAAAAGCAATCAACTCGCCCACCGACAACTTACCGTCGATCACCAGTTTTGCACCCATATACAGCGTCACCAAGGTCACCAGTTTACCGACCAGCTGAATCAGTTGCTGCCCCAGGTTGCCTAAGGAACTGACACGAAAACCCGCCGCCACATAGGCCGCCAGCTGATTGTCCCAGCGCCGTGTAAATTGCGGCTCGACGGCCATCGACTTGACGGTCTCAGCACCGGAAATCGTCTCGACCAAAAACGATTGATTGTCGGCGCTGCGCGCAAATTTCTCATTCAGACGAGTGCGCAACACGGGGTTGAGCAGCATCGAAATGGCCGCATACATCGGCAGCGAAATCACTACCACCAGCGTCAGCCAGACGCTATAAACACACATCACCGCCAAAAAGATAAACGAGAAAAACAGATCGATGACCGCGGTCAAAGCCTGACCGGTCAGGAAACTGCGAATATTCTCCAGCTCGCGCACGCGCGCCACGGTGTCGCCCACACGTCGCGCCCCGAAATACGCCAAGGGCAGAGCCAACAGATGCCGGAACAAGCGCGCGCCGAGTTCGACGTCGATCCGGTTTGCCGTATGCGCGAAGACGTAATTGCGCAATCCCGTCAGCAGAATCTCGAACACCGAACTAATTAGCAATGCTATACACACCACGTTCAAGGTATTGAACGCGCGATTCACCAGCACCTTATCCATCACCACCTGGAACATCAGCGGCGAGACCAAACCGAAGAGTTGCAGTACCGCCGAGACGATGAGTACTTCCAGCAAGAGGCGGCGATACTTGACCACGGCGGGGATAAACCACGAGAAGTCGAAGCGAGCCAATTCCCCCGCTAGAGACGCGCGCGAAGTGAACAACAACATCTGTCCGCCGGAACGCTCCATCACCTCGGTCGGCGAGCTGATGGTCGGGGCGGGCACACCTGCCTCCAGCACCAGGGCTTGCTCGGTGTCGCATTTAGCCAGGATGAAATGCCGGCCGTCTTTGTCGAGCACCAGCGCAGGAAAGGGCGTTTTAGCCAAGCGTTCCGCCGACACCTTGACCTGACGGGCTTTAAGCCCGATGGAACGCGCCGAGAGCGCCAGCTCCTGGTGGTTGAAGGCCTCGGACTTAATCCCTGCGGCATGCCTGAGCTGCTCGGCGTCTGCCGCAGTGCCGTGGAAACGGGCAATGAGTACGAGCGCGGCTAGTCCGGGGTCGGTGTTGGGGGCTGCGGTTTCTGCTGCTTCTGCGTCGTTCATGGGTGACTACGGAGCTCGTTTACTGTCCGTTCTAAACAAGAACATAAAATGCCCGCAAGCGAAGTTGCGGGCATGGTTTTACATTTCATCAGGCCGGGTTCGCTGGTTAAGGCGAATTGCTGGCCGGCGTGTGTGGAATCGGGGGTGTTATAAAAATGACATGATCATGATTTTTCTTGCAAATACATATGACAATTAATGTCATGGATGGCGTGCTTGATTTTTCGCCGGAAAATCGCCGGCAGATAATTTTAAATATATTTAAAACAATTCGTAGCATGCTTAAGTGCGGCATGGGCGCAAAGAGCCCAGATGCCGCACCGGCGGGCAATGTACTGCTGGAAAGTTTATGTAAGGTGAAGCTTGCGAATCATAACATTTCATACAAGATGTAAGAACTCATTTGCCGCTAATTAATGCGTACCCATTGCAAGTGCAACATGCTGATCGGCTTGCCAGGTATGCATGGAATCCATATTGGCGGCCGATTGAGGGTTAAAGGAGGCCATTCCGGCAATTAACTGATTGAGTTGATGATCGACAAGCGCGGAATGTGTCACCGGCGCTTGCACATTCACCGAATTCTGACTCGTCGACGCAGGATTGAATTGCAGCGCGACACCGGCAATATCGCCGGTACTACCGTTGGCCCAAGTGAAGGTGCTGTCGGCCAGGATCGTATTACCGTTTTGATTGACGTTTTCCGCTGTCGCATTCAGGTTGATGGATGTGATGCCCAATTGCGCCAGAGTAAACAGCTGTTCCGATCCGCCTGTGTCCACTAAAACCTGGAGCTGGGTCCAGGCGCTATCTT
>Ga0302315_10005949_pt1 | contig 10299 bp, 10 predicted proteins | sample III_Palsa_N3_1_FD_200532 | JGI IMG/M metagenome (GOLD analysis project Ga0302315, IMG submission 200532) | Peat permafrost microbial communities from Stordalen Mire near Abisko, Sweden - III_Palsa_N3_1 | ecosystem: Environmental > Terrestrial > Soil > Palsa > Peat permafrost | place: Sweden... | reverse complement strand
CCTTTAGTTTTAAAATCATTTTCATATGCATCGGGCAGGAACATGGAAAAGTGCCCATCGTTAAAGGCGGAGACAAACGGTCTTACCAGCCGGTAATATTGTAATACGGTCATGGAATCGGTTAGCTTGTTTTTAATTTCAGTTGCTAATGAATCGACATGTGGGCGGGAGCAGTTGTTGTAGGGATCGGGATTAATAGCGCTTATTCTTTCGAGCAGGTTGTTAAAATCGGATTTTAACTGGTAGGGTGGGATTTTGCGGTATAGGTCGGTTTTTTCGTTGTTGGGTTTGCAGCTAACCAGTATACAGATGATGATTAATGCAGAAAGCACATGGATAGGTTTCATAACAGTGCAATATAACAAATAACGTCATTGCGAGCGATAGCGTGGCAATCTTCGACGGATAGGCGGTGAACTTTTCTATCGAGGATTGCTTCGTACCTCGCAATGACGCGTGGGGGAGATGATGCGATAAAAAACTTACGGTGTTTGCCCCGCCAGCAAATAAAGCACCGCCATGCGGATAGCCACGCCGTTTTCTACCTGGTCAAGGATGATGGATTGTTTGCTGTCGGCAACATCGCTGGTAATTTCTACGCCGCGGTTTATGGGGCCGGGGTGCATTACGGTTATTTCTTTGTCGAGCGAGTCGAGTATTTGCTTGTTTAAGCCATACAGCATAGTGTATTCGCGCAGCGAAGGGAAATACTTAATATCCTGGCGTTCCAGTTGTATGCGCAGCATGTTGGCTACATCGCACCAGTTTAGGGCCTTAATGAGGTTATGCTCTACCTTTACGCCTAATGAACCGATATATTTCGGTATCAGCGTGGTTGGGCCGCAAACCATTACCTCGGCGCCCAGGTGTTTAAGGCATAGTATGTTTGATAACGCTACGCGCGAGTGTAATATATCGCCCACAATAACCACTTTTTTGCCTGCCACATCGCCATATCGTTCGCGGATGGAAAAAGCATCCAGCAGGGCCTGGGTAGGGTGCTCGTGCGCGCCATCGCCGGCGTTTACTATTTGCGCTTTTACGTGTTTCGACAGGAAAATGCCCGCGCCGGCATAGGGGTGGCGCATTACCACCATATCCACCTTCATGGCCAATATGTTGTTAACGGTATCAATCAGTGTTTCGCCCTTGCTAACGGATGATGATGATGCCGCGAAGTTTACCACATCGGCAGAAAGTCTTTTTTCGGCCAGTTCAAATGAAAGGCGTGTACGGGTAGAGTTTTCGAAAAATATATTGGCTATGGTAACATCGCGCAGGGAAGGCACTTTTTTTATCGGCCTGTTTAAAACAGATTTAAAGGTATCGGCAGTTTCAAAAATGAGTTGAATATCCGCCGGGTTCAGATCTTTTATGCCTAATAAGTGCCTTGTGCTTAGTCCTGCCATGTGCTTTTTGATAATATCGAACACTGAATATTGAATGTCGAATAATGAAGTGAACTTCACGCTTCGTTAAACCAGGCTCGTTATTTTTACATATTATTTTTTTTAGCTGTTTCTATACTTTTCACAAATATCGCTATTAACTGATTGCATTCATTTTTTGCTGCTATCGTTTTATCGACATTATGTATCGCTTTTCGTTCAATGATTTTTAAAGAGATCATTGATTCGCGTAGTTCTTTTAAAATTATCTTCATTTTATGAATGAAGTCATTCCTTGATTCAGCCGATTGTGCTTCTCCGTAATTTAACGCAGGGGATAAGCCTGAACGAACCAATTGCCCGGCAATATAATTTCCCAATCGTGTGTTTGGCAAAGCTTCAACTATATCAGTAATAATAACGGCAAAATCAATCAGTCTTTCCTCTAAATCATACTTGGTATTGGCCACTATTACTTTATCCGGCATTCTAAATTTTTACTTCTTCTTACTTTGATATTCGACATTCAGTATTCGATGTTCGATATTAAAATTATACTACCTTTTATTTTACGTCCGATATTAAAAGTATCTTATCTTCCCCATCGGTTTCCTTCCAGCTTACTACTACGCGCTGCGAGGCTATCGAATCTACTTCAATGCCTACATAATCTGCTGCTACGGGTATGTGGCGCGAATAGCGCCTGTCTACCAGTGTGAGCAACTCTATTTTCTCAGCGCGACCAAAAGCGAGCAACGCGTCCATCGCGGCGCGGATGGTGCGGCCTGTCCACAGCACATCATCCATCATAATTACTTTTTTGCCTTCTATAATAAAATCTATTTTAGTTTGATTGGGCACCAGTTGCTCGCGGCGGCGAAAATCATCTCGGTAAAAGGTGATATCCAGGTCGCCCTGTTCAATAGTTTTGCCCGGTAATATTTTGCGGAGTTCTTCGGCTATGCGTTTGGCTAAATAAATGCCACGTGGCTGTATGCCAATGAGAACGGAGCCTGAGAAATCGTTATGATTTTCAATTAACTGACGACATAAACGCTGTATGGTTATCTGAAATTTTTGACCGTCGAGCAGCGTGAGGTTTTGCATCGTTTGGGTGGATTTGGGCAAAGGTAAATAAATTTAGTGATTAGTTGAATAGTGATTAGAGATTAGTTGATTGATTTTGTTATTGTCTTGCTTCCCTTCGCTGCCGCAAGCGTCCCGCTTGTGGTCTTTATGCAAGGTATGCGTTATGCAAATTTGTTATTTTAACGCGGGCCACAAGCGGGACTCTTGCGGCAGCGGGGATAACACAAAATTTATTTTAAAATAATTCCACTGATTATCAGATACTTAAAAAATATATCTCTAATTTGTATATCAACCTGATATACAAATATTTTTTTTATGGAAAATGTATATCATTTTTGTTAAATGAAAAAAGAAACTCAAATTTTAATCAGGGTAGACGATACAGAGAAGTTAGGTTTTGAAGACGCAGCAGATTTGGCTGGAATTTCTTTATCTGCTTGGGCGAGGCAGAGATTAAGAACGGCTGCAATTCAAGAACTACAACAAGCTGGACAGCAAATAGCATTTTTGAAACCCTTACCATTAAAAAAATAAAGTATGGAAACAGATATAGATTTTGAGCTACTCGGCATTGCAGAAGTGATAAAGCGAGATGCGTTCATAGTTCCATCCAATCAAAGAGAGTACGCATGGTTAAAAAATGTACAGGTAAAAGACCTACTACAAGATATAAACAATGCTATACGAAACAATAAAGAAACTTATTTTTTAGGAACGGTAGTATTAACCAAAAACGATAAGGGGTCATTAGAAATAGCGGATGGACAACAAAGGTTAGCTACAACTACAATGATATTGGCGGCAATCAGAGATTACTTTTTAAGTAAGGGTGATACTGATATGTACCGTTCAATTGAAAATGATTTTTTGTTTACTTACGATAGGAAAGAAAAAGAAACCGTATCTAAATTAACCTTAAACTTAGATGATAACGATTATTTTAAGAATACTATCCTATCAAATAAAACACAAAGGACTGTACAAAGTCAGGTTCGTAGATCACATAAGTTATTACACGATGCCTACCAAACCATAGTAGAATATTTTGAAAACATAGAAAAGCAATTAGGTGAAGCCAATACAAAAGACCAATTGAATAATTGGTTAGATTTTCTATTAATAAATGCACGGATTGTAAAACTTGTAGTAAAAGATGCAGAGAGTGCATTTATTATGTTTGAAACCCTTAATGATAGAGGACTAAAAACATCGCAGGCGGACTTAGTAAAAAATCATCTTTTTGGCAAATCAGATGTGAGACTACCCGAAGCTCAAAAACTTTGGTCATCGATGAAAGGGGCTATTGAAACAGTAGCCAATGATGATGATGATATAACAATGGAATTTTTGAGACTCGCATGTTGTGTAATTACAGGGGCAACAAGGGAAAAGGATGTGATGAAAAAGGTTCAAGATATTTCACAAAGCAAGAACGAATGCATTAGAACGTTAACACTTTTTGAGGAATTAAGTAAAGACTTTGCTGCTATAATTAACCCAGATCATCAAAAATGGAATGGGTATGATTTAAGTGTTAGAAAAAGCATTCAAACCATTAACTTATTGGGTGTAACTCAAATACGTCCTTTGATGTTAGCTATTGCCCGGTATTTCAATGCTAACAATACCGCATTGGCATTTAAAAAGCTTGTGGCTTGGTCGGTTAGGTTTATGATAATGAATATTAAGGGTGGACGATTAGACGAGGGATATGCAAGATTAGCTTTTGCAATTTTTAAACAAGAAATTAAAAACGAAACAGACTTAAAAAGGCAATCTGAAAAATTAGTGGTTACGGATGCGGAATTTTCCGCATCGTTTGAAAATACAAAAGTAAGTGTAGCAAAACTGGCAAGATATTATTTAAGATCGCTTGAAAACACAGCAAGGCAAGAACCCAATCCCGAATTTTTACCTAATGAAGATACAGTTATAAACTTAGAACATATAATGCCTCAATCTTTGAAAAATGGATGGGATGGTTTAACAGAGCAGGATGTTGAAACACATTTTTCAAGAATAGGGAATATGGTTTTATTACAAGCAAATACTAATTCAATAATAAGTGATAGTAATTTTGAAATTAAAAAGAAAGCCTACGGTTTATCAAGTTTTACGCTAACAAATCAATTAGCCGGGTTAGATAAGTGGGATACCCAAAGCATAGACGAAAGGCAAAAGCTGTTAGCCAAATTGGCGGTTCAAACATGGCCAATATAAAATAAGAAAGGGCAAGTAAATGCCCTTAATTTAAAAATCGTCGTCGCAAACGGCAGAAAGCGGACTGAAAATATATCCAGTCCTAACCTCGTTAACCAACCATCTCATAAGTGGTGCCTCATGAGCAGTAATAGGTTAGCGGGGCTTTCTTGTGCAACAAAGTTACGAAATATTGTTAATTTTATAAATCATATGAACACTAAGAAAATGACAGTAGGCGAATTAATATCAAATCTCAAACAATACGACCCTGAATTGGAAGTGGTATTCTCTGATGGAAAAGTATTTTACAGAACCAAAGACCGTGGCGGTTGTGTGAGTTTTGAAATAGGAGAAGATATACAAGACGACAACAAATCACCAGAAGAAGCATCGGGGTTATTTCATAATATAATGAAAGCATCCGTTACAGCCAAAAAGTAAAACAAACACTAAAAACTAAAAACATGGCTGAAAAATTTGAACATAACGGACAAGAATATTGGATTACAGTTACTACTGCAATTAAACCAGGAACTAATGAGGGGGCTTATGTAGCTTTTGTAAAAAACCAAGAACCAGACGGATTAATTTATGGGGAACAAGTTAATGAGCCAGACGGGAAACCTATGTTTTTTGATGATAGGTTAACAGCTCTTACTAATGCTAACGCAATTAAACAAGCTGAATTAGACAGCAAGCAAAAAAAGTAAACGTATATCGTTGGGTCAAAATATAACAACGTGGTCTAACACGTATATAGTCTCCTCTTGATACAAAAGTAACCAAAAAATCAAGTCAGCAGAGAGGCTTCTTTGCCGCACGTTGCCTTTGCCCTGCAAATTCGATAAAACCTGGGCTGTATTTATTTTGCGCTATTGCGCACAATGCCCTCGCTTCAGCAAAACATACTATGCCCTGCCGCCGCACAGGCCCGCATTGTTTTATCAAATTTCGCCCGAAGCTTATCTGCTGACAGGGAAAACAAACACTTATGAGCTATCTAAACAAAAACCCTATAAAACTTGTGATCTGCTAATTGGAGCAAGTCCTTATCGCCATTGCTGTCGCCGTAGGCGTAGAGTTCATAGGTTTCGCGGTTGGGCAGGTGTTGGAGCAGGCGGTTCACCTTTTCGGGGCCGTGGCAATTTTTGGAGAGGAATTTGCCGGTTATCAAGCCATCAATCACTTCAATTTGTGTAGCTAATACGGTATCAATGCCAATTTTGGTGGCCCAGGGGCTTATCCAGTTTTCTACCGAGGCGCTAATGATTACTATCTCATGCCCCATTTGGCGGTGCCAGTTTATTTTATCCAGTGCGGCGGGGTTAACCATGGCTTCAATTTTGGGGATGAAATCAATGCATAGTTTGTTGAAATCGTCAATTGGTACACCTTTAAACAGGGCTTTAAACAGTTTTTCTTTGGCTTTGTAGTTGGGTATTACCTTTAGCTGCCATAATACCAGGTAAGGCAGTGTTTTTATAGTGCTTAGCACAATGCGGCCCGGGCCTACGGCAAACCGGATGAAAACCAGCAGACTGTCGTGCTTGATTATAGTGCCGTCGAAATCAAAGGCGGCTACTGTGGTTCTTGTGTCTGAAACTTTTCCGCCCATTTTATTAGAGTTGATTTTGGAAGGTTTGGTGTGCCGCCGGGTACATAGAAGTGTGAATCGGAACGCACAATAACGTTGGAGCTGTCTTTACCGAAATGCGTTTCGATGTAGGGGATATGGTGTTCCATAAAGCGCACGCGGTTGCTTTTGGCGCTGCCCCACTCCACAATTATAGTTTTGTGCGATGCCTGCAGGGTTGCCAGCTGGTAATTAACCAGGTTGGTCATTAAAAAATTCCAGCCCAAACTAATAAGACTGAAGCCTATGTTGATGAAAATTACGATGTAGAGGATGGGCTTTAAGATTGTTAATATCATCTTTCTGTCGGCTAATTCGGCAGCAAAAAGGATGATAACCGGTATAAACCAAAACTGCGGGATATAACGCGCCCACCACGATTCGGGGATGATGCAAACCGATATGATGATCGTTGCCAGCAGGTACAGTATGTTTTTGAGCTGCCGGTAATCCTTAGCGCCGATGCTTACGATGATAAGTATTACGATTGACAGCAACAATATACCGCTGAACAACGGGCCAAAAGCGCCAATACGGGTATCAACCTTTGGGGCATTAACAATGTCGCTCTTATTTAAAGTAAAAGGTATTTTAAGGCTTACAATTTTGCCGTTATCGGGTGTGATGTTGCCGGTGTGGGAGAAAAGAGAGATAAAGAATTTTTCGGCACCGTTTTTTTCCTTGAAGCCCGCAGGCAGGTTATAGCTAATGATGTCGATCTTGTTTTTACCCATCAGCGGGTAAAACGGGTGTTGGTATTTTATGGTATTTACTACGTATGGGTTAAATCCTACAATAACAATAGCAACAATGCCCGCGATAAGCGAGGTGAAAAATAGCTTTTTAGCCGTTGCCTTATTTTTGGTGAACAGCGCCCAGGCCAGTATTGCTATCACTATTAATACCACGTAAACCACAGCAGTAAATTTGATGTTGGCGGTGATGATAATTACTGATGCCAGCAGCAGTAAATTATAACGATTGGGTTGGCGTATTATAATCAGCGAGGCTATCATCAAACACAACAGCAGGGTTGCCAGTTGGCCATCGACATAGTACGACAGGAGTTGATTAACAGCTATGGGGTTAAGGGTGATGAGCAGGCTTAATAGCACACATTTTAGGGTTGATAGTTTGCCCAACCGATAGAGATATGACAGCGTAAGGCAAAATGCGGCTATCAGCAACATGATATTGGTGGCTTTGCCGGCTTCGATGTGGTGCAAGGTGGCGTAAACGGCACTCTGAGGTATCTCAACACCTTTCGAATAGTGGTTAATGTACAATACCTGGTTAACCGAATCGGGCAGCATGGTATAGTAGGGGTTCCAACCGTTTTTGAGTTGGTAAATGGCTTCCTGGTGATAGGCCTGCCCATCGTAGGATACATCGTAAAAGTAACTTGCGCTGATTAGTGCGATTGCTGTAACCACCACTATGATGATGAATGATTTTAAAAAAGCGCCGTTAGCGGCTTGAAGTTTACTTGCTGCAAAGTAATTAACAACCAATGCCAGCACAAACGCCGCCGGGAATTGCCAGGCCGCTATTGTGCCTTTGCAAAAAAAGGTAATAGACGATAACAGCAATATACCAGCTATCAAATTTATAAAAAACAGGCCTGTGAGGAAAAGGGTGTTCCCTGTTTTTATGGGCGCGGTTTTCATATTTTAATGTAGATGATGAGGAAGAAGGAGATTATCCACCCTAAAATAATCACCTGCAAAAACCTGTTTTTTAGTAGCACATTGGTAGGGCTGCCGCTGATGAGCCATACAAAGGTTAGCTGCAAATACCGCAATACACCCAGTATTACAAAAAATGAAGTAAGGTAAACGTTGCTGCCAAAACGGGCAACCACCTCGTTAGAGGTGCAGTACATTATATAACACACCACCACTACGGTAGCCATTATGGTTATAGATACGTTTAAAAACTCCAGGTTATAACCTTGTATGTTTTTGCGGCTTTTATTGCCGGTTTCGTTAAAGTTTACTACATCATCGCGGCGTTTGGCGAGGGCCAGGAACAGGGCGAATACAAAGGTCATTAATATGATCCATTGTGATAGCTGGGTATTGGTGGCCGCGCCGCCAATTAAAATACGCAGCACAAAGCCTACCGAAATAAGCACCACATCCAAAAGTGACACGTGCTTTAATTTAATAGTGTACAGTATGTTTTGGAGCAGGTATATGCCCGCAATCAAATCGACAACAGGGTTATGTATTACCACCACAAACAAGTAAGTGCTGGCAAGTAATAAAAGTATTATCAATACAATACCTTCGGAAACCGACACGGCACCGCTTGCCAGTGGGCGTTTGCATTTGACGGGGTGCAGCCTGTCGGCCTTAACATCAAGCATATCGTTAAATACATATACGGCGCTTGCCAACAGCGAAAATGCGATAAAGGTTAATGCGCCTTGCTCTAATACGTAGTTATCGCGGAGTTTTAGTGCGAAAAACGGGGGTAAAAAAATAAACAGGTTTTTCACCCATTGGTGAACCCTTAATAGTTTGATATAGGATATTAGTTTTTTCACAAATAAGTATTATTCAATAATATAAATAAATACTGAATAATGATAATAAGAAAGAAACTAAAAAGCTTTATTACGCTGAATAATATCTCAAATTTGTCATGTTGAGCGTAGCGAAACATCTGTCGCCAAATGCACCACCTTGCATGTTGGATTATGTATCGCTTGGTGCAGCATGGAGACAGATTCTTCGCTGGCGCTCAGAATGACAAGGTGAGTAGGTGGATGTTGGACACAAAAAAGCCCCGCTAATGTAAATTAGCAGGGCTTGCAGAAAATATTTGTGTTGGGTGCTTATTTAGCGCCTTCTTCTTCAGATTCTGATTTTTTAGCTTTACGTGCTTTGCTTTCGGCGCCTTCCATTTGCTCCTTAAGTTGTGCAAGTACGCTTAAATCACCTAAAGTTGATTTTTCAACAGATTCTTTCACTTTCTTAACCGCGTTGTTAGCAGATTTTGCTTCTTTTTTGCGGTTTTCAAATTCCTGTACGCGGGCATCAGCGCGGGCTTCTTCCCAAATACGTGAGTGTGAAATTACGATACGTTTGTTTTCCTTGTTAAACTCAATGATCTTAAACTCTGCAGCTTCTTCAGCTTTTAAAGTTTTGCCATCTTCTTTAACCAGGTGTTTAGTAGGGCAGAAGCCTTCAACACCGTAAGGTAAAGCAACTATAGCACCTTTTTCGGTTACTTTTAACACGGTACCTTCATGTACTGAATCAATAGTGAAGATGGTTTCAAAAGTATCCCAAGGGTTTTCTTCCAATTGTTTGTGGCCAAGGCTTAATTTGCGGTTCTCAACATCAAGTTCCAATACTACCACGTCTAATTTCTCACCAACTTTAGTGAATTCGTTAGGGTGGTTAACTTTTTTAGACCATGAAAGATCTGAGATGTGGATTAAACCGTCGATGCCGTCTTCCAGTTCAACAAACACGCCAAAGTTGGTCATGTTTTTAACTGTAGCTAAGTGTTGTGTACCAACAGCGTAACGTTCGGCAGCATTTTGCCAAGGATCTGGCGTTAATTGTTTAATGCCTAAGCTCATTTTGCGTTCGTCGCGGTCAAGTGTTAACACTTGTGCTTCAACCTCATCACCAACTTTCAGGAATTCCTGAGGGTTACGCAGGTTTTGCGACCATGACATTTCTGATACGTGTATCAAACCTTCAACACCAGGGATGATTTCAAGGAATGCGCCGTAATCAGCAACGGTAACAATTTTACCTTTAACCTTCGAGCCAATCTGCAGGTCTGTATCAAGCGATTGCCAAGGGTGCGGGGTTAATTGTTTTAAGCCAAGGGCGATACGTTTTTTCTCGTCATCAAAGTCAAGCACAACCACGTTAATCTTCTGATCAAGTGCAAGTACTTCTCTCGGATGCTCTATGCGGCCCCATGAAATATCGGTAATGTGTAATAAGCCGTCAACGCCACCTA
>Ga0302315_10005948_pt1 | contig 10299 bp, 9 predicted proteins | sample III_Palsa_N3_1_FD_200532 | JGI IMG/M metagenome (GOLD analysis project Ga0302315, IMG submission 200532) | Peat permafrost microbial communities from Stordalen Mire near Abisko, Sweden - III_Palsa_N3_1 | ecosystem: Environmental > Terrestrial > Soil > Palsa > Peat permafrost | place: Sweden... | reverse complement strand
GAGAAACGAAAAACCCAATTAAGTCCCCATTGTCCCCCAATCGGAAATGGCCACTGATTCAGCCCTTCTACTGAAGGGCTGTTGTGCTTAACGCCTCCCTTCTCGATTCCATCGTTTCGCCGAATGCCAGCCCAACGACCTGGCTGTTGGCTTTGCGTTTGGAGTCGTTCATCGCCCGTCCATAGATATTCATCGTCGTCTGGATGGAAGCGTGTCGCATCAACTCCTGTTGCACCTTCATGGGAGCGCCTGTCTCGTCCAGCCATGAACGGTACGTGTGGCGAAACGTATGCCATCCGATCCCGTCCGGCAGGCCGATGAGTTCGGCAACCCGGTGGAGTTGATGCTTCTTGAGGCTCTCCTGGTGGAAGGGCTTCCCCGTCTGCGGATTGGCGAAGACCCAATCTGCATCGCTGGAATATGCGCTGAAGGTCCGCCATTTCAGCAGCAGTCCTTCGAGACGCGGATCGAGCGGAACGTAGTCATTTGAATATTCCGTCTTCACCGCGTCTACCCTTCCGCTGACAACGCTGCGCTGAACCATGAACGTGTGCGCTTCAAAATCGAAGTCGCCCCACTGGAGGCCCAGGATTTCGCTGATGCGAAGTCCCGTACACTGCGCCACCATGACCATCGTTCGGTACGGCTCCGCGAGATGCTTAAGCATCTCGAAGAACTGAGCCACTTCGAGGATCTGAGGCCACTTCAGCCGCTTGCTTGCATTCTTGACGCGCACCAGAGTGACAGGGTTCTTGCCAATCTCAATTACTCCCCATCGTTCCGCGCACTTCATCACCAGGTGCATCAAGCTTCGGATGTGAACCTTCGACTTGGGTGCCAGCGGCAGATCGCGCAGCCACTGTTCCATCGCCATCGGTTTCATCCTGTTGATCGGTTGATCGCTCCAACGCGGCCTGATGTGTTTCCGAATGTTCGAGAGATGCGACCTCTGTGTCGAGTGTCGCTCTGGCAACTCATGCTCGATATACCTATCGAGCAGAGCCCCGAACGTCGGAGCTTCCATCTCAGCGCGTGGAGCTTCGTCGTTGAGCCGCATGAGAAGAGCTTGCGTCGCCTTACGTGCATCGGCCTCGGTCCGGTAGAGAGCTTGATCCCCAAGGATGACGCTCTGCCTGATCCGTTTGCCAACCGGGCTGGTCTCGTAATAACGAAACTCCCACACGTCGGTACTCCGCTCGCGCTTCCGTAGCCGCAGACTGCCATATTGAAATCGTGTCCGAACAAACATGAATACTCCTCCTGTTAGTTGCGGGCACAAGTGGTACTTAAAGCGTACCGCTCGGCAGTGTCGGAGTCGAGTGTGGAAGAGAAGCTATCGCGGCGTCCTTCGAGGTCGGAGGCATGGAAGCGCCACAGTTTCCCGACGCGGTAGCCAGTGACACGACCGCACCGCGCGAGTCGTTGAAGGGTCTTGGGATGAATGCGAAGGATAGCGGCGGCTTGATCGCTATCCAGGAACGGTTCAGAAACAAGCTTGAATTCGGACATGGCTCGTACGCCTCCTGAACACACGATCAAACTGTGCAGAAGATTTGTCCAGATGCCCGCGAAGCCCTTTGGGCAGAGGTCTTTCGGACTCTAAAGCCCTTATTGTCGTTACAGTGTCTTCTAAGGAATTCTTGGGAACTCTACGGACACGATCTGCCTGTGGAAAACTGGCAAAAATAGTTGGCCGCACCCAGTGGAGCGCAACGCTGAACTTTACGCGCGCAGACCCGCTCCAGCCGCTGCTCGCACCTATGGGACACCGCAAGGATCGGCCACAGGATCGGCCAGCAAAAGACACCGATTGGGAGTATTATCAGCAAATAAGGCCAATCTACGAAGAACAACATCGGCCAATATCCCCTATGAAATCTATCGAATCCCCAAGCCGAATTGAGCCAGCTCGGATCGATGAGCCTTCTGCGGCCATCGCGGATGTAGTGGCAGATCTGAACGCAGCCGTATCCGTACTCGGTAAGTTCTTGCATCCGCTCACAGCTGCAAATTTGGCTGATGCGGTGCGCATCATGAATACGTATTACAGCAATCTCATCGAGGGCCACAACACTCGCCCCCGAGACATTGAGCGCGCTCTATCGGGCAATTTGGACAAGAATGAGGAGCGGCGCAATCTTCAGATTGAAGCGGCAGCGCATGTTCGAGTCCAGACCGAAATCGACCAGATGTTTCTACAGGGAACATTGCCGCCTGCGACATCTGCGGAGTTCATTCAGTGGATTCACCACGAGTTCTATCGGGACGCCCCCTCGGCAATGCTTACCCTCAAGAATGAGTCCAGGAAAATTGTCATGAAACCCGGTCAGTGGCGCTCCCGGCCCGAACACGACAATGCGGTGGGGCGTCATCTCCCGCCTTCCAGCGAGCGCGTTGCGGACTTCATGCGGTATTTTGAGCAACGGTACAGCCTCTCTCAGCTTGGAACAGCGGGCCGCATCATGGCCATCCCAGCCGCGCATCATCGTCTGAATTACATCCATCCATTTCCTGATGGGAACGGGCGGGTGAGCCGTTTGATGAGTCACGCAATGGCGCACCAGACTGGCATCGGAGCGCATGGGTTGTGGTCGATCTCGCGTGGTCTTGCAAGAGGCCTTGAGAGCCGAGGCGAATACAAGAGCATGATGGACTTGGCGGATATGCCACGACAGGGAGACTTGGACGGACGAGGAAATCTCTCGCTGAAGGCTCTGAAAGACTTTGTGCTTTGGTTTCTTCGAGTCTGCCTGGATCAAGTTCAATTCATGTCCGGTCTGTTCGATCTGAATGAGTTGAGGCAGAGGCTTCGCACTCTTGTTGAAAGAAGCAGCACTCTGAAGCCGGAAGCTGCGGCTCTTTTGGAAGAGGCACTTATGCGGGGTGAGTTCGAACGGGGAGAGGTTGCACGTATCACTGGCCTTCCAGAACGTACTGCACGTCGCGTTCTCGCTGACGTGACAGAACTCGGATTGCTGGCGTCCTCCACGCCGAAAGGTCCTGTCTCACTTCGCTTTCCAGAGAGCGCGCTCGAAGAACTATTTCCAAGACTGTACCCACAAGTTTGACCGAGAAATTCCGGAACCAACCAGACAGTCAAATGCTAGGCGTAGCGACATGGTCGTAGAGCCTATTCAAAGGCACGACTCGCACGGCGACATCTTCCCACAAGTCGCGAGCTTGGAATCTCCACAGCTTGCCTACACGGTAAGCGGTGATGCGCCCCGAACGTGCCAGTCGCTGCAATGTCTTCGGATGGACACCGAGCATCGCTGCTGCTTCGTCGGTATTTAGGAATACTCCGCTGGATATAGAAGGATTTGGCATGTCTCACGACTCCCTATATCCACAATGCCGTGAACTATGGAGCTTGTCCAGAGCACCGGAAAGAGCAACGGATTACTCAGGGCTGCACAAGAGCGCAATGTGTTGCTCAGCGTTGCTAGGCATTACACAAAAATAATTCTTCGTGGGAAACGTTACAAACTCAATCCCATCTCAAAACCAATCTCTTGAGTTTTGATGGGTAGCTTGATCTCCTGCTTGAGGCCCTGCGCGATGTCTTGATTGGGCGATGCCTTTTGTTGGGCCAGGTCATTCGCCAGTTCAATCGCAGATGGACGCGCCATCGAAACGCCCAGCGATTCGCCCAGGCGCTCTACGTCTGACGTGACGATAGAAATGCCCTCACGGCCACGCGACGCAGCGACGTAAAACAGCTCCTGCTTCATCACGTCCGCCGAGACAATGACATGATCGACCGTCTTGCCTTGGCTCCGATGCGCCGTCACAGCATAGCCATGTGCGTACTCACGATAGTTTGCCGGTACGCTTCGACCGTCTTCCAAGTTGATGATGCCTCGCTCTACGGTCCGAACGGCAGCCAGCTCACCGTTCGTTGCTCGGAATCCTGGTTCTTTGCGATTGCCCATCATCAATAGCTTGTCTCCGGGAGCGACCTCAATCTCCATGCGCTCACGGACGGAAAACGACCTTGCCTGCGTCAGACTGACCGACTTCGCCTCACCACGCTCGTTCACCGCATGGATGCCGGAACCGGAGACGTGAGTCACCGTCAGCGCCTCATATTTCTCAATTCCATGTGAGGCACGGTGGAACACCAGCACCTGATCGGGTTGATAGTTTGAGATGTCCTTCTTCTGCGCTTCCGTCCACTGCAGCGGAATATGCCGGCTTAGCGTCTCACCGTCCCCCAGCACTGCTCTCTGCTTCAGATCTTCGCGGATAGCTTGTGTCACTCTGCCAATCTCTTCATGCGTCGGCGCAACGACAAGCACGTTGCGACGCTGCCCTGCGGTCAACTCTCGATACACATCCGCCACGGCTTGAGCCCGCTCCATGTAAGGCACCTCACGCACGGCTCCCATGTCTTGCAACTTGGCGAAGCCTTGATCGGGTGACTTCCGAAAGGTCTCGATAGCGTCTCGATATTCGAGGTTTGACTGGCGTTGGATGCCAGTCAGGGAAACGCTTGTCATGCGCGATTCACGCTCCAGAATCCGCAGAGCATCAGAAGATTCGACACTCTGTATCTGGCGTGTGTCCCCTGAGAACAGAATCCGCGCATCCTCACGGCGGGCCAGGTCGAGCAGCCCTTCCATCTGACGCCCAGAGACCATGCCTGCCTCGTCTACGATCAGCACGTTTCCCCGAAGGCTTTGTTGAGCGGTCTGATCCTCCAGCAATCGCGAAACGGTCATCGAGTTTCCAAAGCCTACCTTCTGCAGTTCCTCGACAGCACTCCGGGTGGGGGCGACTGCCAAGACCTCGTGCCCCGCAGTGTGCAAGCCGCGATCAATCTCCTGCAAGGTCGCCGTCTTTCCGGTGCCTGCGGCCCCGTGCAAGTTGATCGCGAAATCTTGAGACGCAAGTATCGTCTCGACGGCGTGACGTTGTTCCGTCCGAAGACTTGCCTTCGGTTCAAAGTGATCCTTGCCACCCAGCGCCGGGTAACGATGGAGCCCTTGATCGACGGCGGCAACCATGCTGCGTTCGCGCTCAAGGCTGGCTTGAGTCGCGACGTTGCCGCCGACTTGAAGCAGGTTGCCCTGCGATATCTCAAACTCATAGCTCCCACGCAAGTCGCCGAGGTCGAGCTTGCCCCTGCCGTGACGCAGGGCCTCCGTCATCAACTCATGATTTTTGGAAACCGTCTTGCGCTCAAAGAGGTGTTCCTGCGCGTGTTGTAGGGATTGGACGGCAGAAGCGCGTTCAGGAGCAAGTGGTTGGCCACGCTCGATAGATGTCTCCCGAAGACCAATTAGGTTTTCATGCTCCTGTGTCGATATGCGGTCTACCTGTAATCGGTGAACCTCCGCCGTGCTAATCTCATGCAACTTATCCGGGCGAGATTCCCGCACGAGGACGGCGACTTCGTTATCCGTAGGCTTTCGTCCATGCTCCGCCGCAAACTGTCGGATGGATTCATCCCGTTCCTCGCTCCGCTGCGAGTAACGCTCCAGCACATCTTTGGAAATACCTCTGATCTCGAATCCGTTATCGACTCCCTTTGCGTTCCGTTGGCTCTCAGTGTCGTATCCAAGCCCACGCGCCTCCCGCGCCAGTTCATTCCGATACACCTCAGTGATGTAGGCACGGCGGTCATATACCCCCGAGGCCTGGAGTGCTTTCCACCTTCCCTCGACTCCGTCGTAGCTCAGGTTCGCCGCAACCGCGTGTGTATGAAGCTGGGGATCAAGCTGGCGGCTGCTGTCGTGTGTATATGCAGCGATGACGAGATTTCCGGTCTGGCGATCATGGTTCGCACCATCCAGGCGCACCCTTGCGCCCGCATAGCGCTCCGCCTCCTGCAATGCCACGTTCACGGCGTGACGATGCGCTTCTAATAGTCTGTCATCGCCGCCGACGAGAGCTTGGACTGAGACAGACTTCGGAGCCGAGAAGGTAAAGTCATAGAGCGAACGCGCCTTGCTTTCGACTTCGCCATCGGTAGCAATTCGGTCCGCGCTATGGCGCGGACGAAGGAACTCCCCTGTCTCGGGGTGAAGCCCTTCACGGACGGCTTCGAACTGCTCATGCGTTACCGTGCCACTCAGTCCGAGCAACTCCGCTCCCCGACCGTGCCACTCGCCCTGGACAGTTCGGTTTTGATCGAAGTAGTCGCTGTGCTCCAGGTGCTTCTGTGCATAGCCAGCTCCGCCCGTCATCGCCCGAATCGTCAACATAAGGCGACGCTACGGCTGTTCGAAATTGCAATGCAAGCGCACCGGATTCTATGACCAGACGCTTCGGATGGGGCATGACCTTCGAGGCAAGTGGCTCTGAGTTCTGGCCACTATTCAAAGATATAGCTCTATCCTTGAATAACGCGGTCCGCTGTTAAGCCTTCTAAGCCTTCGGAAGTCGAATGAAAACGGAGCGGCGGAAGGGTACGCCTTTTGATATGAACATTTTGGGTCTCTTATTCCTGGGAGGAATAATGGAAGGCCGAATAGTCATTGGACAGAATCAGTGACCGTCGCAGAAGCTAGATGTGAGGGATTTGCACGAACAGGCCCTCCCACCAAGGGAGATTCGCAATGGACTTCGCAAAGAAACCACCCGCACGAGTTTCGGCAATCAGTGACCCACGGATTGAGCCGCTGATCGACACGGAAGAGGCCGCAGCACTTCTCAGGATTCACCCCAAGACCCTCCAGCGCATGGCGCGACGAGGTGAGGTTAGGGGCTACCAGTTGGGCAAGCTCTGGCGGTTCCGGGCCTCCGATCTAGTCAAGATAGTCTCCGTCGAAGTCGCGTCCTGATTACCTAAGTTGGTTCCAATCCAATCCAGCGATTTGCTCGACAGCGTCGGTTGCCGACGATGGCGAACTCCATTGCGGCGACAGACATCCCGCCCAAAAACCTCCCACATTCACCAGACAGTGTCTGGGGAATTCAGCATAGGGACAATTATCCAGACGCTGTCTGGATAATTGCCAATCACATGACCATAGTGGCCGCCGGGATCGAACACGGTAAGATTCGGTATGAATCTTTCCTCCTTCATCTGGTCCGTGGCGGACTTGCTGCGTGGCAAGTACAAGCCTCATGAGTATGGCCAAGTGATTCTGCCGTTTACGGTTTTGCGCCGAATGGACTGCGTCTTGGAGCCGACGAAGCAAGCTGTGCTCAAGGAGGCCGCCAAGCGCGGAGCGTCAGGCGACAGTGTCAATCATTATCTGACCCGCGCGTCCGGGAACACTTTTTACAACACGTCGCCAATGGACCTCAAGGCCATCGTTGGCGACCAGGATAACGTCGCGATGAACCTGGCGGCGTACCTCCAGGACTTTTCGCCGAACGTCAAAGACATTTTCGAGCGGTTCAACCTAAATGCCCAGATCGAGAAGCTGACAAAGGCCGACCTGCTCTACCTCGTTACCGAGAAGTTCAGCAAGATCGACCTGCACCCCGACACGGTCAGCAATGCGGACATGGGCACCATCTTTGAGGAGTTGATTCGCAAGTTCGCCGAACTCTCCAATGAGACTGCCGGCGAGCACTTCACGCCGCGCGAGGTCATCCGGCTCATGGTCAACCTCATCTTTGCCGAGGATGACGATGTTCTCTCGAAGCCGGGTGTCGTCAGGACTATTTATGACCCGACAGCGGGGACGGGCGGGATGCTTTCGGTTGCGGGTGAATGGGTGCATGAACACAATCCAAAAGCGCGACTCACCGTGTCCGGCCAGGAGCTGAACGACGAGTCCTACGCCATCTGCAAAGCAGACATGCTCATCAAGGGGCAGGATGTGGCGAACATCAAGCCCGGGGACACGCTCGCCAACGACGGCCACGCCCATCAGGTATTCGACTATATGCTCTCCAATCCGCCGTTCGGTGTGGAATGGAAGCAGTCCGAGAAGGCCGTCCGCAAAGAGTACGACGAGCAAGGCTTCAATGGACGCTTTGGGCCGGGTCTCCCGCGCATCTCGGACGGCTCGCTGCTCTTCATGCTACATCTGGTGAAGAAGATGCGCCCGCTTGCCGACGGCGGGGCGCGGTTCTGTATTGTTCAGAATGGCTCGCCGTTGTTTACCGGCGGCGCGGGTTCGGGTGAGAGCAACATCAGGCAGTACCTATTGGAGAGTGACCTCGTAGAGGCCATCGTCGCGCTGCCGACCGAGATGTTCTACAATACCGGCATCTCTACCTATCTGTGGGTCGTGACGAACCACAAGCTGCCCCACCGCAAGGGCAAGCTGCAGTTGATTGACGCCTCCGGCTTCTGGCAGCGGATGCGAAAGAGTCTGGGCGACAAGCGCAAAGAGCTTAGCCCGGAGCACATCGACGAGATCACACGCATCTTTTGCGAGTTCAAGGAGGTTCGGCGCGACGGTGTGCCTATCTCGCTCATCTTCCCGAACGAGAGCTTTGGCTATCGGACAATCACGGTTGAGCGGCCCTTGCGCGACGCTGAGGGCAAGGTTGTACTCGGCACCAAAGGCAAGATGAAGGGAAAGCCGATGCCCGACGCCGACCTCCGCGACACCGAAAATGTTCCGCTCAGTGAGGATGTGGAGGTTTACTTCGAGCGCGAGGTGTTGCCTCATGCGCCTGACGCTTGGATCGACCATGAAAAGACGAAGGTGGGGTATGAGATCCCGTTCAACCGGCACTTCTACGTCTTCAAGCCGCCACGGGAGCTTGCGGAGATCGACGCGGACCTCAAGGTCGTCACCGACCGTATTTTGACCATGATTGCGGGGTTGAGCGCATGACGACAAAGCCGAAACGACAGAAGTCCGCGTTGGCTGTGCCGCAGCCCGATCCCGACGGGTTTACCGAGATCGTTGCATTGATCGCAACTTCTCAGCAAAACGCCTACCGCGCCGTGAATACCGCGCTCATCGACCTCTACTGGCAGGTAGGCGAGCGCATAAGCCGCAAGATTGAAGCTGCCGAGTGGGGCTCTGGGACGGTCGAGAATCTGGCCCGGTTCATCGCACATTCGCATCCAGGGCTGCGTGGCTTCTCCCGACCCAATCTATTCAGAATGAAGCAGTTTTACGAGGCATATAGGGATGAAGCAATTGTCTCGGCACTGCTGAGACAATTACCCTGGACCCACCACCTAATCATCCTTGGCCAGAGCAAGCGGCCCGAAGAGCGTGAGTTCTATGTCCGCATGGCAGCGAAGGAGCGCTGGTCAAGCCGCCAGTTGGAACGCCAGTTCAACGCTGCTCTGTTTGAGCGCGTGGTGCTGTCTCCGCCAAAAGTCTCGGCAGCGATGAGACAAATGCACCCAGAGGCAGTCGATGTTTTTCGGGACGCCTATAACGTGGAGTTCCTCGGCCTGCCGCGCGAACACAGTGAGAATGACCTTCACCAGGCATTGCTTAATCGGATGAAGGATTTCCTGCTGGAGCTTGGCCGAGATTTCTGCTTCATCGGCTCGGAGTTTCCCGTGCAGGTGGGGACACGGGACTTTGCGCTCGACCTGCTCTTCTTCCATCGTGGCCTCAACTGCCTGGTTGCGTTTGAACTCAAGGTGCAGCGATTCGAGCCTGAACACCTCGGTAAACTGACCTTCTATCTGGAGGCGCTTGACCGCGACGTGCGTAAGCCGCACGAACAGCCCTCCATCGGTGTCCTGCTCTGTGCTAGCAAGGAAGACAAGGTCGTGGAATACGCATTGAGCCGCACCCTGTCGCCCGCGCTCATCGCGGAGTATCAGACGGCGCTTCCCGACAAAAAGCTACTTCAGGCCAAACTCCAGGAGTTTTACATGCAGGACTCGCGGGAAGGTGAGGCTGAATGAGTTTTCCGCGCTATAAGCAGTACAAGGGCAGCGGGGTGGAGTGGCTGGGTGAGGTGCCGGAGCATTGGAAGCTTGGAAAGCTTCACCACATCGCAATCCTGAATCCGGCAAAAGCCGAGTTGGGCGATATCGACCCACAAACGACAATCTCATTTCTGCCGATGGAGGCTTTCGATACTAAGGGCGATCCATCGCTGTCTCTTGAACGTACGATAGGCCAGGTTGAAACGGGATATACCTACTTTCGAGACGGTGACGTGGCCTTCGCAAAGGTGACACCATGCTTCGAGAACGGAAAGCGAGCGATATTCAGCAAACTCACAAATGGGGTTGGCTTCGGGACGACCGAGCTAATTGTTCTTCGAGCGAGGCACAGGCAGACCATTCCAAAGTTTTTGTATTGGTTCGTAGCGACTTCAGAGTTCCTCGGGCTTGGGGAAGGCTCGATGTATGGTGCTGGAGGTTTGAAGCGGGTTCCGGAGTCGTTCGTACATCAATTTCCGGTGTGGGTTCCC
>Ga0302315_10005941_pt1 | contig 10307 bp, 6 predicted proteins | sample III_Palsa_N3_1_FD_200532 | JGI IMG/M metagenome (GOLD analysis project Ga0302315, IMG submission 200532) | Peat permafrost microbial communities from Stordalen Mire near Abisko, Sweden - III_Palsa_N3_1 | ecosystem: Environmental > Terrestrial > Soil > Palsa > Peat permafrost | place: Sweden... | reverse complement strand
GCAGACAACAGTGCGTAAGATCGCCAAAAGCGGCATAAACTACAGCACAACGTTGTCGGCGCAAAATGGTGAGACATCGGTATCATCTTCAGGCTTGGGCACCGAGAAGTCCACTTCGGCGACCTATGACCTGGACACGCGATTCGCAACCAACCCACTTATTTTTGGCAAGCAGACTTCCGTTAACGACAGTGTAACTTTTGGTGAAAGCATGGATCGTCTGGACGATGCGACTTCACCAACAATTAATGCCACCCTCGGGATGGTCAGTACGCGTCCGAAGGTTGGAAGCCTTATGCTAAATTACAGCTATGTCTACAATCCGTTCGTTAATGCAGGAGTTAATGTATCCAGCGCCATATCAGCGCTTGAATCCCTGTACACCAGCCCTTCCCAGCATCAGCTTAATCTTAACTACACAGCCGTTCAAAAGCGGGGATTTACTTACGGTCTAACCACCAGCTATACCTATCCGGAAAATGCGAGTAATGCTTCGGCCAACATCTTTTACCACCTTAAGAATACCTGGGGGTTGGGGTTGTCCGAGAACTACGCGCATATCTTATTCAATACCTACAAAGACACGGAGTTCTCGGTGTCCCGCAGATTTCTTGGACGAGATATTGTCGTGAGTTATTCCTCATTCACCGGGCATTTTTCATTCAACCTCGGATCCACCGCGAATTTCTGATGTTCACTATTTCCCATAAATCCAGTGAAACCAGCGCTCGCGCCGGTTTTCTTTCACTCCCGCATGCCGCACAACCCGTTCCAACCCCGGTCTTTATGCCTGTGGGCACACGTGGCACCGTTAAGGCTATGACCCAGGAAGAGCTCAGAGAACTTGAGTTCTCTATCATACTGGGCAACACATATCACCTTTACCTTCGGCCTGGCCATGAGCTCGTTCGCCGTGCAGGCGGCCTGCATAAGTTCATTTCCTGGGACGCCGCCATGCTTACGGACAGCGGAGGCTTCCAGGTCTTCTCCCTTGAAGATTTACGAACGATTTCGGAAGACGGTGTCGTCTTTAAGTCTCATCTTGATGGGAGCATGCATCTCTTTACCCCGGAGAGGTCGCTGGAAATCCAGCACTTTCTTGGTGCGGACATTATCATGGCCTTCGACGAATGTCCTCCTTATCCCGCAGAACACTCTGCCGTGGCGGCCGCTACGGATAGGACCCACCGCTGGCTAGAACGCTGCGTGAATTACCATCGATCGTCGGAATCCAATCAGCTTCTGTTCGGGATCGTACAGGGCGGCACCTATCCCGATCTAAGGGCGCAAAGCGCCCAGGCCATCGCTTCGCACGACCTTCCCGGCTGCGCCATTGGAGGCGTTTCCGTAGGCGAACCGGCGGAACTGATGCACGAAGCCGTCGCCAGCAGTATTCCTTACCTTCCCGAAGATAGGCCGCGATATCTTATGGGAGTTGGTACACCGCAGGACATTCTTAATGCCGTTGCGGAAGGCGTCGATATGTTTGACTGCGTTCTCCCGACGCGCCTCGGACGAAACGGCACCATGTACACAGAGCGCGGTCGAGTAAATATCAAGGTTAGCCGGTATACGGAAGACTTCGGGCCAGTGGATCCGGACTGTCGATGCGCCGTTTGTCTGCGCTACTCGGCGGCCTATATCAGGCATCTTTACCGATGCAATGAAATTCTTGCGTCCCGCCTGGCCACATACCATAATCTCGCTCACTACGCTACCCTTATGAAACGGATTCGCGAGGCCATTGCACGGGATGAGTACAAGTCCTTCCGGGAGGTCACCCTGGCTCGATATCAGGAACTCAATGCCGAACTGACGTCTCAGTCGTGACTTTTCATTGACAAAGTTCATAGATCGCTCTATACTAGTTAAAGATTTGTTTCGATAAACCCCATAGGAGTTGAATTAATTGCATGGCTAATGTACGAGCCAAAGTTTCGGTAATCGGTGCAGGCAATGTCGGCGCCACCGTAGCTTTTCATGTTGCCCAGCAGGGCTTTGCGAACGTTGTTTTACTGGATTTGCCTGACGACCTGACCCTCGAAAGACCGCGCAAGACAGGCTCCATGGCGCAGGGTAAGGCCCTGGACTTAAACCAGGTCTCGCCCATCGTTGGTTATGACAGCCGCGTTCTTGGAACCTCCAGTTATGCAGATACGGCCAACAGCGACGTCGTCGTCATCACTTCCGGTAGACCAAGATCTCCAGGCATGTCCAGAGAAGATCTGCTCGCCGTAAATGCCGATATTGTGGCAAACGTCGCTACGCAGGCCGTTCAGGCCTCCCCCGATGCCGTTTATATCGTCGTTTCCAACCCCCTTGATGCCATGTGCCACATCGCCCTGAAAGCGACTGGCCTGCCTTCAGAGCGCGTTATCGGCCAGGCCGGCGTTCTGGACAGCACCCGGTATCGCAATGCAATTGCATCGACCCTGAATGTGTCTGTTGAGGATGTGCAAGCCTATGTACTGGGCGGCCACGGCGACCAGATGGTTCCGGTACGAAGCCTTACCACGGTCGGCGGCATTCCTGTTCAGAAGTTCGTCGATAATGGACGAATTTCCGCGGAAACCCTGCAGAAGATAGAAGACGATACCCGTCAGGGTGGGGGAATTCTCACGGCCCTGATCGGGACCAGCGCCTGGTATGCTCCGGGAGTTGCCACGGCCGAAATGGTGGAAGCCGTCGTCCTCGATCGCAGACGTATTCTGCCGGTCACCGCGCTACTTACGGGGCAGTATGGGATCAACGGGCTCTACTTTGGGGTCCCGGCGATTCTTGGCGGCAGTGGAATTAGTGAAATCTTCGATCTCTCCAGTCTGGTAACTCTGTCTTCTGAAGAGACAGCAGGGATCTCGGAATCGGCCGGGAAGGTCCAGGGGACTGTCGACAGTCTTAAAGCGTTGGGTAAACTCTAAGAGAAACCCGCGGCGGGCGGATTTTCCGCCCGCCGCGGTCGATGGCCACCCCCTTCAGATAAAGTGGCCACGTATATATGAGGCAGCAAGGAGGGCAGGTGGCTATGGCGGTAACACTTAAGGACATTGCCGAACGAACAGGCGTTTCACCAAGCGTCGTGTCGACGGTATTAAGCGGCCGGGACAACGGCACTTTTGTCAGTGACAGCACGCGTCGAAAAGTTCTTCAAGTCGCGGAGCTGCTCAACTACACTCCGGTCCGCTCGGGCCGTCCGCGTGGGAGCAAGCGCTTACGCAGGCAGAGAGCCGAGCACTTCATCGGTGTCTGGGATCCCGATCACAGCTCCTATACGCACCACTACATTCAGAACTTGCAAGTTGCCCTGCAGAAACAGGCTGCGAAAGCCCAATTGGAAGCCGAAGACGACTTTGGTCTGCGCCTTCTCACCTCGGACGACCTTCCGCGCCTCGATGCTCGTGGCGTTATGGGGATCATCCTGCTTTCCCCAACCCTCTTACCGCGCGAGGCGGCAAGCGCCTCCATTGCCTGTGTCATGATCGGCGAAGTGGACAGCCCTTCCCGCGAATTAGTCCAGGTACATCCCGACGAGTTTGTTAGCGCACGGACCCTCGGAGACTATATCTGGGGTCTGGGGCACCGGCGCATCGCGTTTCTCGCTCCCGGCGAACGCGCCCGCACAACCCGTCAGAGGTTTCAGGGTCTGCAGTCGTCGTGGATTACACACCAGGCCGATCCAAAACTCATCGTACCCGCCCAATACGACAGCGTAAAAACGCTCAACAAGCGCGAGCAAGTGCGGCGAGTGGTCCGAAATATCTTCGCGCCCGAAGTCCCACGTCAATCGCAGCCGACCGCTCTGGTTTGCTACGATGAGAGCGTTGCGTCTGTTGTCGCACAGACCCTCAATGAGATGGGTAAACGTGTTCCCGGCGATGTCTCCATAGCCGCGTTCAACGACACTCCCGGTCATGCGGAAGACATGATCCCTTCACTCACTACGATGCGTCAGCCTGTAGACAAAATCTGTGAAATCGCCATGGAGCAGCTCTATCTCATGCACGACATGGACTCGCTGTCAGAAATCACCGTTCACGATATTACCGTCGGCACCGAGCTTATTGTCCGGTCGTCCTGTGCCGCGCCGCCGGTAAACTGATGTCCAATCGAGTTCAGCCAAGACATCCAAACCTGCTCCGCCGCGAAGACACCGTTCTGGTAGCCGTCGACCTTCAGGAATCACTCCTGCGGGTAGTTCACCAATCAGAAGCGCTCACAAAGCGCGTCCACTTGGTTCTGTCCGCCGCCCACATTCTCGGCATCCCAGTGATCGCCACCACGCAGAATGTGGGCCGCCTCGGCGGAATCCCAGAGGATCTCGCAACCGTCCTCTACGAAGCTGAAGCCGCCATCATCGATAAGATGACCTTCTCCTGCTGCGGCTCGGAGCAATTCCTGGAAACCATCCAGAGCCTCGGCCGCAAGCAAGCCGTCCTCATCGGCGTGGAAACCCACATCTGCGTCGCCCAAACCGCCCTGGACCTCACCACCTACGGCTTCCAGACCCACGTCGTAGCCGACGCCGTCTCCTCCCGCACCCTCGAACTCCACAAACTCGGAATGGAACGTGTCCGTGACAGCAGCGTCCTCCCCTGCGCCGCCGAATCCGCCGTCTACGAATGGCTTGGCGAAGCGGGAACCCCAGAATTTCGCGCCATCCTGCCGCTCATTAAATAGGTTCGAAATGAACTTGCACTCCGAATGATCCCACGTCCGAGACCCCCCCCTTGCTACAAGGGAATCGTCATCATGACCCATTCTTTACTCGCTAAATAACGATAAGCAGGCGTGCTCTAAATTATTTTACATATTTATTGAATCTAATCGCGATATTGCCTGTTCGCGAGGTTGACATATCGGGTTAGACTCAGCATAATGTCACTGCGAAACTCTACTATAAGATTCGGTAAATTAATGTAAGGTTGGAAGCTTGAGGTTTTCTTTTGTCTGTAGTTACAGAATAAGGGTTGGGGATTGAAGTAAACAGATAGAGCTGTTGCGTCTAAGGAAAAATGATGAACACTATAAACAAGCGGCACCCTGTTGTAGCCGTAGCCTGGCTGGCTATGCTGCTAATGGGCCTGGGGCAGGTCGTAGCACATGCTAGCAGCGTAACCGTGGGGGATTACAACTTTGCCAGTCCAACGGTTGCTACACTTGGACGTAATATCGATCCAACAGGTACTGCATGGACATTCAGCAATAACTCCGCAGGGTACTCTGCTGTCTTTGGCCCTCCTGAGTATTCATCATGGCCGACACCGCCATCGAGCAATAACAGCCAGCAATCGGGGTACATATACGAAGGCGGCACTGTAACCCAATCCCTAACTTCATCTACGGCAGGTATCTGGAGTGTTTCCGTGTATACAACGGGCGGTGCTGAAAGTATGAATGTTGCCATTGATGGCAACGTTATCGGGACGGTGCTTCCGACTTCATCTACTGCATTTACTAATATTGTTTGCGAAAGCTCGGCTAGTATTAGTTCAGGATCTCACACCCTTAGTTTTACTGGTAATAGCACCTCTGGGGCTATTTTCTTTTGTGACGTGGTTGTTACTGTCGGTACGGAGCCATCCATACCAGTGAGTTTAACGGCTACGGGCGGAAATAGCACTACTTTGCTTAAGTGGTCAGCCAGTACTTATGGTAGCCCAACGAGCTATCAGGTTTTCAGGGGCACCACTTCTGGTGGGGAAAGTACTTCTGCTTTAGCGACAGGCATTACTACGCTAACCTACACAGATAACCACGCCACTGTCGGCGATACTTATTACTATACGGTTAAGGCTATTAATTCTAGCGGGTCGAGCGCTCCGTCAAATGAAGCCTCTGCAACATCAACCGCTGCGCCTTATCCGCCAGCGAACTTTACAGCAACGCCGGGCAACAGTCAAGTTAGCCTGGGGTGGACGGCAAGCGCCTCTGCAACTAGCTATAGCGTTTTTCGCAGCCTTACATCAGGAACAGAGGTTGGGACTTACGCTATTGGGAGTGCTACGACCACATCGTATGTAGACACTACGGCAGTTAATGGCACACACTATTATTACGTAGTGGAAGCAAAAGATTCCAGCGGTTCGAGTGCCGCCTCCAACGAAGCTACGGCGACTCCGCAAGTTCCAATTCCCGCCGCGCCTACGAGTTTGAGCAGCACACCCAGCGACTCGGCCGTAAGCTTGCAATGGACCTATTCCACGGGCGCAACGAGCTACAATCTGTACCGTGGCACGTCATCCCATGGGGAAAGCACCACGGCAATAGCGACCAACATTGGTGCGTCACCTTATGTGGACACCACTGCCACAAATGGCGTCCTGTATTATTACGAAGTCGCAGCAGTGAATGCCGGAGGGATCAGTCCGGTATCGAACGAAACGTCTGCAACTCCATCCGCGGCTGACTTGCCGTCGGCTCCATCAGGCTTGACAGCTGTTCCTCAAAACGGCCAGGTGGGTTTGACGTGGAACTCAGCTCTAGGCGCAGTAACTTACAGCGTGTTTCGGGGCACATCATCAGGTGGAGAGAGCGGCACAGCGATTGCCACGGGGGTGACAGGCACTTCCTATGCAGATACCTCTGTAGTTAATAACAGCACCTACTACTACAAGGTAGAGAGCGTCAATTCAGCAGGTACGAGCGGCGCCTCCAACGAGGCGAGCGCAACTCCTTTGTCTACGTCGCCAACTGCCGCAGCCGCGGCCTTTGAATCGACGGACACAACGACGCTTGGTGCATGGCGCGGCTCTTATGGCGTTGATGGCTTCATTATCGCAAATGATACAAGCTTATCAAATCCAACATATCCAAGCTGGTTGAGTTCCGGGGCGTCTCCCACATTTACGGGATCAACCGTCCTCAGTTGGTTGTCGCCGCTCGGAGGCAGTCCATACTCTACGATGCCGCCTCAGCAATATCCGATTGAACTTGAGGCTGCGGATACTGGCAGCGTTAATGCTACGCTTGGGGCATGGAGTTCGCCAACAAGCTTCACTGTCTCGAACATTAATGTTGTTGGAGGTACTCAACAGATAGCCTTGTACTTGTACGACGAGCCCGCGGCAGGACAGGCCGCGCGTGCGGAGACGATCACGATTCAGGACGCAACCAGCCACGTCACACTGAGCCAGGAAAATGTGTCCGGCGCTGGGTTCGAGGGCGGTGAATATCTCGCCTGGAACGTCTCAGGCTCTGTTAATATTATAGTGACGGGAACGTCCGGGCCGAACTCCGTTCTAAGCGGAATATTCTTCGGCGGCGCGTTGTCAGGGGGAGTGCCGGCACAGCCGACTAAAGTCGCGGCCGTAGCGGGCAACGGACCTTTGACGGTCTCCTGGGCGCCTCTTAACACTATCCAGACCTACAACGTATACCGGGGCACGTCCTCGGGCGGAGAGACGCTTCTGGCAAATAACGTAACGGCCGCGACCTATCAAGATACTGCAGTCGCAGCGAATACGAGATATTACTACACGGTCAATGCCGTAAACTCGCTAGGGACTTCTCAAACTTCGGCAGAAGTAAGCGCAATCCAGACAACGGCTCCCCTCGCGCCAACCGTCCTGGTCGCAGCGGGCGGACAACTTTACTGGACTCCTAGCAATGGAGCAGCTACATACAACGTCTACCGATCCACAACACCGGGAGGCGAAGGTACAACAGCTCTAGCGACTGGCATAACCATTAGCACCGCGACCAATGATACTATAACTGACGGCGGGTATTTCGACAGCACGGCTACAACAACGGGTACAACCTATTACTATAAAGTCGCTGCCGTGAACACGTCTGGAACATCGTCGGAATCCATGGAAGCCAGCTTCGTGTATGGGGCTCCGGTCCTGCCAGCTGTCCAATCCTTTGCAACGCTTGGCCCGGCTCCTAATGAGGCAAGTGTGTCCTGGATGCCAGTTCCAGGCGCCTTAAGTTACGTTATCTGTCGGTCGTCCGACAGTGTAGCTTCACCGGGAACGATTGAGATAAATCCGGAGCCAATTGCAATTGTGCAGGCTTCCCAGGGTAATGCCGCACCGTATTCTTATACAGATCCCAACGAAGTACAAGGTCTGCAGTACAGTTACGGAGTAGTGGCAACTGGTATTCAGGGTTCAAGTACACCGACTGGAGGCGGTTCCGCTGGGACTTCGGTCATACCGGCCGCAGTAACCGGCCAAATCTATCCCAAGTATCAGGTGCTTTCCGTACTCTACTCTCCGCCTGGATCCGGAAGCGATGTTATCTACGGTACCAGTAATCTTGTTGGAACTACTACCAGTAACACAAATTCTTATGCGCTAGGAATCACGTTATCCGAATCCGAGACCACCGGTGTTGATATCGCTGGGTTCGCTGGTGGAAGTGAAACAAATACCGCTAACCAAGCATGGAACTGGCTGTATGGCAGTAACGGTTCGACTAGTATTAGCACTACGACCGCTACCAGTGTGGAGGCGTATGGAACGGCCCAATCAAACCTGCACGATGCCGATCAAATCGTTGTGTGGCTGAATCCGCAGCTTAATTTCTCACTAAATGCGGAATCTACGAGTGAATTCGGTCACCTATCAAATCCTGCTGGCGTTACATTTACCCAATATGGCTACAATACTCTAGACCCTCTCGACTCAATGGATGTTCTTTACATTCCTGTTGGGTATTTGGACGGAGACTATGGAGCCATTCCCAGTAATGTTCAGACCCTCCTTAATCGACCATGGGCAGGAGCAAATGCGGATGGGTCGGGACCTGCCCTAACAACGGCAGACCTGCAGTCAATCCTAACGGCGGACCCGTTCACGTCGTCATCCTATACACCGACGTTTGTAGATGGGTCCTCAACAAGCAGCGACGGTCGCTATACGAACGTCGGGAACGTAAACTACACTGGCCTTACCAACAACCATTACACCGGAAGCTTGACATACGTAAACACTACGACAAGCGGCAGTTCGACCAGCTATGCGTTTACTTCCGGACTCTCCTTTGATGCAACGATAAAGGCATCAATGGGCGTAACTGGTCCGGCTTCGAAGTTGTTTGACATTTTCGTGAGTGCTGAATTGAAAAACACGTACTCCTGGGTTTGGACAAACACAACGAGCTCGTTACTTACGGACACGAATTCGCTATCTGACGCGTATACAATTGTAGGACCCGGGACGGGCTACACCGGGCCGCCTATTTACGGTCTGTTTCAGGACAATGTCTACGGAACATTTATGTTCTTACCAGAGACAGACTAGGAAAGACATGGACTAAATCTTGTAGATAGTGGAGCGTAGATTCCATCTACATCGTACTTCAGTTCAGGCCCTGCGAAAGCAGGGTCTTTTTTTTGTTAGCGTCAAGTAGAAGTCAGGCGAAATGACGGACGACAATTAAAACTGCGCCAAATATTTCGCATCAAGTAGTAAACTGTAGCGAAAGATACAAGAGGCTGTAATGGCAACTAAAAAGCGCACGTATATTGAAGGTGACTGGTTCGTGGTTCCAATTAGGGATAAGGGCTACGTTTTGGGACGCATAGCTCGTTGGACGCGTCCCCACGCAATCCTTGGATATTTTTTCTCACCGTATTTCATTACAATCCCGACGCTTGCCAGCGTTCAAGATATCAAACCGTCTGAATCGTTCTTGATCCGAAAATTTTCGGATATTGGCCTGATGGAAAGCTGGCCACTTATCGGGGGTAGCGACAATTGGAATCGAGATGAATGGCCGCTTCCGCCATTTGGTCACGTCGATATAATGGACCCAACGTTTGCTGTAAAGCGTGAGTACAGTGAAACGGATCTCGCCAAGATGATAAAAGAAACTAGAATTAATCTTGAGCTTGCTGAAACTCTTCCAAAAGATGGATATTCCGGCCACATAGCATTGCAAAAGTTATTGGAGCATTTATTTCGAGATTCATGATGGGTGCATCAGTGGGCAAGAACGTGATGACAACCGCGGAGCTTTGTTGTATATTGAGGGCTGATCAAGAAGCTTCTTTCAGTGAGGCGCCTAGCCCTTCTTCCAATCCCGCTTCGCTTCCGCCCCAGTCCTAAAGAACTCTTCAATCGCCCCAACATCCCCAGCCTCAATCGCGGCCTCAATCCCCTCCAACTCTGCCCGATACTTCCGGAGCGCGGCCAGAATGGCCTCCTGATTAGTCAAACACACATCCCGCCAGATCTCCGGATGCGATGCCGCGACGCGTGTCGCATCCGCGAAGCTGCCTGCGGACATCGCGGGGGCTTGCGGGTGACTGCTCTTAACTTGAGTGGCTTCTCGTACGAGGGATGTTGCCATGATGTGGGGGATGT
>Ga0302315_10005939_pt1 | contig 10310 bp, 11 predicted proteins | sample III_Palsa_N3_1_FD_200532 | JGI IMG/M metagenome (GOLD analysis project Ga0302315, IMG submission 200532) | Peat permafrost microbial communities from Stordalen Mire near Abisko, Sweden - III_Palsa_N3_1 | ecosystem: Environmental > Terrestrial > Soil > Palsa > Peat permafrost | place: Sweden... | reverse complement strand
TACCTAAGGAAAATGGATCTGGTTTAGATATGTTTTTTGATTTTATCAGCAAATTTTCAGAGAAAGGTGGTGAAAATGGAAAATTCACAAATAAGTTTATAGCAGAAGATTCTGCGGTAGAGATTTTAAAACCATTGATCGACGCTATGAAAGAGGCAGTCGATGCAGAGAAAGCAGACAATGATTCGGAATTTGTTGATTTGTATTGTGATATCATGAAATTCTACGCCATTTTAAATGGAGTGCAAGAAAATTATAATGCGGATATTTTAATAGCACAGCCGAACTGGAGAAAGATGCTCCTGCTTGATCTGCAAATAAATTTATATCAAAGAAAAACAGTTGAAAGCCTTCGTGAATTAACAGAGATGGAGGTAACCAGCGAGTCAGAAAAAGAGTTTAGCAAAAAAGAAATATTGGTTGAATCTACCACGCAGAGCGAGGAACCAATAGACGATACACCTAAGAAATTTTATACGACATCAGGGATGAGTGCTCTTTTTACTCCTTTGGCAGCTTGTGAAAAATCACTTCCACAAAAAAATAAACATGCTAATAATAAAGCAATTCAATTAAATATAATGATTATAAAGTACTATACATATTTTGAAGTCAATTCCTGGACGGGTAAAAAACTTTTGGAGAGTCGAGTCTTATTTAATGAAGCAGATAAAATTGAATCCATGTTTTCTACTAAAACCAAAGTACTACCAGACATGATTTATATAGACAATAACCCATGTGTTAATACGACAACAAAACCAATTTCTGCTGACGATGTTTTTATGAAAATAGCGGATCAGAAAATAGATGTTTTAAAAGGAAACTTCGTCAAAATGATGGTTATGGATACCACGTCTTCTACTACAGAGCAAAAAAAGGCATTACTTGCCGCATTTGATCAAAGCAATGTCCCACTTTTATTCTTTGCAGAAAGTGGGCTGAAGCATCGGCAAGCGGGCGCTGATATGGCACAATATGGTCAAGTTAAAATTTTTATTAATCATCAATATCTAAGGATTTTAGCGACACAGCCGAAAGCACTGCAAGCAATACAGGATTTTTGTAAAAAGATGGTTGAACAAATGGAAGCACTTACAAAAGGAACCAGTTCCGTTTTAGCCACTAAGATGATCCGAGAAATGCGTGCTGCCGCTGGTGTAATCGCATTACAGCGCTCTAGTGTAGGAAGTTCTGGATTACTACTTTTAGATGACACAAGTCAGAACTTTGTAACTCCCCATCACACACTCAAAGAAGACGTACTAGGCAAGTCAACCCAATCTCCTACATTAGATAAGAAAAACCATCCGCACGATTGATATAAAAATGACGGGGAAAATATGTATTTTTTTGATTAAACTACCTGCTAGCTTGGCAGCAATTCATTTGGAGGTATCCATGGATGTCTCTGAAAAACAAAAGTAATGATATACAGCAGCGATCATCGATGTAATGCTTTGATTTCACTGGTGCCCCGGATAGGATTCGAACCTATGACCTTCCCCTTAGGAGGGGGACGCGCTATCCCCTGTGCCACCGAGGCAAAAGTAGAGTATACCTTTTTATTGAAGACAGTAAAAGCACCCAATATTTTGTTACCATACTTAATACTCATCCATTTTGGTAGAAGCAGATTTTTTTTATTGGCTATTGACTGGATTAAAAAACATTTATAAGCTATGGTATACCCTAACGGATACATTCATTTTAACTTAAAGGACTATTGCAATGTTCAAGAGAACCTGCGCCTTAACAGTCGCGCTCCTAACTTCCTCAACGGTATTTGCCAATAATTTTTTCCCTAACGCGCAAGAAGACAGACCCGTATGGAGTTTGACTGGACAGGGTAATTATATTGAACAATCCAGCAACCTAGCTGGTTGGGTTGAAACACAAGATTATTATACCGATTTGTCGACAGTGGAATCGTTTAACGAAAGTGGCAGCAATTGGGGCTGGGCAGTTGAATTGGGATATTTGTTTCCCAATCATGTGAATGATATTCAATTGACATACAGTGGCACGCGTAACTCGGCAGCCAAGGATGTTAATAATGATGATTCCCGTGTTCTTTTGCCTAACCCTCTAGGGCCCAAGTATACTTGGTTTGAGGCTGAAACAGCCTCTGTTGCAGCTGACTTCAATTATGATGTTGTTGATGTGACCGTGGGTAATTATTTTGATATCAATGAGTGCTTTGCAATACGTGTTGGTTATGGCTTGAGCTATGTGAACATTAATCAGAGCGCCGATGCAACTTATTTTGATATTTATATTGATGATGTATCTGACGATTATTCAAGTCATCAAAAGAGTCAATTCGAAGGTTTGGGTCCAAAGCTCACTTTAGATACGCAATGGGTGATGGGTGAAGGTTTCTATTTAGTGAATGGCTTGGGATTCAGTGCTATTTATGGTAATGCAAATGCAGAGTACAGTGGCGTGGTGCCGGACAATAGAGACGAAAATAGCAAGAGTCAAGATTACGACTTCTCTTATGGCGAAAAACGCATGGTCTTTGGTTTTGACTCTAAAGTTGGCGTGCGTTTTCAACACATGATCGTGCCTGGCTATGATTTTGCGATTGAAGGCGGCTATCGTGGAACCACATACTTAAATGCAATGTATGAAGGATCGGCTGGTGTTGAAGCTTTTAATCCTGGCAATGCGTATGAATTTGGTGATAACGATTACTTCAATTTTGGTCCTTACTTAGCTGTAAATGTTAATTATCTGTAACGCTATATCGGTGTCCCCGCCTTGGCGGGGGCTAATCAATTCAATCAAAAATGGGATTTATTATGTTTAAGAGAACTTGTGCTTTTGCCGTTGCCATTCTGAGCTCCACTGGTGTATTTGCCAACAATTTTTTTCCTAATGCTGAAGAAGACAGACCCGTATGGAGTTTGACTGGGCAGGGTAATTATATTGAACAATCCAGCAACCTAGCTGGTTGGGTTGAAACACGAGATTATTATACCGATTTGTCGACAGTGAAATCGTTTAACGAAAGTGGCAGTAATTGGGGCTGGGCCGTTGAATTGGGATATTTGTTTCCCAATCATGTGAATGATATTCAATTAACCTATAGCGGTACGCGTAACTCGGCAGCCAATGAAGTTAATGACTATGATTCCTCTGTCTTGCTGCCTAATCCACTAGCGCCTGGCTATGACGTGAGTGAGGCTTCCTCGGCTTCTGTTGCTGCTGATTTCAATTATGATGTTGTTGATGTGACCTTCGGTAACTATTTTGATATCACCGAATGTTTTTCAGTGCGTGTTGGTTATGGCTTGAGCTATGTGAATATCAATCAAAGTGCTGATGCGACGTATTATGATGTTTATGCTGGGTATGATGAGGTATATGACGATTATACCAGTCATCAAAAGAGCCAGTTTGAAGGCTTTGGTCCAAAGCTCACGTTAGATACACAATGGACGATGGGGCAAGGTTTCTATTTAGTGAATGGTTTAGGCTTCAGCGCCATTTATGGTAATGCAAATGCACAATACAATGGTGTAGTGCCATTGGGTGATGATCAAGTGGCTTCGGCAGGAGAGTATGATGAAAATTATGACTTCTCTTATAGTGAAAAACGCATGGCGTTTGGTTTTGATTCTAAGCTTGGTGTACGTTTTCAACACATGATCGTGCCTGGTTATGACTTTGCCATTGAAGGCGGTTATCGTGGAACCACATACTTAAATGCAATGTATGAAGGATCCGCTGGTGTTTCAGCCTATAATCGTGGCAATGCGTATGAATTTGGTGATAACGACTATTTCAACTTTGGTCCTTACTTAGCTGTGAATGTCAATTACTTATAATTGCTTGAGGTTGTTTAAACTCATAGATGACGCGAAGGTGGTTCACCTTCGCGAATTCTAAAACGTGTTCATACAATTGCGGATGTGAACTTGACAATTGTGGATCAACCATCAAACAACGGTTTCCATCTTTCATACCTGGTAGTAATAATGGCGAATAGGTCATGCGTTGATTTTTAAAGCTTGCCAAACGTCCGCCAACACGTTCTGCCCAATCACTGGGACGAAAAATACGCCCTTCTAGTGTGACGCCTTCGATGATAATGCGGATAGGTTTATTGTCTGTCATGATTTAAAGCGTTCAATCTATTTTTAATTTAATTTTCCTTTTCTAATCTTAGTATTATGTCACATATTGCACAAATCATTCTTGCGCTTAGCCAAGCAAACGTCTTTGTGATATGCTATCAAAAAATCCATTAAAGAGTTAGTCAATAAATGATGAACGATCCAATAGAAGAAAAAACGTCGCCATTACGAACCCGACGTGGCATTTATTTATTACCCAATTTATTCACCACAGCTGCTTTATTTTCTGGATTTTATGCCATCGTAGCAGCAATGCAAGGTTCTTTTGATAGTGCGGCCATGGCCATTTTTATTGCAATCTTGATGGACAGCTTGGATGGCCGAGTGGCGCGTTTAACCAATACACAAAGCGAGTTTGGTGCACAATATGATAGTTTGTCAGATATGGTCTCGTTTGGTATCGCACCGGCATTGGTGGTGTACAGCTGGTCTATTCATACACTGGGGAAAATTGGTTGGTTAGTGGCTTTTCTGTATACGGCCACGGCTGCATTGCGATTGGCACGTTTCAATGTGCAAACGCTTGTGGTGGATAAACGCTTTTTTGTGGGGTTGCCTTCGCCTGCAGCCGCTGCCGTTGTGGCAGGTTGGGTGGGTGTTGCACATCAACTGGCGTTATCGCCGCAAGTTTGGACCATCATTACCAGTTTATTAACCGTTGCAGTTGGATTGTTGATGGTGAGTTCTGTTCACTATGCCAGTTTTAAACAATTCAGTTTACATGGCAAAGTACCTTTTATTGCGGCATTGATCGTCTTATTGGTTTTTATGGCTGTATCAGTTGATCCGCCAGTTGTGGTGTTTAGTTTGTTCTTAATCTATGTTTGTTCAGGCCCTGTTTTGGCCGTGCGACGTTGGTGGCGTCATCGTTTGTATATTAAACGGCCGCCGTCACCGGAAAATAAACCTTAATCGTCAATCCTCCGGTATCCGGTGTGTCGCTCAATTCAACTTGGGCGCGATGCAGTTCTACGATTTGTAACACGATGGATAAGCCCAATCCACTGCCAGATGCTTGTGTCCCCAATTGACGATAAAACCGCTCAAACACACGTTCGCGTAATTCGGCGGGAATGCCTTCTCCATGATCAGCCACTTCTAATATGACATGATATGGGTTGCTGTATTGTCTAACTTCAACCAAACCGCCGGCGGGAGTATAGCGAATGGCGTTATCAATTAAATTTCGCGTTAAAATATGAATGGCGGTAGCATTGCCAATAAAAGACGTTTGTGTCGTATTTTCAGGCAAATGAGCGATAAGCTGTGTTTGTTTTTCATCTGCTAAACGTTTTAAGTCTTGTATTTCCTCAAGAATAATCTGATTTAAGGTTATCGACTCAGGATTATTAATATAATGTAAACCGCTTTGTAAACGTCCCAGTATCAATAATTGCTCAACAATATGCGCACAGCGATCAACGCCTATTTGGATTTTTTTTAGGGCATTGTCTTTTGCTTCAATCTGTTGTGCCCGCAGTCCGACTTGCGAGTGGGTTTTAATGGCGGCCAAAGGCGTGCGTAACTCATGGGCTGCATCGGCAGAAAAACGTTGTTGCTGCTCAAAGACTTGTTGTAACCTTAAAAATAAAGAATTTAATTCAGTGACCAATGGTTGGATTTCCATTGGAACTTGTGCTTTTAATTGTACAGGTGTTAATTCTTCAGGCGCGCGGCGATGACGCAATTCATCGGTCACTTGTTTAATTTGTGATAAAGCCGAGCCCACGGTTATCCAAATAAAAATAGCAAAAAAAGGGTAGAGCAATACGATTGGAATAATATGATTTAATGCAACGGTAGTGACCAGATTTTGGCGTATGTTTTCTGCCAAACCCACCTGTATTTCTAAGCCCATATCCGGTGCGTTCAAAGAAAACACGCGCCAACGTTCATTGCCAATATCCACATCCGTAAATCTATTATGTAGCGTGGTTAACGGTTGATCGGGGGCATTACTGGATTTCATTAATAACCGATGATCCAAGCTCCATATTTGAAACACACGTCGCACGACATATTGTCTGTGCATAAAAGGCAGCGGCTCATCGAGTACTTGTCCCTCTTCACTCAATTTAGGATCCGGGGGAAGAAGGTGTTCATAACCATTGAGCAATACCAAACGGCGTAAAACATAAGCAGAATCAAGTAACTGGGCATCGAGTAAACGTGCGGTTTCTGAGGCCACTGCACGATAGGTCCAATAGGCGGCAGCGGCGACAATTAAACTAGATGACAATAATAAACTGCCCAATAAGAAACGTCGAATTGATTTCACGAGGTCATACCTTTTAGATAAAATAAGACGTCATTAATTTTACTGTTCGATTTTATCCACCATATAACCCACACCACGAATGGTACGAATTAAATCGCCGCCCAATTTTTTACGTAGATTGTGAATATGAACTTCCACGGCGTTACTATCGACTTCATTGTCCCAACCATACAACGCTTCAGAAAGTTGCTCACGCGATAAGACACGGCCAGTACTTTCTAACAGTTTGCGCAATAAAGAAAATTCTTTGGGAGAAACATTGATCCGTTCACCACTTTGCGTCACGGCATGTGCGGCGGGATCTAAAACAAGTTGCCCATATTCTAAGACAGGCTCTGCTCGACCGGCAGAGCGACGTTGTAGCGCACGTAAGCGCGCGCACAATTCTGATAAATCAAACGGTTTGACCAGATAATCATCTGCGCCATTATCCAATCCTTCCACGCGATCTTCAACGCTATCGCGAGCAGTTAATAAGATCACCGGTGTTGAGGAGCCACGTGCGCGTAAATTTCGCAATACTTCTATGCCCGTGCGCTTAGGTAAACCAATATCCAACACGATGGTATCAAAAAACTCTGTTTGCAATGCCATTTCTGCAGCATGACCATCTTTTAGCCAATCGATAGTATAACCTTCTTGGGTTAACCCGTCGCGTACACCATCGCCTAACAGCTCATCGTCTTCAACCAATAAAATACGCATGATGTGTTATAGCCTTATGAAAATTAGGGGAAAATATATTGTGGGGACTAGAATGATCGAATTCTTAAGATAGTATAACGTAAGTTTGTGGGAAAAACGATAAAAAAGTGGAGATCCCAGGGCAAGATCATCCAATTACACTTATTCTTGTTGCCTGTTCCCCTCCTTTGAAAAAGGGGGGCTAGGGGGGATTTGCCCGCTAATGCAGCTGAACTTTGTCGTCATGTTATTCCGATACAGCACTCTTTCTATTGTCTGGTTCATCGAGTCATCCTGTAAATCCCCCCTAACCCCCCTTTTTCAAAGGGGGGAAGAATATGAGGAGTATGTTGAAAGGTAGTTATATAAATAATAAAGTGCAAAAAAAAATGGGCGCAAAACACGCCCATCTATTTAAACAAACTTATCCAGCGACCGACATTTTTTCTGCTTGTTCAGCGGTTTCTTGTCGAATGGATATCAAACCACCATGCAATGAATCCACTAAAGAGTCAATGGCTACGCGCAACATTTGTTGTTGAGCATTAGCATCACGCGAAGTGGGGACAATGTTGGAGTAAATCTTTAAAGAAACTTGTAATACTTTCTTTAACTCTTCTGATACAGGCGCACGATAAAAAGCTTCATATACTTTTTGCATGACTTCTGTTAAGAAGGATTCGCTCACAGGTGCTAAATATTGATAGAAAGGTCCTTGAACATGGCCCAAAGGCATTTCTTGACCATCTGCCAGGCTGCCATCAGTGGCACCAGGCGCATAATCCACGCCGGTCATTAACCAGGCAGGATGAAGGTTAAGCAATTTGCTATACATTTTTGCATTTTCAATGCTAATCGCGCGCTTGCCCGACTCATGTTGGGCATAGGTTGTGACTTTAAATCCAAATTTCATTGCAAATTCACGTGCGGAACGATATCCAGCACGTTGCCGAGATAATTTGAGGCGCTTTGCAACGTCGATGATGCCTTGCGTCATAGACAGTCTCCACGGTTACGGTTAATCTTTAAAACTCAAACTGAGTCACGAAAGCCTATTATACTCCATTCATTCGCATTGTCAACGGTATTTTACCTTTTTGAATACACTTTTAGCACAAAATGAGACAATATTCTAACCGATAAATGAGTTCTCTTTGAGGGCTATTTATGTTAAATTTTCCACCATTAGGTATAAAAAGTTGCTGTGTTATCCATGAACAAAACCAGTTTTATTACTCAACTGTTGCAAGCGTGCAACAAAACGCCCATCAAACCCAGCGCCACTGTCTACGCGCCGGCCAATATTGCATTGGTTAAATATTGGGGAAAGCGAGACAATGAACTTAATTTGCCGGTAACGAGTAGTTTATCGATTTCCTTGGCAGACAAAGGGACGTCAACCACTCTTTCTGTGGCACACCAGGCGGCAGATGAAGTTTTTTTAAATGGTGAAAAATTAACGGCAGTGTCGCCATTTGTAACGCGGTTATTGTCTTTTCTGGACTTGTTTCGTCCACGTAAAGACTTTTATTTTCGCATTGAAACGATTAGTACCGTTCCTATTGCCGCCGGTTTGGCCTCATCCGCCTCTGGCTTTGCGGCATTGGTATTGGCGTTGAATGATTGGTTGGGTTGGGCATTGGATCTACAGTCATTGTCTTTATTGGCCCGCATGGGCAGTGGTAGCGCTGCGCGTTCATTGTGGCATGGATTTGTGATGTGGCAAGGTGGTGAACGGGACGATGGTATGGATAGTTTTGCTTATTCTTTGTCCTATCAATGGCCGTCATTGCGTTTGGGTTTGTTGATCCATAGCACCGCAGAAAAACACATGTCTTCACGCGATGGCATGATACAAACCGTGCAAACATCCCCTTTGTATACGGCTTGGCCTGCTGTTGTTGCAAGAGATTTATCATTGGTTGAACAAGCGCTGATCCAACAAAATTTCACGCAATTGGGTGAAACCGCTGAAGCCAATGCCTTAACCATGCATGCAACCGCATTGGCTGCAAGACCATGCGTATGTTACAGCACCCCGCAAACATGGGACATTGTGCATACCGTCTGGCGATGTCGTGCACAAGGGTTAGAGGTTTATTTTACTCAAGATGCAGGACCCAACATTAAATTAATTTTTCTAGAAAAAGATGAAGCCATGATCCGTGCGAATTTTCCAACGGTTGATGTTGTGGTGCCTTTTATACAAGATTATCAGTGAGCAGCTTCCTAAAAAACTTTTCTTAATGTAATATGTGAGCGCACGTTTCGAATTGAGTTAATTCTCGTTTTTAAACATGTTTAAATTATCCCATTTTTAGGATATAATCACACATGAGTTACTTAAAAAAAGTTGTTTGGGTTAATTCAACAAAAAAAGATTTAAATAACTTTCCTGAACCTGTCAAAGATGAAATAGGCTACACATTGCATCGAGTACAAGAGGGAAAAACGCCTAAAAATGTTAAACATATGGCAGGATTAGGCGCGGGTGTCATGGAGATTCTATCCAATTATGACACTAACGCGTACCGAGCGGTCTATGTTTTGAATTTGGATGATAACATCTACATACTCCATTGCTTTGAGAAAAAATTCAAGCGAGGCATTGAAACTCCAAAAGAGGAAATAGATGTCGTTAAGCAAAGGATTAAATGGTTAAAATCTATAGTTAGATAGCAGGTATTTTATGAAAATGAAAACAGACGATTTGGAGCTTATTCCATCAACAGGTAATGTATTTGAAGACATGGGGCTAAAAAATTCAGAGCAACGTTTGGCGAAAGCGCAGTTAGTCTCGCGTATTCAGGATATTATCGATACGCATGGTTGGAATCAGGAGAAAGCGGGGGAGTTATTAAGGCTTAACCAACCAAAAGTATCTGCACTCCTGCAGGGCCGATTGGAAGGGTTTTCTATGGAGCGATTACTAACATTATTAACTCGATTGGATCAAGACGTCACTATTATTATCAAGGAAAAACCCAGGCGCAGAAAAGATCATGGTCATTTTATATTAAATTTTGCGTAAAATAAGCGTTTTTTAAATCTTTATACAATCGCTCGCACCAAATCTTCATTTAATGCACTTTTTGCTAAAATAATAATCCCACAATGCCCAAGCTGTCTCGCATGCAGACTCAGGCGTTCACTGCTAACCACTAATGTGGTGGTTTGCCACACGGATGAATTATCTTTGAATAATT
>Ga0302315_10005936_pt1 | contig 10317 bp, 9 predicted proteins | sample III_Palsa_N3_1_FD_200532 | JGI IMG/M metagenome (GOLD analysis project Ga0302315, IMG submission 200532) | Peat permafrost microbial communities from Stordalen Mire near Abisko, Sweden - III_Palsa_N3_1 | ecosystem: Environmental > Terrestrial > Soil > Palsa > Peat permafrost | place: Sweden... | reverse complement strand
TTGCTGGCTTCCTGCAAGCGCTTGACCTCGGTCACGTAAAGCGCTTCGAAGTTGATCGGCGTGAGGTAGAGGGGCGGGTAGCCGCCTTTGATCGTCATGCCGGCCACGATTTCGCGCACGAAGGGGAAGAGCAACTTCGGCACTTCAACCGCGAGTACGGGCGGAATATTTTCCTTCGGAATGTTCTGGATGCCGATCAATGCGCCGTAGTGCAGGTCGATGATGAAAGCCATCTTGTTGTCTTTGGCGTTCTTGGCTTCGATGCGGAAGTTGAGAGCGGATTCAAAAAGGTTCTCGTTAACCTGGCGCTGCGCGAGCGACACTTGCACATGCGTCTCGGGTGCGGGCCAGCCGCTGATGAGGCTCTCGGGCGCATGCGGGTTTTCAAATGAGCAGTCTTTCACATACTGCGAAATGACCTGAATGGTCGGCGCGGTTTGTGCACTTGTTGGTGCATTGGCCGGGGTGTTGGAAGATGCGGGCGCTGCAGCAGCCTCTTTGTTGTCTTTGTCTTTCTTAGCCATATAAATATACTCCTGTTGTTGTTGCGGGGAGTTTGCCAAGAAATGGCCGCCTTGCCAAGTAAAACAAAGTTTAAACAGCGTTAAGTTTATGAGTGTTGCAGCGCAGCAATATTACCACCGACAAGATTGCAATTTCAGCGCAAGAATATGTCCAAAAAAAATCTAAACATTATTCAGATCAGTACTATTTGCGTATTGTCGCACGCTAAAGTGCTGTGTAGAATCTTTTCCCAGAAGCCTCATAAACGAAACAAGGAAACAAAGCGGCATGGATTCATCCGCCGAAGCGCGCCCCTCCGAAGTGATCTATCAGGTTTATCCCTCCAGCTTCAATGACTCGAATGCGGATGGGCAGGGCGATATTCCCGGCATCACGCAGAAGCTTGATTACATCAAGAGCCTGGGCGCCGATGCGATCTGGGTTTCGCCGATGTATTTGTCTCCGCCGGGACCCGACGGCGATGGCGGTTATGCCGTGAGTGATTACCGCAGTATCGACCCGCGTTTCGGCACCATGGATGATTTCAAAGAACTGCTCAAACAAGCCCACGCGCGTGGATTGAAAATCTACACTGACTGGGTCGTCGCCCACACGGCACTCGACCATGAATGGTTCGAGAAGAGCGAGAAAAACGACCTGAAATATAAAGACTATTACGTCTGGGCTGATCCCAAGCAGTGGAACGGCAAGCAAGTGCCGCCCAACAACTGGAAATCCGTTTTTGGCGGCGATGCCTGGACGTATGATGCCAAGCGCGGCCAGTATTATCTGCATCACTTCCTGCCCAGCCAGCCCGCCCTGAACCTCAACAAAAAAGAAGTGCAGGATGCCGTGCTGGATGAAATGAAATTCTGGCTCGATATGGGCGTCGATGGTTTCCGCATCGATGCTATTCCTTTTGCCAATTGCGACCCGCAATTGCGCGACAACCCGTGGCGCTTCGGTCAGTGGCCGAACGTGCTCGAACGCTTTGACCAGCAACAGCATGACCATGACATCCTGCAGCCGCAGACGCTTGATTTCGTCGCGCGCATCCGTCAGCTCACCGACAGCTATCCGCAGAAAAAAACCACGCTCGGCGAAATAACCGAAACGCCGAATGACGGCAAAACCGGTATTCTGCCTGTTGCGGCAAGTTATACGGATCCGCAAAAGGGTCTCAACATGACTTATACATTTGTCGCCAATCTGCTCAGCCAGCAGACCGGCGCGGATGGTATCGGTGATGTTATCCTTGACCTGCAGAAATATTTCCCGCAGGGCGGACACTGTCTCTCCATCAGCAACCACGACAGCCTCCGCACGGCCGCACGCATCGCGCAAAGCGTGCCCGAAGCGCAGCGTCTGGACGCGCAAAAACAACTTATGCAGCTTTTCTTCACACTGCCGAGCAGCATTGTCTTGTATCAAGGCGAAGAGCTCGCGCTGCCGCAGGCGCGCATCCCGGAGGATATTCCCGTCGATAAACTGAAAGATGTAACCGCGCAGACCAAAGGCATGTATGCCTGCCGGGATGGCAGCCGCACGCCGATGCCATGGGACTCGACCAAGAAAAACGCCGGGTTCTCGACATCGAATGACCCCTATCTGCCCGTGCCGGAATCGCACTACAAAAAAGCCGTCGACGTGCAGGAGAAAGATCCGGATTCAATGCTGAACTTTATGCGTAACTTGACGGCGTGGCGCAAAGATCAGCCGGCGCTGGTAAAGGGCTCGGCGACGGTTTTGAAAACGGCTGCGCCTATCCTCGCCTATCTGCGCCAGAGCGAGGATCAGACAGTGCTGTGCGTCTACAACCTGTCAGGCGCAGGCGTTTCGTTCAAGCCCGCCGATGTGCTGGATACAAAAACGCTGCAGGCGCTGGGATTACCGGAACAGCAGACCCTTATTCTGGAAGGTTATGGCGCGCGTTTTGCCGGAGATCGCCTGCCGCCACGTGTTATCACGCCCAAAATCGCTTTTGCGGCCAAAACAATCAAATACGCGGCCTGACTGGAGCCCGGATTGGGGATTGAAACGCCTGGCCCGTTTGTCGTACAACTCAGGGATCAACGGAGAGGGACTTGCACTTGGATATCCTGATTTTTGCCATTATCGCGGCCGTGCTGATCTACCGCCTCAATTCCGTGCTCGGAACGCGGCAGGGTGATGAAGGCTCGCGTCCTAATCCCTTCGCCACATCCACCACGCCGCCGCCGCGTCCGGCAGTTATTACACTGAAGCCGACGGTGGTAAAACCCGCTGCTGCAAAACTGGATCTCGACCTGATCGATGCGGATGGCAATACAGACGGCAAAATCGAAACCGGCCTTGTTGAAATTCTTGCGGTTGATCCCGCCTTTGATGCCGCCCAATTTATGGCAGGCGCAAAATATGCTTTTGATATGATCGTGACATCCTACGCGAAGGGCGACCGCGCCGCACTCAAGCCGTTATTGAGCCAGAAAATTTATGCCGACTTCGATCACGGGATCGCCGAGCGCGAACTGCTGGCGCATACATCCGTGACCGAGATTCACCGTATCAACGGCGCGCATATCGTTGAAGCGCACTTGGGTGGTACCATGGCTTACATTACAGTCGACTTCAGTATCGAGCAAACCACGACGATACGCGATAATGCCGGCAACATCGTTGAAGACAGCGGCAAGCCCACGGTCGTTGAAGATATCTGGACGTTTACGCGCGACACGCGCTCGTCCGACCCCAACTGGATCCTCATCGAAACCCGCTCCGCGGAAAAACCAACTCCTAAAAACTAATTCCCAAGCCCGCCTCTTAAGAAAAGTTATTCAATGAAATTAAAATCGATCCCGGCCGCGTTTCTTTGCCTGTCACTTGCGGGCTGTTCAAACATGGACATGTCCAATCTGAACGTGTCAAATTTACACTGGCAATGGCCTGAGTCATTGAAGCCTGCTTCAACTCCTGCACCCGCGCCGACCGCCGCCGCGCCAACGCCCGTGCCCGAACAGCTAACCTTGAAAGAAACGTCTTTCAGTCAATTACCCGGCTGGGATCGTGATGCACAAGGCCAGGCGATCATTGCGCTGCAACGCTCCTGCGCGCAAATTCTCAAGCGCAGCCCGGCAGATAATTTCGGTGTCGGTAATTTCGCGGGTACCGTCGGCCCGTGGCAGGATGTGTGCGAAGATTTAAATGAAGCTGTGCCGCTCAATGACAAGCAAGCGCGCGCTTTCTTCGAGAGCCACTTCTCGCCGTTTGAGATGCAGGGCATGAACGGCGCTGATGGCCTGTTTACCGGCTATTACGAACCGACACTGCATGGCTCGCACCGTAAGCATGACCGCTTCATCATTCCCATTTATAGCCGCCCGAATGATCTCGTGAATATCAACCTCGGCGCCTTCAAGCCCGATCTCGCCGGCGAACACATTGTTGGCCGCGTTGATAAAGACAACAACGTCGTCCCGTACTATGACCGCGAGCAGATTGATGAAGGCGCGCTCAAGGGCAAGCACGATGAGATCGTGTATGTCGATAACGCCGTCGATGCGTTCTTCCTGCACATTCAGGGTTCGGGGCGCATCGTGATGGATGATGGCAGCACGGTGCGCGTCGGCTATGCCGCGCAAAACGGCCAGCCTTACACGGCGATTGGCAAAGCGCTCGTTGAGCGCGGCGCGCTCACCAAGGATAATGTTTCCATGCAATCGATCCGCGCATGGTTGCAGGCGCACCCTGCTGAAGCCGCAGATGTCATGGACATTGACCGCTCCTACGTGTTCTTCCGCAAGCTCAATGGCGACAACGGCCCGTATGACGGCCCCCTTGGTGCAGAGGGCGTATCGCTTGAGCCGGGCCGCAGCCTCGCTGTTGATAAGAAAATGGTTCCGTACGGCGTGCCGATCTGGCTTGATGCACAAGACCCCGATGGCGGTGCGAGCATTCAACGCCTGATGGTTGCGCAAGATACCGGCGGCGCCATTATCGGCGCGGTGCGCGGAGATTTCTTCTGGGGTTCAGGCGATGAAGCCGCGCACAAGGCGGGCCTTATGAAGAGCAAGGGCCATGCCTGGGTATTGCTGCCCAAAGGCATAACGCAGGATGCGGACTTGCCTGATGTGCGTGCACCCAGTGAGGCGGATGATGATGAAGCGGATGACCAGCAACTATTAGCGCCGACGGTCCAGCAACCCGCGGTCATGCAACAACAAGCAGCCCAGTCGTCACAACCGCCAGCGCAGCCTTCACAGCCAGGCTCGGCAACAGGCCGTGTTCAGCAGTGGTATCGTCATGCTTCTGATTTTGTGCAGTCCAACGTGTCAATTACGCCGGCGACATCCTCCACGCTGCCGCAACGGTAAGAAGCGCCATGACCGTATCTAAGCGCCCGTTGTTAATCGTGATGGGCGGATTGCCCGGTTCCGGCAAGACGACGGTTTCGCGATTACTGGCCGAGCGGCTGAAAGGTACTTACATCCGCATCGATACGCTGGAGCAGGCGCTGCGCAATGCGGGCGCGATGGACAATGGGCCTGAAGGTTATGCGGTAGGTTACGCTATTGCCGAAGAAAATTTGCGCGCCGGGAATATCGTCATTGCCGATTCAGTTAATTCGCTGCCCATTACGCGCAATGCCTGGCGCGAAATTGCGGCCAGAACATCGGCGACCCTCCTGGAAATAGAAGTGATCTGTTCCGATAAAGCCGAGCATAAACGCAGGGTTGAGGCGCGGCAGCCCGATATTCCCGGGCAAAAGGTGCCGACATGGCAGGCCGTACTTGACCGCGAATATCACCCGTGGAACACTAAAAATATCACTGTCGATACCGCAAAAGCGACTCCTGAGGCTGTTCTTGAAAACACACTTGAACAGCTCGCTCCGTATTTAAAAAAGGCTCCAAAATGACAGATATGTCCCATTGGCAAAAGCTGTTCGAGGAGAAAGCGAGAGTGCTTTATCCTTCCACAGATCCATCAAATGATTACCTGCATATCTGCCGCGTTGTGAATATGGCGCTCAAGCTGGCGAAAGAAGAGGGCGCTGATATCAACACCGTCCTGCCCGCCGCCTTCTTCCACGATTGCGTCAATGTTTCCAAAAATGATCCGCGCCGCAAGGAAGCTTCGCGGCTGTCTGCAGAAGCCGCAGTGGAATATTTGAAATCAGTGAATTATCCGGCACAATATTTCGACGCCATTAAACATGCCATCACCGCACATAGTTTCAGCGCCAATATCACGGCAGAAACAGCCGAAGCAAAAGTTGTCCAGGATGCCGACCGTCTTGATGGTCTCGGTGCTGTGGGTGTCGCGCGCTGCTTCACAGTGAGTGGATTGCTGGCCAGGCCTTATTACTGCGATGATGATGCAATGGCCGAGCACCGCACGCCTGATGACAAGATTTATACGATCGACCACTTCTTTGTGAAGCTGTTTAAAACGGCTGAAACACTGCAAACCGCGACTGCGCGTAAAGAGGGTCAGCGCCGGGTAGCGTTCATGAAAGACTATCTGAAACAGCTACAGTCGGAGATTTAAACCTTCCGCGGCGGCGCGGGCGGGGGAACGTTGGCGATGTGTGGCTCGATGTCTTCGAGGAACGGCATGCTTTCCTGCGCGCCGAGGCCGAGGCAGGAGAGGGCGGCGCCTGTGCCGGCATAGTGCATGGCTTTCAGCCAGTCGTGACCCGCCTGCAGGCACGCCGCGAAAATACCGCAGAAAGCATCACCCGCGCCCGTGGTGTCAACGGCTTCAATCTTTAATGTGCCAACAACATAAGTGTCTTCGCCACGCACGGCGACCGAACCTTTTGATTCCAGCGTAATGATGCAGGTGAGGTTGGTGCCCATCTGTGCAATAGATTTCGCAATCAGGCGTGGGTCGGTTTCTTTCACGCCAAGGTTTTGCGCCAGCTGGCGCGCTTCAATTTCATTCACGAGCAGATAGTCGACATGGTGCAGCGCCTCGCGCGTCATGTTCTCGGCAGGCGAGGCATTGAGAATAGTGATGGCGCCGCCTTTGCGGGCGCGCTGCAGAACATCAAACGTTTCCTTCAGCGGAATTTCCAGCTGTGCGAGGATGATATTGCGCGAGGTCAGTACTTCATCGGGTACTTGGTCTGACGTTGCCTCAAGGTTGGCACCCGGCGCGACGATGGAAATATTGCCGCCGTTGCTATCGACGGCAATTGTGGCGCAACCGGTCGGGCGGTTTTCGGAGATGCCGATGCCAGACGCCCAGATACTCTGGTTCTTGAGATTATTGACACAGCGGCGGCCAAACGAATCATCGCCCACCTTGCCGACCACGGCGACTTTTGCGCCGCCGCGTGCGGCCGCCACGGCCTGGTTCGAGCCTTTACCGCCGGGGTTGCTCAGGTAATCCGCGGTGCATAGCACGCGCTCGCCGGTCTTGGGGAAATGTCCCACCGGCATCACCATGTCGATATCAATAGAGCCAAAAACGATAATCATTGAACTAAACTTTTATTCCCAAACCTCTTCCAGCTTAAATCCAATGCCTGTAAAATACCACTAAGGTTTCAAAGTGATATTTTTTAGCGGATTATGACTAAAATATTGTTGCTATCACATTGATATCGTCGTAAACATAAGCACCAGAACGATCCGAAGGTATGAATGACGATGCTCACTCCCGCCAATAAAAATATCTCCACCGGCTTTTACGACAGCTTCTTCGAGAAGCGCCTGGCCGACCTTCACAAAGAAGGGCGCTACCGCGTTTTCGCCGACATCGAGCGGCAGGTGGGCAATTTCCCCAAGGCGGTTTACCGCGATGCGGCAGGTCATGAGCGCGAAATCACGATCTGGTGCAGCAATGATTATCTGGGCATGGGCCAGCACCCTGCAGTGATCGAAGCGACTTGCGCGGCGGTTCAATCTGCCGGCGCGGGCGCGGGCGGCACGCGCAACATTTCCGGCACGACACATTACCACGTTGAACTCGAGCGCGAACTGGCTGACCTGCACGGTAAAGCCGAAGCGCTGCTCTTCACCTCCGGTTACATCTCCAACGAAGCTTCTTTGAGCACTATCGCTAAACTGCTGCCCGACTGCGTCGTCTTCTCCGATGAGATGAACCACGCTTCGATGATCCAGGGCATCAAGGGCAGCGGCTGCGAAAAATTCATCTTCCGCCACAATGATCTGGTGCACCTGGAATCGCTGCTGCAGGCAACCGAGCGTTGCCGTCCGAAAATTATCGCCTTCGAATCCGTCTACTCGATGGATGGCGACATCGCGCCGATTAAAGAGATCTGCGACCTCGCTGAAAAATACGGCGCGCTCACTTATCTCGATGAAGTGCACGCAGTCGGCATGTATGGTTCACGCGGTGCGGGCGTGGCCGAGCGCGATGGCCAAATGCACCGCCTTGATATTATCGAAGGCACGTTGGGCAAAGCATTCGGCGTCATGGGCGGTTATATCGCCAGCAGCAAAGCCATCGTTGATGTTGTGCGCTCATACGCCTCGAGTTTCATTTTCACTACGGCGCTGCCGCCGGGATTGCTTGCGGGCGCTCTCGCCAGCGTACGTCACCTGAAGTCATCGCAAGCCGAGCGCGACAGCCAGCAGGAACGCGCCGCGACCCTTAAAAAGATGCTCGCCGACAACGGCCTGCCTGTCATGCCGTCGATCAGCCATATCGTGCCGGTCTTGGTGGGCGATGCGCGGCTGTGCAAGCGTGCGTCTGATGAACTGATGCTGCATCATGGCATCTACGTCCAGCCGATCAACTACCCGACTGTGGCGCGCGGCACCGAGCGCCTTCGTCTCACGCCGGGCCCGTTCCACACCGATGCCGATATGGCAGCACTCGTGAAGGCGTTGCGTGAAGTGTGGGCAAGCCTCGGCCTCTCCCGCGCGGCGGCATAATTTAAGGACGTATGACTTCCGTTTATACAGATATAAAAAATCTTCCCGACGCCGCGAGAGGGTGTGTTGTCGCTATTGGTAACTTTGACGGCGTTCATCCCGGTCATCGCGCGCTGATTAAACAAGCGGGGGATATCGCAGCCTCTCTCAACGCGCCGCTCGGCATCATCACCTTCGAGCCGCACCCGCGTCAATTTTTCCAGCCGGCGGGAGAGCCATTCCGCCTGAGTCTGGCGCCGATGAAACATCGCTTGCTGCAAGAGTGCGGCGCCGCGCATATTTTTTCGCTGCCGTTCAACCATGAGCTATCGCAGCTTACCGCTCAGGAATTCATCGATAAAATCCTGGTCGGCGCGCTCAACGTAAAACATATCGTTGTGGGTGAAAACTTTGCGTTTGGCAAAGGCCGCTCCGGCACGGTTGCAACGCTCGCGGAAAGCGAAAAATTCGGGCTTACTGTTGTACAGCCTGTCGCTTCTCCCGAAGGACAAATTTATTCCTCATCCGCTATCCGCACGTTGCTGAGGCAGGGCGACTTCGCTGCCGCCGAAAAGCTTCTCGGCTGGCCGTGGCAGATTGAGATGCCGGTGGCGCATGGCGACAAGCGCGGGCGCGAACTTGGCTACCCAACCGCCAATCAAAACGTGCCAGAGTATATCCGCATACCTTATGGAATTTATGCGGTGCGCGTGCTCATTGAAGACGAATCGCAGTGGAGAGAAGGCGCCGCCAACTTCGGCATCCGCCCCATGTTCGAAATCGCCCAGCCGATCTTCGAGACGTTTATTTTTGATTTTTCTTCCGAAATATATGGTAAAAATATGCGCGTGCAGCCCGTCCGGCATCTGCGTTCCGAACAAGCCTTCAAAGGCATTCCGGCGCTCATCGCGCAGATGAAAGAAGATTGCATCGCAGCGAGGGCTGTGCTGAAATCCAAACACGTTTATAGGTAAGGACTTTATTATGCAGCGCGCTTTCCAGGGCGGACGGTACTTGCTACCCGGCCTGGTGATTATTTTAGGGGTTATCGTCGCGGACCAGTACACCAAGTGGCTGATCATCGACACCCTGCATGCGGCTGGCGGCGTGCACCCCGGATTTTTTGCCTGGCTGACCACGTCCAACCACGAATATGTGATGATGCGCGACCAGTTCAGCGACCAGGTTTTATTGCCCGTCCTCAATCTCGTCCTGGTCTGGAATCATGGCATCAGCTTCGGCATGATGGGTGAATCACCGCACATGGCGATGTTCTTCATCGCGCTCTCGCTCATCATCGCGCTGCTGTTGCTGCTGTGGCTCGCGATGAGCCAGCAGAAGATCATCGCCGCGTCTCTCGCGCTCATCATCGGCGGCGCGCTGGGCAATGTCGCCGACCGTTTGCGCTTTGATGCCGTGGTCGACTTTATCGATTTTCACTTAGGCAGCCATCACTGGCCGGCCTTTAACGTTGCTGACAGCTGCATCGTGATCGGGGCCGGCATTCTGATGCTGCTGTCCCTGCTGCACAAGGAAGACACAAAGAGGGCACCATGAAGAACAAAAAGAATATCTTTCTGTCTGCGATGATAATGACCGCCGTGCTGGGCCTCTCCGCCTGCTCCGACGTCAAGGAAACAATGGGCATCGGCCGCAACTCTCCCGATGAATTCACCGTGGTGCAGCGCGCGCCGCTGACACTGCCGCCGGATTACGCGCTGCGTCCGCCCGGCGATCCTGCCGACGCGCCGCCCGCAGCGGCCTCTGCAGACCAGGCAAAAACAGCCTTGCTCGGCAAGGAAGCAACCCCTGCCGTTGCCGGCAATGGCGAAAAAACCATGCTCGACAAGCTCGGCGTTGCCAGCATCGAGCCGGATATCCGCAAGAAGATTGACGAAGACAACGGCTACATCGCCCTCAAGAACCAAACCGTGGCCGACAAGCTGGTGTT
>Ga0302315_10005934_pt1 | contig 10319 bp, 10 predicted proteins | sample III_Palsa_N3_1_FD_200532 | JGI IMG/M metagenome (GOLD analysis project Ga0302315, IMG submission 200532) | Peat permafrost microbial communities from Stordalen Mire near Abisko, Sweden - III_Palsa_N3_1 | ecosystem: Environmental > Terrestrial > Soil > Palsa > Peat permafrost | place: Sweden... | reverse complement strand
TGTCAAATCCGCGATCGTTGAACCCTGTCAAGAACGGGCCTGGATTAATAGTTGCCACCTCGATTCCGAACTCCTGAAGTTCCAGGGCCATTGTTTCGGCGATGGCTTCAACGGCATGCTTCGAAGCAGAATAGATTCCGGTAAATGGATTAACGTTTTAAGGCAGGTGCGTATTACAGCTCTCCGATGCAACCTTTCGACGATTACTCGATCACTGTTGGGCGTCTGATCACTGGCGCCAATCCCGAAAGTTCACGAAGCGCCGCTGAGCGAGTGCTGAAGGCATACGAAAAACTCTCCGCATCAGTGGGAGAAAAGAAAACGGCTGCTTAGTCCGGAATACCATTCGCTCAATTCTTCGGCCAATGTGTGTTCGTGAGTTTTTCTGAGACTTCCCATAGCTTTTTAGCGACGCCTTGATCCAAGGCTTGCGGCATAATTTTAGCGGGACCAACCGGTCCCTTGAGCTCATACAACCACGTGTCTGGACCGTAGTAACCACCAGGTTGAGCGTCGACTGCCATCGCCGCGAACAACGACGGCAACGCCCCATCTGCAGGAGACTGACTGGCCCACCATTGCATCAAGTACCGGACAAAAAGAGAACTTAATCCCTTCGCGCCGGGACCATTTGGAATTAATTCTGTGAGCGCAAATCCGGGATGAGAGCCGATGCTCGTGATCTTCCAATTATTTGCATCACTGCGACGTTGAAGCTCAAGCGAGAACATTAGATTTGCGAGCTTCGATTGTCCATAAGCAGCGAATGGCCGATAACCCTGCTCCCACTGCAAGTCGTTGAAGCGAATCTTCCCGCCGCGATGAGCAAGACTACAGACATTGACGACTCGCGCGCCTTGCGCAGCTTTTAGAAGTGGCAAAAGATGCGCAGTAAGTGAAAAGTGCCCCAAGTAATTTGTTCCGAATTGAAGCTCAAATCCGTCAGTGGTCGTCTTTCGTTTCGGTGGGGTCATCACCCCTGCATTATTGACGAGAAGATCCAGACGCGAAGCTTGCCTAGAGAGACGAACCGAAAAGTCGGCAACCGATTTCAAACTCGCTAAGTCCAGCGCCTCAAAGCGAATGAGAGCTCCAGGATGAAGAGCTTTGATTTTAGAAACGGACTCATTCCCCTTATCGGGGTTACGTCCTGCGAGGATCACCTCAGCCCCTTTTTGCGCCAAAACCAGAGCGGTTTCGTAACCAAGGCCTCCCGTACCGGTAACGACGGCGATCTTTCCTTTTTGAGACGGTGCTTGTTCAGGTGCCCACGCTTTTTGTTTCATAACTACTCTCCTGTAAATCGGTGTCATAACGTTGTAACTGCCACTTATGACATACTGACATTTTATGCTTATTTTGTCAATACGACACCGATTCGTTCCAATTTCCGCCGACTTATGCCATGATTTAGGCAATGGCCAAGACCAGTTCAAAAAAAGCCGCTCCCTCTGACGACATCAAACGAGCCCAAATGTTGGACGCGGCCTTTTATTGTTTTCTTCAATACGGTTTTTCAAAGACGTCCCTCGACGACGTCGCCAAGAAAGCCGGAGTCTCTCGCCCGGCGATCTATCTCAAATTCAAAAATAAGATCGATCTCTTCCACGCCCTCTACGCCGACATTGCGGAGAGCGGCTTTGCGAAAGCCGAAGAAGTGCTCAAACAAGGCGTTTCAAAAAAAGAAAAGTTGATCGCCCTCTGTGAAGCAACAATTCTTACTCCTTGGAGTAAGATCGCAGGTCAACCCAGGGCCGGCGAATTTTACGGTCTCTGCGAACAACTCGCCCCAGACGAATCCGAACGGATTCAAAAACAAAAATCTAAAATTGCACTGAGCATTTTTGACGACAAAGAAACAGCCGAGATTTTTCTGATGGCCTTGGAAGGGTTCTACGATGATCTTCCTTCGACCAATACGCTACGAAAGCGAATTCACTTTCTGATCGATAAGTTTTTGGGCTAACGGATATCGATTAGACCTGTATCGACAAACCCCTCATGGAAGAGTGCCGACTCGAATCACGCCTTGAAGAGGAACAGCGGACCAATCGCAGTTCTGCGAAAACGTCGCTTCGAAGGTGGTGATGTTTCCGTTCGAATCGTAGGTAGCTTTCAAGACCTGAAACTGTCCGACTTCAGAATCACAACCATCTCCATCGCCGAAAACACTAAGGGATGGAGTGCTGGCGCCGAAAGCGCCTGCTACCATTGGAGCACTGGTAGTTACGTAGGTACCGACGCCCAAAAGATTCGGACTTGGGACTGCGAAATTTAGCACCCACGAGATCCCAGGAGTTTTAGAGTTGAAGACAACTACCACTTCTGATCCAAAATTAACAAGTTGGAAAGTTCCATCGCTAGCAATGTAATTCCAATTTTTTCCTTGCCCGATGTAATCACCAGGTCCGCTCTGCATCGAGAGTTGGTTTAGGGACGACGTATCTGCGACGGGAGTATAGACGGCAGGAACCGATTGCGGCTGATTGTACCGAACAGTTCCGGATATTGCCCCCATGACGTTAATCGCGACCGATACAAGAACTCCATTTGTATCGTATTGAATGTCGGTAACTTCAAAATTTCCCGGGCTGATATCGCCATAGAAAGAGGAAAAGCTTTGACTCGTATTAATGTTAATATTGCCAGAATAGAGTCCAGGTGCCGGCAGAGTGCCCGATGGAAAACTGAAGGTGATTTGGAACTGATTGAACTGATTGCCTGAAGGTTCGAGATAATTTACCTCAACACTCCCCCCAGATGTGTACTGGCCGAAAGCCGAAAAAGCTCCTTGAGTTTGGTTGAGGCTCACCGAATTACAAGCGCCCGCCTGAAGAGCTATTAGATCAGGAGAGGTAGTGTCATTCGTTAGCGCTGGACAAGAGGAAGGCGATGGTGATGGAGATGCCGACGGGAACGGTAAAGGCGAGGGATCAATGACGACTGCCGTGGGAGCGCTTTGCCCTGATGGCGTGGCAACCGAACTACAGCCGTTGATCACTAAGTTCCAATTAATATAAATACGAATTGTTCCGCCGATGGGATCAAGCTCAACTCCGCTCAACGTGCCTGTTGATTGGACTCCGCTTGAGCACGCCACAAGGTCGGACTGTGGAATCGTTGCTTGATTGCCCGAAAATGTAACCGTGTCGGAGCTCGAGGAATCAGCAAGTGTGATCACCGAACCTGAACGTGTAACCGTAGGGACGGATTCGCTAGAAACCAATCCATTTGATACGCCCGCGCAGGTGTTGCTTTCTACCGACTCAGTATATAAGGAGTTCGTCGCGCTAAAATTTTGTGTCGGGTCTTGTGAAACTGTTACTTCGTCGACTTGAGTGAAAGTGCAAGTATAGCCGTAACCGGCGATGCTCGAAACACCTTGGGAAGCAGAGGAAGTTACACTACTTGATCCTCCGGCTTTTCCACACGCCGTCAAAGTTGCGAAAGCCAAGATGAGTGCGAGATTCAGTTGTTTAGTTCCCATGATTGATTATTCTAATTGCAATTGAAGTGCCTCAGAGCAGCTGAAAATCCCCAGTCAAATAGCCCTGTGTCCGAACAGACCCATCCCCGGTGAGTGTTCTAGAATTTGGATACGTGTCGAGGAGTTGGACAGTAACGGAAAGTCGTTGTCCCCTCTCGTAACGGAACTCTGAGACTCATGGGGAACTCTTGAACTTGTGGCGTCTAGTGCCCCAGGCCGAAATCTCTGACGGTTTAGCCAGGTGAAACGGCGCAGATGACAGATGCTGCTGACGATAATTCTCGACCCACGTGCCTAGGGCCGCATCGGCTGCGGCTTCTTTCACTTGCGACAGGCCCCAATATCCAACAGCGGAAGATGCAAGATAAACAACAAACAGCGCGACCTGAACTGCTGTTCTGCCTTTACGCATGTTACAACTGACCAATCGCTGATGAAACTGGCGAACCATGCGAGCCAGCCGTTTCGTGTCTTTGATGTTCTTAAATTGATCTCGGATCGCACTTTCAAATATTTGAAGCTCGTCGTCGGACAATTCACTCGTACGATCTGGAATGTTTGCCCAGTTCTTGGCCTTCCAGATTTTGTTTGTGACCGAAGTAGACATAACCGAAGCACCTATTCCGGCCATCAACCCACCTGCAAAAGGGGCAAACTGAGGATGCGCCTTGGTCAAAAGGATAATGAACCCGACCATGCTCAAGCTATCAAACACAAAGCTAATCCAAGGGCTTCGTCGCGAGAGAAGCACGCGAACAACTCTGCCACCATCCAAGACGGAGATCGGCAAGAGGTTCAAGAGATTTAGACTCAAAAGAACGCTCGCCACCTGTAAAAGAAGCAGATTTTCAATCTGTGAATATATGCCCAAAAGAACAAGACCCAAAATAATCCCTGGCACGGGGCCCATCAGAGAAACAAACATCGCTCGAGGAACAGACACTTCTTGAGGTTTGCCCATGGTAAGCGCGCCGAGAAACGGTACGAAATACATCCGGACATTCTCATAGCCCATAGCTCGCATCGCTAAATAGTGACCTCCTTCGTGAAACAATAGAACGCCAACAAGAATGGCGGTCGATTGGACTGACCAACTCAGCAATCCGAGTTTCACGAAGATCAGAAGCGATAGAACAAAGCCTCCGAACGTCATTAGCCAATGAGGCTTTTTGTTTTGAAATCTGTCCAACTCCGCTCGCAGTTCAGTGTAGGCGCTTTTCTCGATGGAGATTGGCTCAGCCTTGGAGTGGTCCACGGTTACAGAATCGATATCAAGAGCACCCATATAAATTCTTATCGGCGCTCTGAAGCCGAGGCTCGATAATATTAACAAATGAATATAATCTAATGTCAACTTTTACCCACTTAGATTTTGTTCCACTCTTAAGACACAAACCTTCTAATCATATTGGATTTGAACCAACGACCTTTGGGTTATGAGCCTGTGCTAGACTGAAAGCCGAGGGAGTCCTATGAAACAAATTGGAATAGCATTGCTCTTATTGCTGGCAAGCGGTTGCGCAACGGGCGAGAGAAAAGAGTCTCCGCCTCCGTCCACGCCCGAGCCTCCAACTCATCACATCGATTTACTTGCCGTGCAGCACGACCTCGGAATGGATCCTTCACCTTCTTTCGTGGGCTATAAAGAAAAGCGCTTTGATGCATGTCGGATGAAGGAAGATCTTCCCAATATCTCCGATTGCAGTCGCGCCTATTTTATCCAAGTCGGAGTCCAGCTTTCATGTCGACCAACCGAAGAAGTTCAAAATAATATTCTAGGTCAGAGCGACATGACTCCGGTCGGAAACCGAGATCTTCGCTGGCAGATCAGCCCAGCCTCCGGTCAATTTCGCACCGACGTGGACGGCCACGGAATTATTTTGGCAATCACCGCCCACTCCATGAAAAAGCAATATCTTCGCGTTTCAACCGGAGTGGACTTTCTGATCATGAAGGCCGGTGAAGCGACCCAGATCGTAACCCCCGTATCGTGGTGTAGATAAGCACTGAAATCGTCATCTTAGTGTCTCAATGGTCGCACTGCCATTTTTCTGGCAGACCTCATTTACGGCCCATTTCTGCCGAAAAGAAGACGTGCGACTCCACTTAACTCTCCTCTCTATCGCTCTGCTGGTTCTTTTATCCGGCGTCGAGCAGTGTTTTGCCGACAAAAGGGTGGATTGCCTCGTAAAGATGTTCGGCATCGAGGTCGTGGTCAGGCCGCCGGTCCAGGCCTTGAATCACCTCGAACAACTTTGGAAGCGTCCGATGACGGCTCGCAAGCGCAGTGCCCTCGAGAAGACTTGGGCGCAGATCGATGAGGATCTGCCGGAGATTAATTACCCGAAAGTGCTCTCGCTGCCAAAAACAGACGAGAGTCGGCGCGCGGTGGAATCCGTGATGAAAAAAATCGACAAGACCCGACGAGGGCTTTCGAACACGATTCGCGGCCGAGGCGACGACTCAAAGATTGCGCGACGCAATTTCGCTGAGGCAGAGGCGCAGGTCCACAGATGGTCACGCTCCAAAATCACTGTGAAGCGCATCATGAAACTGAACGAGATTCTAGGCCGCGACCTCGACAATAACTATGACGAGCCCGGGGAGTACCGGGGGCTCGAGGTCGAACACGAAGAAGAGGCGACTTATTTACCCAGGAAGATGATCTCTCGTGCGATGGACGATCTCCTCCGTTGGTATCAAAAGAACGACGGCAAACTCCATCCGATCGAGCTCGCAGCCCAAATATATCAGCGCATGGTTTCAATCCATCCGTTTCCCGATGCCAACGGACGGACCGCGCGCTTCGCGATGGACTGGGTTCTGGAGTCACACGGCTATCCGCCGGCATCGTTTCAAGGCGAATTCTTCGTGGGGACCTTCCCCAACATCAGAGATAAGGACAATCCCGTCCCAGGCCTGGCGGAAGAACGAGTCACCGACGGAGTTCTGTGGAGCTTGGATCATATGAAGTCAGCGCTCCTTCAAAGCAAATAATCCCCTCTTAACAATCATTTACCCTCACCTAGCGACCGCCGTAAATCGCCCTGTGTTTATGTTTGAGTAATTGTGATCCAATCAAAGAAGATTGGTCCTTCGCACCAACGGCTAGGATGGCTCCATGAAATTTCAGCTCTGGTTAGCACTCAGTATCTTTATACTTTCTTGCGCAAAGTCGTCGCCCATCCAAATTCCAAACGTAAACGTGCACACTCCTCCAGTCGTTCCGAATTGGTCGTCGCTTGGAACCACCGGAGCCGGCGATGGCCAAATGGTTTATCCGCAAAGCATTGCTTTCGATAGCGCTGGAAATTCTTATGTTTCCGATAACGGGCACAACCGTGTCGAGAAGTTTGATATCAACGGCAACTACCTGCTTCAATTCGGATCGAGCGGCTCAGGTGCAGGCCAGTTTTGGGGACCTTGCGGGATTGCGATCGACTCTGCTGGAAATGTGAACGTTGTCGATTACACCGATGCGCGCGTTGAAAAATTTGATTCGAACGGAAACTTTTTAAGTCAGTTCGGAACGCCGGGCTCTGGCAATGGCCAGTTCAATCACCCTTATGGAATTGCTGCTGACGGTAAAGGAAGTCTTTACGTGAGTGACCTCAGCAACAATCGCATCCAAAAATTTGACGAAAACGGAAATTACATTTTACAGTTCGGCGGTCAAGGCTCAGGCAACGGCCAACTGAACGGACCTTATCAGCTTTCATACGGCGTCGACGCGACGGGCTCCGCCAAAATTTATGTGGGAGACACGTTCAACAAGAGAGTAGAAGTTTTTGATACGAACGGAACTTTTCTTTTGCAGTTTGGAAGCGCGGGAACAGGCAACGGTCAGTTCACAACTCCTTATGGCGTTACTTCCGATATCTTTGGAAATATTTACGCCGTCGATTGGAATCAGAATCGAGTTGAGAAGTTCGATGCCGCTGGCAACTATCTTCTCCAATTTGGCGGAACCGGCAGCGGAAATGGCCAGCTCAACGCACCCTTCGCCATTACGGCCGACGCCTTGGACAATATCTATGTAGTCGATGTCGCCAACAATCGCATCGAAAGATTTAGCTCAACGGGACTGTTTTGATCGGCCGCGCTTCTACCTTACCGTTGGTGGCCGCGCGCCGCGAATCAGGCGAAGAGAGTTATATCAAGATGATGAGGTCAAAGTTTGGCCCAGCTCCAAGTGATGGTCCTTAAGAGTTTTATTCGGGTAAATCACGAGTTAAGATGGTTTTATGAAACTCTCTACCCTTTTCATAATGGTCGTCACTCTCACCAGCATCGCCTTAGCGCAACCTGCGAAAGCGGACGCGCATCACGATTGGAATTACGCGCAGATTGAGGCTGCGTATTCTCAAATTCAGATACAGGTGTATTCAGGGCAATTCGAAGGCGAAGAACTGGCCATCATGAACAATCTTCTCCGAGCCATTGAGGACGCGGCCGCTGCCATGCACCACGACGAGAGGGCCATTGACGAAAAGTTCAATAAAACTGCGGCGCACTTGCCAGTCGACGACACGAAAGATGAACTTCGCGAGCTCTACCGTCGCGAGTATCTACTCGAGAACCAACTGTACAGCCTCAACGTGATAATGCAGGTCTCGCACGAGCTCGAGTCTGCGCTTGAAGGTCGAACCGCCATGGTTGTGCTCAGAGCCGTGGATCACGTGGCTCAACTCCACGACCCAAAAGTCAAAGCTCTACAGAATCTGCGTGCTCAAATTGCCGCGCACGAAAGCAGCAAGTACGAGCACGATACTGCCCAGCAAATCATTGATCACGTGGAGAAATAAAGACGGGGCTGGATTTGAATCCCGCCTGTAGCGATCTCGACCGGTTTATTTTTTAATGATGAACGATCAAGTTCCCATGCTGTATGAGCGCATTGATGATTGGATCGGTGGAGAGTTGGCCATATTCAGTATGGAGCTTTAACCCTTCAAGAAGAATAGTTGCCTCGGAGCGCGTTTGAGCGATCAGATCGAGTGGCTTGTGCGCGTCGGATGGCTGGAGCGTATCGGAATGATGACCGCTACTCAATGATTGGATCTGCAGGAACTGTTGGTGGAAACCTTCCGCGGCATGGTTCAGTTCTTCGGAATTTTGGGGTTCAGTATTCGTGACCTCGGGATAGGTCGCGATGAAGGTGAGTTTTTCTTCGAGGGTTTTCGGAGATTCCTTGTGAAGAAGTGGAAGGGAAACGGCGGTGCCTCCATGGAAAGTGGCGAGGCCTTCCTTTTCAATGGTGATGGTCACTTCAGAGCCGTGAGCCTGGATCTCAATTCCTTTAGAATGAGTGTCGTGCTGAATCACTGCTTCACCGTGTTCATTTGAATGAAGTTGAAAGGTCAGGCCAGTCTCCGCGATTGCGAGTTTGGCCTGAGGCTGCTCGTGTGCACACGCGCCAGTTTTGTCGACAATGAGACTCTCTTTCGCTTCGCGCGAAACGGGTATGGTCACTTTCTGCTGAGAAGTTTCAAAGCAACGGGGCTGAAAGATTTCATATTGAATCGGAGTGTCTGATCTGTTGATGACATTGAGCTTGTAGCTAGTCGCGAAAGCCGGGGTTACGATGAGAAGAGCGAGCGAGAACGGCGCTAGTTTGGTCATCCCAGGATGGTAACATTCAGTTATTGAACTAGTAAATCAGTGAGCTAAAATGGTCTTATGAAACTTTTCGCTCTCCTCATAATGACCCTCACGCTCACTGGAAATGCCTTCGCGAAATCTGCAAAAGATGCCGCCGATAAATACGACTTCGGCGGGATTGACACCATCGAGGTACGCATTGCAAGTGCGGTGTATTCGTCAGAATTCGAAGGCGAAGAACTACACATCCTTCAAAACCTTATGCACTTCATCGACCAGGTGCGCGACCAAAAGCCCCACACGGAGCATGATGTCCCCAAACCGTTTGATAAAACCGCGCCTCACTTTGTGGGTATCGGAGTGCAAGATAACTTTCGCGAGCTCTACAATCACTACTATATTCTCGAGATCCAGTTGCACAGTCTCGACTTAATTGTAGCTGGCTCGAACGAGGTGATGGCCGCGGCCACAGGACACCTCGCCACGGATCTCCACATCGCCATCCAGCACGTTGAGAAGCTCCGCCCCCTAAAGCTCGCGGCTCTACAGGATATGCATGCCCGCATCATCAAGCTACAAGGGGACGTCTACGACAACAAGGGGGAAGGCGCCGAACACGGCACCACTCCAATTAACATGTAGAATGAGATAGAATTGATGGGCTTTAAAATGAAAAAGGCCGGCAAAAATGTTGGGTTTGCCGACCTTTAACTCTGTAATATTGGTAGCGGGGGCTGGATTTGAACCAACGACCTTTGGGTTATGAGCCCAACGAGCTACCGGACTGCTCCACCCCGCGGCATTATGTGGGTGAACCTATGTTTTCTGAGTGTTCGAGTCAATAGAAACTTGGCCAAATAAATTTAATGCATAAATTTAACGCGTCACAGCAAGCGCCTGAAATCCGCCACCATTCGGGGTCTTCGCGGATTATTCGCGGGGCAACGATTCGATTAATTCGATGTGGAAGATCAGGTTGGAATTGGGCGGAATCTTACCAATGGAGCGCTCACCGTATGCGAGATGGGCAGGGATATGAAGCGTGCGCTTACCGCCTTCTTTCATGCCCATCATGCCTTGGTCCCAGCCTTTGATGACTTTGCCGACGCCAAGGACAACGGAGAACGGGCGTCCGCGGTCGATTGAAGAGTCGAACTTGTCGCCATTCTCGAGGAAGCCTTCGTAATTTACTTTGATCAAAGCGCCTTTGGACGCTTCGCGACCGGTGCCG
>Ga0302315_10005927_pt1 | contig 10327 bp, 8 predicted proteins | sample III_Palsa_N3_1_FD_200532 | JGI IMG/M metagenome (GOLD analysis project Ga0302315, IMG submission 200532) | Peat permafrost microbial communities from Stordalen Mire near Abisko, Sweden - III_Palsa_N3_1 | ecosystem: Environmental > Terrestrial > Soil > Palsa > Peat permafrost | place: Sweden... | reverse complement strand
GCCTACTCAACAGCAGCCAGGAATATATGGATCAGTTCGAGCGACTGATCCTGAGAGACAGGAACCACCCCTCCGTATTCCTCTGGTCTATTGGGAATGAGGAAGGATGGATCCAGGCCAACAGCACTGGAAAAAGAATCGCCCAAACTTTACTCAAAAAACAAAAGGAACTCGACCCCAGCCGGGTCAGCACCTATGCGGCCGATATGGCTAATTTCTACAGGGGAGTGAATGAAGTCATTCCAGTGAGAGGGTTTAATTACCGGCAATATGGGGTGGCGGATTACCACCGGGACCACCCTGATCAACCGATCATCGGAACGGAAATGGGTAGTACGGTCACGACCCGGGGCATCTATGAACGGGATAGCATCAGGGCATATCTTCCTGACGAGGATGTAACGGCACCTTCCTGGGCGAGCACCGCGGAGACGTGGTGGCCCCTGGCGGCAGAAAACGCTTACTGGTCCGGCGCCTTCGTCTGGACGGGCTTTGATTACCGGGGCGAACCTACGCCGTTCCGCTGGCCGAATATCAATTCGCATTTTGGTATTATGGACGTATGCGGGTTCCCCAAGAATATTTACTACTACTATCAATCCTGGTGGACGGACAAGGACGTCCTTCATATTTCACCGCACTGGAACTGGAGGGATAAAAGGGGCAAGCCTATCGATGTATGGGTGAACAGCAACGCGGATAACGTGGAATTGTTCCTGAATGGAAAAAGCCTGGGTAAAAAGGACATGCCCCGGAACAGTCACTTGCAATGGACGGTCAATTATGAACCGGGTACACTGGAAGCCATCGCGTATAAAAAGGGAAGAAAACTGACGGAGAAAGTAGAGACGACCGGGCCTCCGGTGGAAGTGGTGCTCACTCCCTATAAGACAACGACCCTGGCGGATGGAAAGGACGCGGCGGTCATTAATATCAGCGTCGTTGATAAGGAAGGCCGTACGGTGCCTGATGCGGATAATATGATCCGGTTCTCTATTGCCGGGGAAGGAAAGATCATCGGCGTAGGGAACGGGGATCCCTCTAGTCACGAGCCGGATAAATGCGCGGAGGGCGCCTGGCAGCGCAGTCTATTCAATGGCCGGTGTCAGGTCATTGTTCAATCTACCGATCACCCGGGGGCTATTAAATTTGAAGCCAGGGCGGTAGGACTTGCCACGGGGTCTACGGACATCCTCACGGTGTCTCCCGGCAGTGTGGCGAGTGTGAATATTGATCCGGCCTATGAATTGAAAGGGGAAGCAGCCAAGCCCAGGGAAACGACTAAAATGCTGGGAGCGGACATTTCGTTTTTGCCGCAACTGGAAGCAAGGGGTATGAAGTTCTCGGATAAGGGTGTGGAAAAGGATCCAATCCTGATCATGAAGGATCATGGGTTCAATTATGTCCGGCTACGCATCTTTAACGACCCGGCCAGGGACAGCGGCTATTCTCCGAATAAAGGTTTCTGCGACCTGGAGCACACGAAAGATATGGCTAAACGAGTGAAAGCGGCGGGGATGAAATTATCGATCGACTTTCACTACAGCGATACGTGGGCCGACCCGGGAAGACAAAACGAACCGGCGGCCTGGAGAAATTTGTCTTTTACGGACTTAAAAAAGGCGCTCTACGATTATACGCGAAAAGTGCTGATGGAATTGAAGGCCCAGGGAACGACGCCTGATATGGTGCAGGTGGGCAATGAGATCAATCACGGGCTGGTATGGCCGGAAGGGAATATCGGGCACCTGGACAGCATGTCTCAACTGATCTCTGCGGGCGTAGCAGCCGTTAAGTCGGTGGATCCTACGATTGTCATTATGCTGCACATTGCCCTGGGAGGCCAGAATGACGAAGCGAGATTTTTTCTTGACCAGGTGCTGGCGAGGCAGGTGCACTTCGACGTTATCGGATTGTCTTATTATCCGAAATGGCACGGCACAGTGGATGACCTTCGGGATAACCTGCATGACCTGGCCAGCCGATACGGAAAAGACCTCATTGTCGTTGAGTATTCGGCGTATAAGTCGGCGGTGAACAAGGCAGACTTTGAGTTGCCTGACGGTAAAGGAAAGGGCACCTGCATCTGGGAACCCCTGAGTACCTGGGAGAAGATCTTTGACGCGGATGGGAAGGCGAATGAATATATGGGCGCCTACGACGAGATCAGCAATGAATTTATTAATGGCAAATAAATAAAATCTATGAAAATACAACTCATGGTGCTGGCGCTTCTTTTATCGTCAGGCATCCGTCCCATCGACGCAGGAAAAGAAATTCTTTTATGGCCGGGCGTGGCGCCCGGCTCTGAAGGTAAAACCGCGGCACCCGAAAATGTCCGGATTGCCGAAGGAGGCGATCACGTCATCACCCATGTCAATAATCCTTCTATTACTCCTTATCTGCCTGAGCCCGGGAAAGCAACGGGCGTGGCGGTCATCATCGCCCCGGGAGGAGGCCATTCGGAATTATGGATCGACCACGAAGGGTATAACCCCGCCCAATATTTCCAGGAACACGGGATTGCGGCATTTGTCCTGAAATATCGCCTGGCACGGGAAAAGGGCTCCACTTATACGGTGGATGGGGAAGAACTGGCCGATATGCAGCGCGCCATTCGCCTGGTGAGAAGCCGGGCCAAGGAATGGGGCATTGATACGGCCAGGATCGGGGTCATGGGATTTTCGGCAGGAGGAGAACTGGCAGGACTGGCAGCCATGCGCTTTGACGCGGGCAAGGCCGGAGACGCCATTGACGGACAAAATTCGCGGCCCAATTTCCAGGCGTTGATCTATCCGGGTAATTCTAAACGGCTTGAAGTGGCGCCCAATGCTCCCCCCTTGTTTATTGTCGGGGGCTTCAAGGACAGACCGGATATCTCGGAAGGCGTGGCCCAGGTGTACCTCAAATACAAGGAAGCAGGGGTTTCTGCGGAACTGCATATTTACTCGGCGGTGGGCCATGGTTTTGGCATGCGTCCGACGAATACGGGGGCGGTCACGGGGTGGCCGCAACGGTTCACGGAGTGGCTGGCGGAGATTGGGTATTTAAAGTGAACCAGGAACCTTACAACGGGGTCCTTTAAACAACGCAATATGAAAAGAATTACATTCTTCATACTGGGTATTATCGGCAGCACACTGTTTTTAGGGGCGTCGATGGTACCGGGCTACCTGGGCACGGGTACGGCTGCGGGTACGGCTGCGGCTGGGGCTGCGGCCGGAAAAGTGGCAAAGAAAAGACCCATAGGGAAAATGCTGGGGGCGGACATTTCGTTCCTGCCCCAACTCGAAGCCAGGGGCATGAAGTTCACGGATAATGGGGTGCAAAAAGACGCTATTCAGATATTGAAGGATCACGGGTTCAACTATATCCGGCTGCGCATCTTTAATGACCCTGCGGCGGACAGCGGCTATTCTCCGGCAAAAGGGTTCTGCGACCTGGAACATACCAAGGCCATGGCAAAAAGAGTAAAAGCAGCGGGCCTGAAGCTGCTGCTGGACTTTCATTACAGCGATACCTGGGCGGACCCGGGCAAGCAATTTAAACCGGCGGCATGGAAGGGGTACAACTTTGACCAGCTCACCCAGGCTGTCCGGGAATATACAAAAAGCGTGCTGCTGGCCCTGAAGGAACAAGGCACCTTGCCTGACATGGTACAGGTGGGCAATGAAATCAATCACGGCATTCTTTGGCCGGATGGCAATACGCGGAATATGGACACGCTCACCACCTTTCTCAAAGCGGGCATAGCCGGGGTCCATGATGTCGATCCTTCTATTAATATCATGCTGCATATTGCCTGTGGCGGACAGAATACGGAGTCAAGGTTTTTTGTGGACAATATGCTTTCGCATCAGGTGGATTTTCAAGTCATCGGAGAGTCTTATTATCCCCAGTGGCATGGAACGCCGGAAGAGCTGAAAAGCAACCTCACGGACCTGGCGACCCGGTATAAACAGGCCGTAGTGGTCGCCGAATATACGGAACACAAACAGGAAGTCAACGATATTGAGTTCAACCTTCCTGGTGGTAAAGGGAAGGGCACCTTCATCTGGGAGCCTTTGAATACCTGGGAGTTTTTTGTGGATAAGGAAGGCAAAACCAATGACCTGATCAACCTCTATCCGGCAATAGCCAAGAAGTATAATATTGAGTAATGGACACCTTATCAAAGATATTAGCGCATAAGATCGTCGTCATCATCAGGGGCGCCCGGCCTGCGGATTTCCTGAAAATAGCCGGCGCTCTCCGTGACGGGGGGCTGCATATTATGGAAATCACGCTTAATTCTCCCTCCGCTCTTGCAATGATCAGCATGGCGGCGAAGGAAAATTCTATGCTGATTGGCGCGGGAACAGTACTCGATGCCGCGTCTGCTAAAGCAGCGATTTCCGCCGGGGCTAAATTTATCATCTCCCCTACGCTGGACCCGGAGACCATCTTTGCTACTAAGCAGTTAGACGCGGTCAGTATCCCGGGCGCTTTTACAGCCACGGAAATACTGGCGGCTTATTCTCGCGGGGCGGATATTGTGAAGGTTTTCCCCGCCTCTGTGGGTCCCGGTTATTTCAGGGACATCCGGGGGCCCTTGCCGTATATTCCGTTAATGCCCACAGGCGGAATCAATCTTTCGAATATCCGGGCTTACCAGGATGCAGGAGCCGTGGCCTTTGGCGTGGGGAGCGCCTTAATTGATACGTCCCGGGAAATGACTCCGGCCTATTTGCAACAAGTGACAGAAGAGGCCCGGCAGTATGTGGAAGCGGTAAAATAATACACATGAAAATCACAAGGTTTGAGTTATTTATGGTTCCACCCCGATGGCTGTTCCTGAAAGTTTCCACGGACGATGGCATTACGGGTTGGGGGGAACCGGTCATAGAAGGCAAGGCGCTGACGGTGAAAGCGGCGGTGAATGAGCTCATGGAAAACCTGGTGGGGAAAGACCCCATGAATATTGAGGACCATTGGAATGTCATGTACCGGGGCGGATTCTACCGGGGAGGCCCCATCCTGATGAGCGCCATTGCGGGGATCGACCAGGCGCTTTGGGATATTAAAGGAAAATTCTTCAATGCCCCTGTTCATCAATTATTGGGTGGGCGGTGCAGGGATTCCATAAAAGTATATTCATGGATTGGCGGAGATCGTCCTTCGGATTGCGGCACGGCGGCTGCGGCGATGGTGGCCAAGGGATTTACCGCCGTGAAAATGAACGCCACGGAAGAACTGCAATATGTGGATTCTTATGAAAAGGTTGACCAGGCCGTCGAGCGGGTGGCAGCGGTCCGGTCGGCTGTGGGAAATTCAGTTGGGATCGGGATTGACTTTCATGGACGGGTACACAAGCCGATGGCCAAAATACTGGCAAAGGAACTGGAGCCCTTCCGGCCTATGTTTATAGAGGAACCGGTCCTGCCTGAAAATAACGAGGCCCTGCGGGAGATCGCCGGACATACTACTATTCCAATCGCGACGGGGGAAAGGATGTTTTCCAAATGGCAGTTTAAAAGCTTGCTGACGGCGGGGTATGTGGATATCATACAACCAGACTTGTCTCACGCGGGAGGAATAACCGAATGCAAAAAGATTTTCTCTATGGCGGAGGCATTTGACGTGGCGGTGGCGCCGCATTGCCCGTTGGGGCCTATCGCCCTGGCGGCCTGCCTCCAGGTGGATGCGACTTGCCATAATGCCTTTATCCAGGAGCAAAGCCTGGGGATACACTATAACCAAGGAAGCGACTTGCTGGATTATCTCGTGGATAAGACGGTGTTTCAATATACGGAGGGGTATGTAAAGATCCCATCCGGGGTGGGGCTAGGGATAGAGATCAATGAGGAGCACGTGAGGAAGATGGCTTCCGTCGGGCACCATTGGAGGAATCCGTTGTGGAGGCATGGGGACGGGAGTGTGGCGGAATGGTGAGGGGCGCCGCGCGGCAGCGCGGGGCGTGCGCGGCGGCGGCGAGGCACGCGGAGCGGGTTGGTGGTGAGGGGCGCCGCGCGGTTTTGGGAGATGGTGAACAATCTTAATTAATTAAAGTAATTTATGAGACAGCTATTTGCAACTATATGCTTATCAGTGCTTTTTGGCTTCGGAAAACCAGCGGGGCCGGTGGCCGGAAAGCCATGGAACCTGCCTCTGAATGCAAGCAAGACGCTGCCTTTGAAATGGGTAGGACCCGGAACTTTTACCATGGGCAGCCCGACGTCTGAGCCAGGGCGCAAGGGGGATGAAAGCCCTCAAACCACAGTGACGCTTACCAAAGGGTATTGGCTGGGGCAGACTGAATTGACGGTCGGTCAGTGGAAAGCTGTCATGGGGGAAAGCCTGAGAGAGCATGTGATGAAAATGCTGAATGATGAAACGGTCTATGACTTCGGTACCCGGAAGGCCACCCTGCGGGCTTTCATGAACTTTAACCGGGAAGACCCCGATAAGATCATGGCTAACGAGGGTGATAGCCTCCCTATGTATTTTGTGAGCTGGAATGACGCGATGGAATTCTGCCGGACACTTACGATCCGGGAAAGGGCCAGCGGGCGACTTCCGGCGGGGTATCAATATTCTTTGCCTACGGAGGCTGAATGGGAATATGCCTGCAGGGCGGGCACGATGACGGCTACTTATGCAGGGCCCCTGTCCACCGATACTAAAGTGTCTGCTTTACTGGACAGCATTGCCTGGTATGGGGGGGATAACTGGGTCAATTACGAAGGGAGAAAGCTCGGCAAATCGGGAGCAGGTCCCCGCAACGCGGGTGAAAAGATCGCCAATCCATGGGGACTCCAGGATATGTCGGGAAATATATGGGAATGGTGCCGGGACTGGTACGGCCCTTATCCGGGCGGAAATGTCACTGACCCTTCGGGCCCTGACACCGGATCGGCCCGGGTTAACCGGGGCGGTAGCTGGGGCAGCGGTGCGGCGGACGAAAGATCGGCGAACCGGGCTTCGAACCCGCAACCGGAAAAAAGCGCCTATAGGGGGTTTCGGGTGGCCCTTTGTCCGGTGAAAGGAGGGGCGTAAGAAATGTCTCCTTTTGTACGTTACCGGGTCCTAGTCTTCCTCTTTATCAATGTGGTGATAAACTATATGGACAGGACGAATATCTCCATTGCGGCTTCTTCGATCAGTTCCGCCTTCCACCTCAATTCAGTGCAACTGGGGCTGGTTTTTTCGGCCTTCGGGTGGACGTACGTGGCACTGCAGATTCCGGGTGGGCTGTTGACGGATCGGGTGGCTCCGCGGGTGCTGTATGCACTGAGCCTGACGGGGTGGTCACTGGTCACCTTGTTCCAGGGATTCGCAGGCGGGTTTGTTGCGCTGCTGGGGTTCAGGTTGGCGACGGGGGCGTTGGAAGCACCGGCCTATCCTATAAATAATCGGGTTGTTACTGCGTGGTTCCCGGAACAGGAAAGGGCTTCGGCTATTGCGGTGTATACATCGGGGCAATACATCGGGTTGGCGTTGCTGACGCCTTTGATGGCGGCGGTCCTGCATTATTTGGGCTGGAGATGGTTGTTCATTATAACGGGGGTGACAGGGATGGTGTGGGGGATGGTTTGGTACCTGGTGTATAGGGAGCCGGCGGGCGGCGCGGACGCCGGTGATGTGCGGGCCGCCGGGGCGGGCGGCGATTTTGCGGCGGCGGGCGGCGCGGACGAGAGTGGCGTGCGGAGCGGTGGGGGCTGGAGTGACCTTAGGGAAGTCTTTTCCCATAGAAAATTATGGGGAATTTATATTGGGCAGTTTGCCGTGACTTCGTCTCTCTGGTTTTTCCTTACGTGGTTTCCTATTTACCTGGAAAAATACAGGGGACTGACTTTTATAAAAACAGGGTTCCTGGCTTCCGTTCCATTTTTGGCAGCATTTGCGGGTATCCTGCTGTCCGGCTTCCTGTCAGATTTTCTGACCAGGAAGAAGATCCCTGTCAACATTGCCAGAAAACTGCCTGTTATCTCAGGCCTGATTTTATCTATTTTTATCGTAGGGGCCAATTATGTTCAAAGCCCCTGGCTCATTATATTATTCATGGCGATCGCTTTTTTTGGAAATGGATTGGCTTCCATCACCTGGGTATTTGTTTCGCTTTTGGCGCCCAAACATTTGATTGGACTGACCAGCGGAGCGTTTAATTTCGTGGGCAGCCTTTCTGCTGTTTCCATACCCTTTATCATCGGCTGCCTGGTAAAAGGAGGCGACTTCTCCCCTGCCCTCCTCTTTATAAGTGGGCTGGCATTGGTTGGGATCGGCTCTTATGTTTTTCTCGTGGGAAAGATAGAACGGGTAAAAATAAAAGGTACATGAAAAAGATGATCAGTTGCGATTGGGGGACTTCCACCCTGAGACTCCGGTTGGTCGATATGGACAAGGCGGCTGTCCTTGGAGAATTAATGAATGGAGAAGGAATTTCTCCGACTTTCCATGCGTGGACCAATCTTTCACTTATGGAGGCGGACAGGTTGCCTTTTTACCTGTCGGTTATCAAAGGGCCCTTGTCTCTCCTGGAGGAACAGGTGAATTATTCGCTCGCAGGGCTGCCCGTCGTTATTTCGGGAATGGCCTCTTCCAATATGGGGATGCTGGAGCTTCCGTATAAGGAACTGCCGTTTAGTACGAACGGACATGACCTTTGTTGCCGCTTCCTGCCTGCCACTGCTCTTTTCGACCATCGGGTGCTGGTGATCTCCGGCGGGAAAACGACGTTGGATGTCATGCGGGGCGAAGAGACCCAACTCATCGGATGCGCCCCTTCGGACGGGGTTTATATTTTTCCGGGTACACATTCCAAACACATTTGGGTGAACGAACGGAGCGCGCTGAGCCTTAAAACCTATATGACCGGCGAGTTCTTTTCTTTGCTTTCAAAAAATGGGATTCTTGCCGGGTCTGTCTCGGAAAAGGGCTCCTTGTTTGATGGAAGCGATCTGGAATGTTTTGAAGAAGGGGTAAAGGAAGGGGCTCATTCTAATTTATTGCATAGTGCGTTTTTAGTGAGAACCAATCACCTGCTGGGTAAATACACAAAAGAAGAAAACTATTACTACCTGAGCGGATTGCTCATTGGTTCGGAAATAAAAGATCTGCCCGGTCAAGGCCTGCCTATGACCGTGGTGGGTAATGAATCACAAAAGGGTTATTATCTCACGGCATTTCGTACATTGGGCATGTTTGATGTTCAATTCGTGGATGCTTCTGATGCCGTGATCAAAGGTCAATCCAAAATTTATACATATCATGAAAAAGCAATTACCGCGTAGAACAATGCTGAAACAATTGGGGTTAGGATCGCTCGGGCTCGGATCGCTGGCGTTCGGCGCGGGAGCCCTTTCTTCATTTATACCAAAAGAGGATATGAAAGAAAACACTGATTTTCATTTTAAGGGGAACATTAATCATTCCGTATGCCAGTGGACGTATAACTTTCTTTCGCTGGATGACCTTTGCCAGGCGGTGAAGCGTATAGGATTTAATGCCATTGACCTTCTCGGCCCCAAAGACTGGCCCGTTATTCAGAAGTACGGCATCTACTCCTCCATGTGCTACATCGATGGGCCCATCAGTCTTACCAATGGGTTTAACGACAAGAACTTTCACGCAGACCTGGTAAAAAGGTATTTGGATGTGATCCCCTTGATGGTGACGGCGGGATACACGGACGTGATCTGCTTCAGCGGTAGCCGGAATGGTATGGACGATGAGACAGGACTCAAAAACTGTGTGGAGGGTTTGCAACAAATCATGCCCCTGGCGGAAAAGAGTGGGATCACGGTTCAGATGGAATTACTGAACAGCAAGATCAATCACCACGATTATATGTGCGACAACCACAAGTGGGGTGTTGAATTGTGTAAAAGACTGGGGTCGCCTAATTTCAAATTATTGTACGACATCTATCACATGCAGATTGATGAAGGAGACGTCATCCGGACGATCCGGGATAATGCCCAATACTTCGGGCACTACCATACGGGGGGCGTACCGGGCAGGAATGAAATTGACGAAACGCAGGAACTATATTACCCGGCGATTATGAAGGCGATCGTGGCTACGGGATTCAAGGGATATGTGGCGCAGGAGTTCATTCCTATCGCTGCGGATAAGGTGGCGTCGTTGAAGAGGGCGGTGGAGATTTGTGATGTGTAAAGCTACACATTACGCTGCTGCCCTAAATCAAATAACCGGTTTCTTACCGGTTTTTCATTTTATGCCATTCCCATGTATGAGCCACCGAACAAAGTAAATTTGAGCTACTGAACAAACTTCGTTCTTCATTTATGGCTGACCTTTGTTCGGTCATTAAATGATAAAAATTATG
>Ga0302315_10005923_pt1 | contig 10332 bp, 7 predicted proteins | sample III_Palsa_N3_1_FD_200532 | JGI IMG/M metagenome (GOLD analysis project Ga0302315, IMG submission 200532) | Peat permafrost microbial communities from Stordalen Mire near Abisko, Sweden - III_Palsa_N3_1 | ecosystem: Environmental > Terrestrial > Soil > Palsa > Peat permafrost | place: Sweden... | reverse complement strand
CAAAGCTGCTTCCGCGAAGGCTGCGGTGATGCCGACGGTGTTCCATAACAACGGTAAGATCGTGCCACCCGACGGGGCTTATGACCCGGGAGAATTTGCCGCGTGGGACACCTGGGTGGCGACGCGTTTGGCTCTACGCAGCGCGGCTGTGGCAGCGGTGACGAAGGCCTCGGGATTGCCGGATTCGACGCCGGGGCTTGCGGACTTGAATGGGCAAGGCGTGTTCTTCGACTGCGCACCATATGGGACATGCTGGGAACCGCCGCCGGACCAGGCAAATGACGTCAGCGTTTCGCTAACGGAGGGGCCGGACTTTGAGATGGTTGCGGGGCCTTCCGCAGTGACGATTCATGCGGGGGATGAGGCACCGACTACGATTTCGGCGGTGGGGATGTCGGGGTTTACTTATCCGATCGACGTTGTGGCGGCGCTGCCAAATGGGATTGCCTGCAAGACCGTTTGTGAGGGTCAGATTGCGCCGGGCGAAGAGCTTCCAATAGAGTTTGTAGCCGCGCCAAATCTGGCTGCCGGTACATATACGGTGATGTTTACGGCGTCTTCGGGGCCGTTGAGCCACAAATTTGCATTTACGATCTACGTGGTCGATGAGGATGAGGCGGATTTTGTGCCGTTTGAGCCGGCAGAGCCGCCGGCGTTTGCCTGCTTCCCTACCGGGGTTCGCCCAGTGCGGGTCGGATACCACGGGCACTTGGGCGGAGTGGGGATACGGTCTTACGGTTGGGCGGTTTGCCATACGGGAACGTGGATCTTTCGGAGGGGAATGTATGTGTGGGTGTTGCCGCCGAGGCCGCCGCATCGTCCTTTGCCGCCGGGAAAGCCCAGGCCTCCTCGGCCGCCGAGACCGCCGCATCATCCTTGCCACTGGATCAAGGTCGGCAAGCGGACGTTCTATGTGCCGTGGCATCCGAAGGATCGACCGGATCGGACACCAATCAATGGGAAGCATGAGGTCTATGAGCCGGAGAAGGGTGGCGAGTCCGTGGAGCGGACGACGCTTGCGCCGGGGAGCGAGATCGAGCGGCTGGACGAGGCCCCGAAGGAGTTTCAGAGACCTGCGCCTGTGCGACTGACACGTGTAGATGCTCCGAAGATTCCGATACGAAGCGTGAAGGAGCCTGTGGGCAAGGAGGGCGGTGCTTATCTTTCGCTCGATGAGAAGTCGCACAGCCTGGTGATGACGAAAGAAGTTGTGGAAGGCGGAAAGCGGCGGACTGTTACCGAGACGTTCGACGAGCACCGCATGAATGTTGTGCAGAACCACGCGGTTGCCGGCGCGACGGCGCATGGGGCGCCGGCTGCTCACACTGGTGCCGCACCGACACATACTGCGGCTCCGGCGCATACGGGTGGCGGGGGGCATCCTGCTAGCAGTTCGCATACTAGTGGCGCGTCTCATTCGAGTCCGCCACCCGCTTCTCATACGAGTACGAGCCCTGCGCATCATTGATGCGCAGGGCTTCGCTTACTGCTTCGGGGTGGCTTTGGTGGCGGAGAAGGTGCCCTGGTAGTCAAGCGGCTGGACGTCGATGGTGCCGCTGAGCTTGCCAGTGGCGTCGAGGGTGCCGGCGAAGGTCAGGGTTAGTGGGTCGCCCTGGTATTCGGAGGGGTGTGAGAAGGTGAAGCCTTTATCGGTGACCTTGCCGGTGACGACGCGGTCGACCTTGGCGCCGTCGGTGCAGGTTCCGGCGATGGCGACATCGGTCTGCGTAAGAACGCAGCTCTCATTGATGGGATAGCCCTGCACGTCGCCGGTAAGGGCCCAGGTGCCGGTGGCGATGGGATCGGCCGCGAAGGCAGCGGCGGCGAGAAGAGCGAAGGAGAGGATGCGGGTCATTTGGGTCCTTTCGGGCTGCTAGTGTTTTCCGATTCTAACGTGGGGGCCTCTCCTCCCATACTTTTTGGGGCAAAGTCTCGAGGGCAAAAGGGTTAAGGGTGGACTTGTGTAAGTCTGTGTCGTTGAGGGATGGGGATTGGTGGGGATTCTGGGGGTGGATTTTGTCAGGTCGCTAGTGAGTGGGGTGGTCGAAGAGCGGATCGGTGGTGAGCATGTGCTGGAAGTATGCCGCCTTCCAGTTGGGGTTTAAGCGGTCGAGGAGTAAGCCTTCTACTGCTCCGAAGGAGTAGACCGCGGTGCGGCCGGACTTGGCGAGATTGACGGCGCGGAGTTCTTCGAGGGTCTGGGCACGCAGCTTTGAGGCGTCGCCGGAAAAAGGTGTGTAGTCCGGCAGATGCTGGTAGGCCTCGGTGGGCTGATAGCTGGATGCGGCTTCGGCGGCGGCGATCTGGGTATAGCGGGCGATGCCCTCCTGCCACAACTGGAAGCGGAGATACTTGGCGTCGTCTGGAGCGAGCTGCGCGAAGAAGTCGTGGCGCATGGTGAGATAACGCTTCGCTGCAGCGTTGAAGGTTTTTCCTTTGGGCGCGGCGAGGGTGAGCAGCAGTTGATCGCGAAGGGCGGCGAAGCGTTCGTCGACGACCGGGTCGGAGTACGGGAAGGCGTAGTTCAGCATCCACATACCGGTCTTATCTCCGCGACTGAGATTGAGGCCGGCGACGGCCTCGAAGTAGCCGGGCTGTGCATTTTGGAGTTGATGGAAGTGCTCGTGCATGACCACGATCTCCCAGGGCGTGGAGGTGTTGCTGGCGGTGTTTGTGGGCTCGCCGATGGCGATGATGGCTGGTGGACCAAAGGCGGGGAAGGTCGCCTGCAAGTTGGGAGGAAACTGGCGGGGACGGGTGACGAAGCCGTCGTTCGCAGGTTTGAAGTCCGCGGGAGGTGTGGGAAAGTGTGTGAGGAATTCTGCGTCCGGGGTGATGAGCAGGAATGGGTCTGCGACCTTGCTCCAGTTGGGCCAGATGCGGTCTTCGATTTGCGGCGCGAGGCGGTAGAACTCGGCGACACGGGTGGCGTCGTCGGGTGAGATGGTTTGCGCGTATGTTGCAGAGGCGAAGGGGAGGAGGAAGACCGCGAGGAGGGTTCGCATGGAGGCAGGATAGCAAAGAGTGGCGTGGGAGTTTGTGGCTAGTCGGAGGAAGGTAATTTGGTCGTTGCGCCTGCGGCTTCACTCCGGCCTTCGGCCAAGGCTGGTATGTGTCGCGCTTTCAGCGCAGGGTTGAGGTGGGTTTTACGGACCGTGAGGAATGGTGTTTTTGGGAGAGGGGTGAGAGTTGGAGGCTTGAGGGATGAGGGTTTTGGGGTGGGAATTTGCGGTTTTGGCGGACGGTGACGTGGAATGGCAAATTGTTCCACGTGGAACAATTTGAAATCGCCAGCAATGACGCAGGTTTGCGCGGCTTTTTGACGGTGAGGAGTACGGTTATTACGAGTGCTTTTACGGTCGTATGTACAGTGAATTACGGTGGATTTCACCGTGACTGTGACGGGGAAAAGCTCTCGGCTACTAGTTTATTAGTTGTTCGTAAAGGCTGAGAAATTCGCTTAGCGGTGCAAGTATATCCACAGGTCTCTACCTGTCTCAAGGGAAGCCGCTGGGGGGCGCGGTCTTCTTAGTGTTGCCAGCTTTTGTAGACGAATTCGAGGCTGTAGCCGTCGGGGTCGAGGACGTTGGCGGCATAGTAGCGGGGGTCGTAGTAGGTGCGGGCGGCGGGTGCTCCGTTGTCGGTCGCTCCTGCGGCCATGGCTGCTGCGTAGGCTGCGTCGACCTCGGCCTGGCTTTTGGAGACGAAGCCGACATGAGCTGAGCGGGCGTCCGCGGTGCCCTGGCGGAGCCAGAAAAAGATGCGGTTGTTGGCTCCGAAGCCTTTCAGGTCGGGATGACCGGGAGGGCCGTTTTTGCCGTCATAATCTACCCGTTGCGTGATGCCTAGCGGAGCGAGGGCTGCAGTGTAAAACGCGATGGAGCGGTCGAGGTCCGTCACGGAGATGAAGATGTGGTCGAGCATGATTCCCCTTTGTTGGAGGATATCGTTTGTGGGAATTTGGGGTGGGTTTGAGGAAGGCAATTTTGTCGTTGCGCCTGCGGCTTCACTCCAGCCTGCGGCAGAGTGGTAGCGCTTCGGCGCGGTTGGGTTCCCAGGGCTTTGCCCTAGGCTGGTATGTGTTGCGCTTTCAGCGCTGGGTTGAGGTGGGTTGGTGGAATTTTGGGTGTCCTATAGCGTTCGGGGCCGCCCACTCATGCGCCAAGTGCGAGCGCATGAATGGGGCACCCGGTCTTCCCCGGCCCTGCCTAATGGGATAAAGTAAGGGCGTGGGATCGAAGACGTTCGACGGCGTGTGGTTTCTCTCGTATTCGGACGATCACGAGCCGCCGCACGTTCATGGACGCTATAGCGGCACCATGATGATTATCGAGTTGCTACCGGGCGGTGGAGTCGCGCGATCTTCTCGCTCAGCAGCAATCGCTCCGAAGAACGCCAAACGCAGTGACGTCCGGAGGATACTGAAGGTAGCGATCGAACATTCGGCTGAGTTGCATCAGCTTTGGGAGGCGACACATGGGACCACGACTCACTGAAGAGAACCTTGAGACAGAGGTCGATGCGGCCATGGAAGCTGCGCAGAACGCTCCGGAGCAGCCGTATCTCGTCGACGCCACCTATCACCGCGACTTGGATTTGTTTGTTTTGAAGGTAAGCGATGGACGGCGGCTCGCTTTGCCTCGTGAAAACCTACAGTTCGTGGCCGATGCGACGCCGGAACAAGCGGCGGAGTTTACGACGGAACCGCTGGGTATCCACATCTGGTGGCCGAAGTTGGATGAGGGGTTTTCTCTGGAAGGCCTGCTCGAGGGATTGACCGGGAACAAGAAGTGGATGGAGCAGTTGCAGCGGCGGGTTGTGGCGGCTTAGTTTTGTGGTGGGTTCGAGGAAGGCAATTTAGTCGTTCCGCCTGCGGCTTCACTCCGGCCTGCGGCAGCGAGGTAACGCCTCCGGCGCGGTTGTTTCCCAGGGTGTCGCCCTAGGCTGGTATAGGTCGCGCCTCCGGCGCTAGGTTGAGGTGGGTTGGTGGAGTTTTGGGTGTCCTATGGCGTTCGTGGCCGCCCACTCATGCGCCAAATGCGAGCGCATGAATGGGGCACCCGGCACGCGAATGTAAACTCATCCCACATGTCCACACGAACCTGCATCTTTTGCGAAAGCCCCGATGTCTCTTTGGAGCATGTGTGGCCAAAATGGCTTCTCAAGCTTCTGCCTGATCGTAGACCTTTGCGCCAAAAACTTATTGGGAGGCCCGAATCGACATTTACGGGTGATTTCAAAATCAAGTGCGTGTGCACTACCTGTAATAACGGTTGGATGAGTGATCTAGAAAGAGATTCGCAGCACGTGATGAGCTTGCTCGCTCAAGATATTTCGATCATTTTGGAGCCAAAGTATCAAACGCTGATTGCGGAATGGGCGCTGAAGATCGCGATCCTCTTGGAAGCTACCAAGCCGAAAGATTTTCCAAAGTTCTTCGACGCTAATGATCGCAAGGCGTTTCGACTTAAACGCACCTTTCCAAATTCCGTCCATATTTGGGCAGGAAGGTACGCAGATTCCGGACTCTTTGGGGGAGCTGCGGATTTCGGATATTTCATCCGCGAAACTGGCGCAAGCGGCACCGGATCAGTGTCAACCATGGTTATTGGTCGCCTAGTCTTACAAGTCGTTGCCGTCAAATTTCCGGATGACCATCCGTCAGTCCAAGTGCCTATGCGAGCCTCGAACTGGCACCTTTCGCTAATTCAGATTTATCCCAAAAGTGATCGAACGTTGACATGGCCCCCAGTACACAGCTTTCACAACCAAGGCGGCCCGCTTTCGCTCTCGGAGCTCAAATATCGCTGGAATCCAACAGATGATGGTTCGTCCGAACCGCATCTTTGATACTTCGATTATGAGTGTTCTTACTGTCCCCAACCCACATCTCAGAAGCGAGATATGGGGCATCTCGCCCTATTGGCCGGGACTCAAATTTCTGATGTCAGCATAATGGACAACGTCGTAGAGGCGCATTTGCCTTACGACCGCTAGCCACTTAACTTGTGCTATCGGCAAATAGATAATGGTCTTTCTCATGTGCGATCTGCTGTCGGAGGGATTATCAGGATAGATTGCGAGAAGAGCATACAGTTTCTCGTCAGAGTCCAGAAGAACTACAAGGGTATCCTTGGAGCCAACCATTTCTTCGATGCCTGAGTATCCGACAACGGGATAGTCTTCTGTGGTATTGCTAGCTCCTATGAAGAAGGCATACGTGCCAAATAAAGTTATTGTGATTATGCTTGCCCAGCCAACATAAAGCACTCTTAGAATGAGCCTCTGTCCAAACCTATTGAACAGCCAAACATTCAATACAATAAACAACACCAGAACGCCCATAAAAAGCATCTGGTATGCAACGATCCAAACCTTGTCAGAGTCAAAGCTAACCCTCATCCACATTCTTCCAACTTCGCTCGGCGGCTTTAACAGAATACCTTCAGTGTGAGTAAAGAGTCTGACGCTGAGTCGGATTGCAAAATTGCCTACTAGAATCGCGCTTACGAAAACTGCCCAGAAAAACGATTTGCTCTGACGGATGGTCTCAATCTTCACCGTGACTTGGGAAGGTAGATAATGGAACATTTTTTTCGCAAGCCAAACCATGAGCGCGGTTGGCGCGAGTATGTATATTGTCGTTATTGTTATCGAAATCAATATGCCTACGCCGAAAAAGATATATTTTTCGCTTAAGGCTGGGACTGTGAGCGCAGAAACCCCAAGCGCCCTCCTCTGGCCAGACATAGCGACATAACCCAGATAATGCACGAATGCTACGGCGAGCGCTCCTGCAGCAGGCAATACTAACGCTTTCCACTCATCAAGCCATTGTTCCCAGCGAGTTCTATTTGGATTATTGCAGTCGGTCTCTGACAAAGTGTCTCCTCTAAAGTGCCAGTCGTATGCATTGATTCAGGCTTGGCTCCATCAAAGCTACACGCAGCATAGCTGATGTGAATCGTGATAAGTAACTCAAGCTATCGTAAAAGGGCTGCCTTTCGGCAGCCCTTGTTTTGTTGCGGCAATGTATTCTTCCCTACTTGTGCAGGTCGAAGCGGTCGAGGTTCATTACCTTGGTCCAGGCGGCGATGAAGGCGTTGACGAATTTTTCCTTTGCGTCGGATGCGGCGTAGACCTCGGCGATGGCGCGGAGTTGGGAGTTGGAGCCGAAGATCAAATCGACGCGGGTGGCGGTCCACTTCGTTTCGCCTGTGGCGCGGTTGAGGCCTTCGAACTGGCCTTCGGTGGTGGATGAAGCCTTCCACTCGGTGGCCATGTCGAGCAGGTTGACGAAGAAGTCGTTCGTCAGTGTGCCCGGCTTGTCGGTGAAGACACCGTCCTTGGATTGGCGGTAGTTTGCGCCGAGGACGCGGAGGCCGGCGGTGAGGACGGCCATCTCCGGTGCGGTGAGGGTGAGGAGCTGGGCGCGGTCGATGAAGAGCTCTTCGGGGCGCTTGGTGTGGCCGAGACGGAGGTAGTTGCGGAAGCCGTCGGCGGTCTGCTCGAGTGGGGCGAAGGAGGGGATGTCGGTTTGCTCCTGCGTGGCGTCGGTACGGCCGGGCGCGAAGGGGGCCTTCACGTCGTGGCCGGCCTTCTTGGCTGCATCTTCAACGGCAGCGGTGCCGCCGAGGACGATGAGGTCGGCTAGAGAGACGGGCTTGCCGAAATCCTTCTGAATGCCTTCGAGTGTGGTGAGGACTTTCGCGAGGACCTGGGGCTGGTTGACTTCCCAGTTCTTCTGCGGCTCTAGGCGGATGCGGGCGCCGTTGGCTCCGCCGCGCTTGTCGGAACCGCGGAAGGACGCTGCCGCAGCCCATGCTACAGATACGAGATTCGAGATGCTGAGATCCGAAGAAAGGATGCGAGACTTCAGATCGGCGATGTCGGCATCGTTGATAAGTTCGTGATCGACCTTGGGGACGGGGTCCTGCCAGATGAGCTCTTCCCTGGGAACCAGAGGGCCGAGGTAGCGGACGATGGGGCCCATGTCGCGGTGGGTGAGCTTGAACCAGGCGCGGGCGAAGGCGTCGGAGAAGGCAGCGGGGTCTTTTACGAAGCGCTGGCCGATCTCGTTGTAGATGGGATCGAAGCGCAGCGCGAGGTCCGAGGTGAACATCATGTGCGGGTGCTTCTTGCCCTTGATGTGCGCGTCGGGGATGTTCGGTTCGACGTCCTTGGCGTACCACTGCCAGCCGCCGCCGGGACCCTTCTTGAGCTCCCACTCGTAGCCGTAGAGGTTGATGAGGAATTCGTTGTCCCACTTGATGGGGTTGGTGGTCCAGGCGCCTTCGAGGCCGGAGGAGATGGTGTCCTCGGAGTGGCCCTTGCCCTTGGAGTTCTTCCAGCCGAAGCCCTGCTGCTCGATGGGTGCGCCTTCGGGTTCGGGGCCGACGTTGGGGCCGGGATCATACGCGCCGTGGCCCTTGCCGAAGGTGTGGCCGCCGGCGATGAGGGCGAAGGTCTCTTCGTCGTTCATGGCCATGCGGCCGAAGGTTTCGCGGATGTCGCGCGCGGAGGCGAGTGGGTCGGGCTTGCCGTCGGGGCCTTCGGGGTTGACGTAGATGAGGCCCATCTGGACGGCGGCTAGTGGAGCGTCGAGCTCGCGGTCTGATTTGTCCGTGGACTGGTAGCGGTCGCTGCCGAGCCATGTGTGCTCGGTGCCCCAGAAGATGTCTTCCTGCGGGACCCAGACGTCGGCGCGGCCGCCGGCGAAGCCGAAGGTCTTGAAGCCCATGCTGTCGAGCGCGACGTTGCCGGTGAGGATCATGAGATCGGCCCAGGAGATTTTTTTGCCGTACTTCTGCTTGATGGGCCAGAGCAGGCGGCGGGCCTTGTCGAGCGAGACGTTGTCGGGCCAGCTATTTAGTGGAGCGAAGCGCTGCGTGCCCATGCCGGCGCCGCCGCGGCCATCGTAGGTGCGATAGGTGCCGGCGGAGTGCCAGGCCATGCGGATGAAGAACGGGCCGTAGTGGCCGTAGTCGGCGGGCCACCAGGATTGGGAGTCGGTCATGAGGGCGTGGAGGTCGGCGATGACGGCGTCGAGGTCGAGGGTGGCGAACTCGGCGGCGTAGTCGAAGGTGGGGTCCATGGGATCGGCGAGCTGGGTGTTCTGGTGCAGGACGGCGAGGTCGAGGCGATCGGGCCACCAGTGCTCGTTGCGCGTGATCTTGCGCGAGTCGATGGTGACGGCGCCGTGCATGGGCGAGGATGTTTCGGTGGCGGTAGTGCTGGGGGCGGGGCGGTCGCCGGTGACTCCGGTGACGGGGCATTTGGCTTGATCGGACATTTTCGTGCTCCTTATTTCGTGGAGAGCTGGTGCGCGGTGGTTAGGTTTGAAAGTTGGGCTGGACGTTTTCGTGGGGCGCAGGTGGCGCAGAGGCCGCGGATGATGAGTTCGCACTCGCGCACGATGCGTTTGCCGAGAGAGCGTGCGGCGGGGGCGGGGACGGTGTACCAGTCGATGTCTTCGACGCTGCCGCAACGGTCGCAGATGAAGTGATAGTGCTGACGAGGCCGGCTTCTACTAGGTCGCGGAGGTTGTTGTAGGTGGTGGCGCGGGAGGAGCGAGGGTCGAGGCGGTTGACGGCTTCGAAGATTTCGGCGGCGGTGGGATGCTCGTGGTGGCCCATGAGGAACGACATGACGCTGTAGCGCTGCGCAGTGCAGCGTAGACCGCTGTCTTCAAGTTTTTGTCGAATTTGCTGCGCGTCCATCGCAAGTTAGATTATGTCTAATCTAAGACTTGGTCAAGACTGGGCTGTGGATTGTGGGTGAATTGCTAGCTTGTCTGGAGTTCGTAAGAACCGTTGAGGATCTCGCGAGCGCCACGAGCGATGAGGCCGGTGGCGGCTAGTTGGCCGAATTCCAGAGGGGAGATGCTGCGTGGGGCTTTTTCGACGTGGTGGGCTATGGCTTCGCCGTCGGGGGCGGCGACCATGGTGTGCAGGTGCCAGTGGTTGTCGGAGGCGTGGCAGTAAGCGCCAAGTGGGAGTTGGCAGCCTCCGCCTAATGCGGCGAGAACGGCGCGTTCGGCCTGGGTGGCGAACTCGGTGTCGCAACAGTTGAGGGCATGGATGGCGGTGAAGAGTGTGGCGTCGCCGTCGTTGTTGTGGTGAGAGCGCATTTCGAGGGCGAGAGCGCCCTGGCCGGGGGCGGGGCAGATTTCGTCTACGGAGAAGCGCTGGTGGACGCTTTCGGTGCGGCCGAGGCGGTCGAGGCCGGCGGAGGCGAGGACGAGGGCGTCGGCCTGGCCTTCGGACCATTTGCGGAGGCGGGTGTCGATGTTGCCGCGCATTTCTACGAATTCGAGATCGGGACGAAGGGCAA
>Ga0302315_10005915_pt1 | contig 10337 bp, 5 predicted proteins | sample III_Palsa_N3_1_FD_200532 | JGI IMG/M metagenome (GOLD analysis project Ga0302315, IMG submission 200532) | Peat permafrost microbial communities from Stordalen Mire near Abisko, Sweden - III_Palsa_N3_1 | ecosystem: Environmental > Terrestrial > Soil > Palsa > Peat permafrost | place: Sweden... | reverse complement strand
GTGATGGTTGTGGTAGTAGTGATAGTACCACAACCATCACTGCCACCACCATTGCCACCATCACCAGCAGCAGCAGCACTGTAACTGTTAGTGAAGTAGGCTGCATAGCTCCTATAGGTAACGTTGTTGAAAGCTGTAATATTCAGTCCACTATTACGTTGCAACCAGAGCTTAACAAAGCTGTTCTTATGTCTGAGCCGGTCAGGCAGGCAACGAAAAGGTAGCCGCAAATAAATCTCGTCCTGTAGAAACTGGTTGTCGATGCCGGCTACTAACTCAATCGCTCGTTCTTCACTAAGCTTGAAAAGCTGATAGTTAACCAGATGATCTAGCAAGATAACATCTTCAATCAGGTGAGCCAGAGCCAGATAGTCCTTCAAGTCTTTAACTTTACTAGACAAGCAGCTCTGACAGAGACTGCGGCTTTTGTTCTGGTAACAGTTGCCCCCAGAGCAGTTGTGAAGATATCCTACGTAGTCCTGGAAGCTAGCCATGAACTGACTGGGAAAGGGGAGATTGTCATAACTATCTAACATAGTACTGAACAGTACACTGCGACTAACAGCTGCCACTGGCACCTGCGCCTGCAACTCATCATCCAACTCGAGTAGAATGTATCTTGGTTTAATCACTACTGTTGTTGGTACTATAGTAGCGACATCTAGTGTTGGCATGACTGTAGTTCTGTAACAACTTTGTCATAGCTAATAATTTATTCAATTAGTAGAAGGTTTACCACTCTGACTGAACAGGTCTTCCCTCACAAAGATACCTATCACTGTAAATTATGCTTAACACAAACGGCCACCCTATCCGGTCTAACTTATAAGTTAGTGCTCTAGATCAAGATAGGCTCGGTCACAAAGTTGATTAACTGAGGAGCTTGACCATAAAGCTGCTGTAACTTCAAGTTTTGTGACAAATGTCGGACAGATTTACCTTTACACAGCCGGCCTCAACAGCAACTACTGGAGGCTTGGCAATCTTCATAGCCTGTAACACTTTACTGACAGGGACCGTGCTAGTCAGTCTAGTCAGAAAGCGCCATGATACTGTCATTAGTCATCGTAATGTTGTGAGTCTGTTGTTCTACCTGCTGTACTTCTACAGTCTGTCTACTGTATCGGCAATTAGTATCATCGTGGGTAAGCCAGCGTTGTGTTTGGCTACTAACATTATTATGTCACTGATGTTCTTCTTTACCTGTCATTTCATGCTGTTGGTTATCAAGGTGGTGATGGAAGTTGATGTGGCTAAGGCCAAGAGAGCTGGCCACCTGACATATAAACAGTTGATCTACAACAGGTATCTCAAGCGTAACTATTACAACCTTCTCATCACTATACTCATTGGCGGTGTTTATGTGGTGGTCTTTTGGGCCGCGGCTATTGAGCTGGACTACAATTTTGATGTGACTAGTCTTCCTAACATGAAGACTCTGTCGCCCTCTGGTGAGTGTATTAGAACCAACCTGGTAATTAATGCTGCCTATATCGTCTTTCTGTTTCTGTGTCAGATCTACTTCTTTTACCATCTATCGCGAGTTAACGACCCGTTCTTTATTCGACTGGAGATTACAGTTAGCGGCCTAATCTACATCTTGCCTTTCCTGACACTTGGTACTGTTTATGCCCTAGTGCCCCAGGCATTTGCTGACAGTTTTGACTATCGCTGTGTCCTAATAGTGCTGGGTATAATTGTTGTTGCTATTAACGGACTGTTCCCTGTGATGCTGACTAATGTTAAGTTCTTTGATTGGCTATCAACCCTGCTTCACAAGGACAAGATCACTGACAGAGAGGATAGTCCAACGATGAAACCTAGCAACAGCAACCTTATTGTTACTGTCTTTAACAATGAGCAGCTGCTGCACGCTTTCAAGGAGTACGCCACTCAGAACTGGGCCATCGAGAATGTACTCTTCTATGAGGAGGTCAACAGATTTCGTAGTAGTGTTAACAGCACTACTGCTAGCGCTATTACTAGTACTATGGTGGCAGATGCCCAACGTATCTTCGACACCTATCTGGAAACTAATGCTGTTTCTGAGATCAACATCGATGCCTGTGTCAAGGATGATATTTACACGAAGCTCAGCTCAGGCTTCTTCAACGGTGAACTCTTCGATGTTGCCCAAAAGTCGGTTGCCACTCTGATACAGCATGATACCCTGATCAAGTGGCAGCGTACTGTCAGCTTCAAGAGTCGAGTCGAGGCCATCGTACATAAGGCAGGTAGTGAGAGCTACAACGGTAGCATGCTTGACGGCGGCGGCGGTAGCAGCCCAGGTATGCGTCGCAGTTACGGTGGTGGCAGTGGCAGTGGCAGTGGCAGTGGCAGTCAACTACCAATGTTGTCATCGATTGTGTAGTTAGTTGTGCTCGTAGTTAGCACCGTAAATAGTGTAATTAACCAACAAACTTTGTTACTTGAAGTAACAAAAAAGCCCGCTTGATAGACTACAATGGTGTAGTTATGTTTTCATTACTCTCTTACAGTAAGAGATTTGTTACTATAACCTTCTACTATAACTACATCGTTATAGTTACCTACTGTAAGAGGTTGAGTGTTGTAACTAGTTTTCTTATAATCTCTTATTATAAGAGATTTGTTACTGTAACTGGTTTGCTTACAGTTACCTGCTATAGAGAATTTACTACTGTAACTAGATTGTTTATAGTCTGCTACTATAAAGAATTTACTAATGCAGAATGTCTACTTATATTCTTATGGTGAGAGATAGTAGTAGCGGACTAAATACAGACTAGTACAGAAATTGTAGCCTTAGTAGATATTAAATGTCTACTACTTTGTAGTTATGCAATACACGCTAACTATATCAGGCTAGTGCAAAAACTAGAACAGTACCAGATATCTACTAGTTTTGAAGTTTGACAGTAGGTAACCGGTCAAGGTCAGCATGCTGTAGATATCAGGACTAAAGTGATTAATAAACTACTGATGAAAGACGTTCCATTAGGTAGTACTCTCATCTCAATCAAATATAACTGTAAAGATGTCGCTTGTAATTGTTTTCTTGGATATAGATGGAGTACTGCTTGAGCGCACGTCCATTGACAACACGGTGGCGTCTATGTTGAGACATCTTTTCGGTCACAAGGCGTCATACACACCACAGGAGAGGACACTAGCTGAGATCCGCCTCTTCAACCATCAAGCCTTGTACAATCTTGACAAACTACTAGAGCACGACCCTAATATTAGGATTGTTGTCTCATCCAACTGGCGTTACATGGGTGACGCCAGGGTGTTGAGGCACAGTTTTAGTCTCTACAACTTCGCCAACTACATCATAGACAGAACTGGACAGGCGGTTAATCGTGGTACCGAGATCAGTAACTGGCTGAGGTTGCACCCTGAAGTCACCAAGTACGTCATCCTTGATGACATCGATGATGGCATCAGCCAGTCGCACAAGGCCCACTTCGTCGAGATTGACAGGCAACTGTTGTTGACCGGAGATAACGTTAGTATGGCCAGATTTAAGCTGGTGATGCAGTAAAAAAGGTTAAACTTTGTATTACTATCATAAACCCATAAACTATAGACATATCCTTCAGTACTACTAGTACTACTACTACTGTTAATGTGGTGACTCGATCACCACATACTTCCCTGTTTGATATCAGATATATATATATATACATATGAACCGAGATCTTATCACTACGAGCTCAGTTGGTGCTGTTATACGTTATATAGCGACAACTAGGTTATTGTTAGTGATAATCTAACGGTCGCTTCCAACTCCTAACGGGGCAGATTTTTTTTCTATCTAGCAGCTCTAACATCCACTATCAGCAATGCAATGAATATAGTATAAAGTCATTACACTAAGGCAGTAATTATAATGTTACATTATAATCTCTTATGGTCGGAGCAGTACCTTGTCATCAAAGTCAGGCACTAAGATCATAATCGTAAGATTGTAGACCCAGGTACACACGATGTGTCTTACCAGAAATCTCCCTAATGTTAGTTGTAACGTCTGTAATTGCTTCGTCTTTGAGGTAATTGGTTAAACGTTTACCCAAGCCAGAAGGGGTAAAGGAGGTGGGGTCACCACCTACTTCATCCAGATAAACATAGAGGTTGTCGCGGAATTCATCAGCAGACTGCTCCTTACCGGTCTCAATAATCACTCGGCTCCTCATAAAGTCCAAAAATAGCTCCTTTTCAGCGGCTTTGGCTGTAGGATGCTTGTAGATGTGATGTTTGCGGGGTTTGGGTTTAGTAGCAATAGTCTTAAGAAGTTCTTCGGGTAAGTATGGTAATTTGAACTCTGCATCACGAATACGGTTATAGCAGATGTTAGCTGACACAACTAGACTGATGAAGAAAAGGTGCTGGAGCCCTGTGTTAGCGGCAATAGTTATTGCCGCTGCCTTATTCTTGCCTATAGTTCGACTGCGAGTATAACTGTTATCTCTGCTAGCATGATTATCGTTCTTACCCGCTATCTCAGACTTGATGTTTTGATCTTGTTGAAGCGGTATCTTGATGTTGCATAGCTTATCAGCATTAAGAGTATCAAGTTTAAAGTAGTAGATGAGAGAGCGAGAATTGTAGTTCCTTAACATAGACTTGTCTATGGGTGGGGTCTTACCAGTCAAGAGTAAGAAGCTAGTGTTAGTAGAGTAGCGTTTAGTACCGATAGTCTCGTATATACGTGCATTGAAGTAAGCCTTCAATACACCCTCAGAGACAGTCTCTGGTATATGTAGTGTGTCAAACACCACCAGTTGACGACCTCTGAACTCAGCAAAATCTTCAGCATCAAGAGTATCTTTAGTTAGGGTAGTGGTCTTACCTTCACCATACAGATCACCAAGTGTTGAGGACAACAGCGCCTTCAAAGTTGTCTTGACACTCTGAGGACAAGAGATGATATACAGGTATTTGTTAGGTGCTGCTAAATCCAACAAAGCTAGACCAAGAATAGACATCAGTTGTAGATAAGTACTACTACTGTCGAAAGCAGTTTCCAAAACAGTGTCCACCTCTTCAGTGGAATAACTATTGCTGTTGAACCACTGTTGTTTGCAAGCTGAGAGTATATTATGTTCACTGGTTCTAGGAGCGGCTTGTAGTGTGCTAAGATCTAGTACTTGTTGATCAGCGATAGCTATCAAACACTGATTCTCAGGTGGAGAGAGATCTTCTCTAGTAAGAGTGTTGTCACCACTACCAATAATGGTAACAAAAGACCCACCACAATCGCTATTGTTATTACTAAGGGAATCGTTAACAGTCTCGGGCTGGTCGTCATTATGTTGGAGGTTACTACTAATAGTCGATTTGCACTCACAACTAGCAAGAGTCAAGATCTGCCAGATTATAGCATATCTAGTCATAGATAGTCCCTTAGATAACCTCCTCCGAATGCGTCCTAGATCAGCTATCTGAAGGTCAACCCTTGTCTTGAGGTCATCTATCACATCGTCAGGAACAGAATCTCTTGGCTGACAGATATGTTGTCTGTCGAAAAGATAGGTATAATGATGCCTATATCGATCCGCCAGGTTCCATCCAGCGACATACTCACTCTCATCACTATTGCCGTTACTGTTAAATCCAACTATAGGACAACAGTCATAGTTATCGTGGTGACTACAATAACTATGACTGTTGTCAAGATTAATGTTGTGATAATGGTCGGGACACAGAGAGCGGAGAACTGTTGGGTCATTAATATCCTCAAGAGCGAAGTGTGGTTTTTCAAGTAATCTCCGCTGCCAGTCTACAGCATCTCCCCAATAGGACCACTCTATCATCTTGCTCTTATCTACGGTGTTGACATTCAAACAGTCGGTAGTATAGATCTCAGAATAACGCCACTGCTTCCTAGATAGTCGCTTCTTGTACTCGATTAAGTCCCTGACATGGTCAGTAATGAAATTACAGATCGAATTAGAGAAAGTGCGATATAATCTTGACTGTTTACAAATTCTCCACAACTTGGTATGTTTGTTGAAAATAGAGAACTTACCATCTTCCTCATCAGAACCAACATGGACCTCATTGAACAGAAGAAATAGTTTAACCATACCAACAAAGAGATTATTGCTAAACAACAGGTCTTGGATTTGTTGAGCAACAGGATTAGTGTATCTAAGCTTGATATACGGCTTACTAACTATCTCAGTCTCTAAAGTTCCGAAATCTTCAGGGATGTCCTCAGACTCAGGAATTGTATGGCCAACAGTAGTTAGATTATATTCCTTCTCTTTCGTTTCTTTGTTTGGACCCCTTACTATAACTACTCCTTCGTCCCCGTTTAAAAGAATGTATTGAGATAACACATTATCAAAGCAGTCACATACCTCAATTTTGTCACCCTCAAAGTACTCATACCCCTCCACAGCTTAAATCGCTGACCGAAGACTCTCTTCAATCTATCTTCAGCCTTTTTGCGATTGGCTACCTTTGCAAGGCGTATCACTCTAAGCTTCCCTCTTTTATCATAACTACAGAAACGTACATCTGGTTGACAGGTCATCCCAACCTTAAACTGTTGCGGATGCCAATAACTGGCTTGAACTAGGTAGACATAGCCTTGACCTTCAGACATTCTGGTACTTTGTCTGATATTCACAAATAGTAATTAAGATATCACTGTTACTCATCAGCTCCGTTGTCATTGATTTTGTGGTAACTACTTAAATAACAGAGGCCCTCAGTAGTTACCCAGTAGCTCCTTGCAAACATTTACAATTACTCAGACACTTATTTACTCTCTTGCACTTGCCTAAAATTTTCTTGTTATAGTTATACGAAAATAAGTAGTTATAAGCTGCAAAAGTCATACTAACTTTGACTAGACATTATAACTTAACTATATCATTCTGGCAAATTGGTATGAGTATGGATGACAAAGATCAGCCAACATTACGATCTTTGTATACTCCCTGCCAAGACTTTGTAGAGATTGTAACCTAATTACAATCTGTATGGCGAGTTAATATGTTCCCATTATCACGATGTCTGCTGAAAAACTATGTTCGTATAAATAACCTAGAGCTGAGAACTCTATATATATATATTTATCCTAGAACACACTCTTACTATAACCGGAGTGATAGTTTAACTATCACTACTAACTCTAGTCCGGACACTCAAATAAAAATCCTATGAAAACTTTTGATGTCTAAGTAAAGCGACGAGATCGACAGTGACGATGATATCACACGTTAGTAAATTTTTGAAGAGTCAATACACTTACATCTTCGCTAAGCATGGTAAGGAACCGCAAGCCTGCACCGAAGAGAACATCCTGACTAGACCAGCAGCCTTAGAAGAGGCTTGCTGGGTCTTCAATGAGGTTAGAATGCGTTACGGTGTAGATATTACCGAGTTAAGTAAGACAGTTAAGTCACCCATCATCTACCCGAATAGTGTTGAGTACAACTCAGCCCGCTTTAACTATGATAAGATAACTAATGTCTTCCCAGCGGCCCTGGTGCTCGTCAAGAACACCTGTGACGTTGCAGCTACTATCGCCTTTGCTCGTAAGCACAACATCCCCTTTCGTGTTCGCTCTGGTAAACACGCTCAGGTGGCAGCCTCGGTTTCTAACTTAGCGATCATCATCGATATGTCCACCTACAATAAGGTGTTGAAGATTGAAGACAACAGGTTGATAGTGCAGGTGGGTGCCTTGCTGGGGCCACTAGATGAAGCACTGTCAGAACATGACAAGATTATTCCGGTGGGCACCTGTGCTACTAATGGCCTGGGTGGCTTCACCTTGGGTGGTGGCTTCGGTTACTTCCAGCGTAAGTACGGTTTGGCTATTGACTCGCTGAGAGCTCTAACCTACGTCAATGCCGAAGGTTGTGTCAAGCGTATCACCAAGGCTGACCCTGAATTTGCTGCCTTCAAGGGGGCTGGAGGTAACAACTTCGGTGTAGTGACCCTGTTCGAGTTCCGCACGCATACTTTAAAAGAGGCTGTGGCCTTCTCTTACTACTATGACCGCAAGCATGCAGCTGAGATTTTCGCCAAGTTCCAAGACCAGAGTTTGTGGCCTCGTGAACTGACTATGGAGTTTGACATCACCGCTGACCTACCTATTTTAGTGCCTGGAGTCTTCTTGGGTAGCAAAGAGCAAGCCATTAGAGTACTGAAACCCATTGAGAAGTTGGCTACCAGAAAGGAGATTGAAGTGCTGCCTTTAAAGGCTTTGTATCAGTGGATGTCTACTGGCTCTTATGCTCGGGCCCCCTTCAGCTCAGTTCGCACTACCTACATTGAGAAACCTCTGACAGCTGAAGCTGTTGATGAAATCGTTAAGCAGGTCGGTGTTAGCGGCACTTCGGCAGTCAGAACTGTCAGCTTCCTGCTGACCGGCGGTGCCATCTCTGATGTGGCTAGTGATGCTACCGCCTTCCCCTACCGTGATGCTATTTGCTGGTGCCAGATCCGCGATGTCTGGGGTAACCAGTTTGATGAGAGGAAGGAAAAGTCCTGGGTTAGACAGACTTTGGAGGTGGTCAGTAAGTCCCTAGTTCATTATAAGGGTACTGTACCTTTATACGTTAACTTCCTGGACTACAACCTGGACCGGGAACATGCCCTTCACAGCTACTACCGTGAGAATGTATCATGGCTGCGGGTCATCAAGCAGCTGCTTGATCCCGACAACGTCTTCCACTTCGAGCAATCTATTCTACCTTACCAGCCTGATGGTGAGCAGTAGTAATAGTAGTAGTAGTAGTGTTCTTGACAGCTTAGTCATAACTACAATCCTAGATTGTAGTGATAGTTATAGTTATAGTTATACTATACAGATATAGTTTAAACCTAATAGATGTTGTTATGACAATTGTAAGCTATAATTTGTGGTTAAAATTCCTACTTAGTAGAGACTTGTTATAGTAGTTATAAGTCTAACTTATAACTAGATTACCTAATAGAGATTTGTTATAGTAGTTATAAGTTAGACTTATAACTAGAACTCTTACTTGATAGAGACTTGTTATAGTAGTTATAAGTCTAACTTATAACTAGATTACCTAATAGAGATTTGTTATAGTAGCTATAAGTTACAGGTCAAAGACTGTAGTTTACAAAGTCTACCTAACTTAGGAAAACACGATCTGGTCTATGAAAACTACCCAGTCTGTAGTAGTCGTCGTGGTGAGTGGGTTAACACTACTGAGTAGTGTTAAAAGTGTGTGTGTGTGTGTGTGCTTTTGCTCATACATTAAGACGAAGTAGACAACTCCTTAACGGTGAAGCTGAATGGCCCCTTACTATCATCATTACGAACAAGAGTGACGACGCTGAGCTCGACATTGTCTCGGCCAAGCTGTGCATTGCTGCCGCTGTTAACCTTATTATTGTTAGAGCTGCGAGCACTGTTACCGTTATCACTATTAGAGCTAACTTCGTAGATGACAGTGTCTCGGTTGACGTGTACGGCGTGAAGGGTGTCCAGGTAGGCTGACATCATCATGATTGTCACTAGGGTGTAGTAGACGTAGGAGAAGTACTTCAGATCGATGAGTAGCCAAAGTGGTAGCAGAAGAAAAGGGCTTTGAACAGCAATCATGAGCTTCATGTACTGGGTGGTAGTTGTCACCCGGCTACAAAACCTGTCAACCAGTTTCGATCTGACCATCTCATCCTTGGGGCTGCAGGCCTTCACCAACTCCTTACCAACGACGATTGACACAATACAAGATAAGATACTCAGCAACATAACACCGCTGACGTGAGTGATGAAGTAGCGATTAACAATGATTGGTTGATCCTGATAATAGATCATACCTGCAGGTGCAACTACGTTGATGATAACAACTAGTACGTCAAAGAGGTGGGTAAGAAAGCGAAAGATAAAGCGGAAACGGTTGTACTGTTTGATGTCGATGTTTCTCACGGTCTCAAACCAGGCACCATGCACCATTGTGCCATAGGCGCGCTGAGTCATGTTAGGTATCATGCTGATTACATATCGACTAAGTGAGTGTGAACCAGACATAAACATAGCGTGCAAAATCATCGAAGTTAGGCTACCAATCCACACTGTTAGGTAGGCTAGCTTACGTAGCCTAGTTCCATACTGCTTGTCCAAGTAGTCTTTCACTAACAAGTAGTTAGTTAACAGGAAGATCAGAGCATAAACTACCACAGATAGCGTGAAGGTCACTGCCTTGAAATAGTTAGATACACACTCATCATCAACAATAAAAATTTCATAAACACGACTACTGTCACCTGATTGTGAAAGATTAAAGTACGGTTGACAGACTGTCATCGTTTGAAGATGTTACAGAGAGCGAGGATTACAGTTTGAAAATTAAGGGCTATACAAT
>Ga0302315_10005912_pt1 | contig 10342 bp, 9 predicted proteins | sample III_Palsa_N3_1_FD_200532 | JGI IMG/M metagenome (GOLD analysis project Ga0302315, IMG submission 200532) | Peat permafrost microbial communities from Stordalen Mire near Abisko, Sweden - III_Palsa_N3_1 | ecosystem: Environmental > Terrestrial > Soil > Palsa > Peat permafrost | place: Sweden... | reverse complement strand
TAGCGAACTTGAGTGTCCATTCCATGGTTGGCGTTTTGATGGCCAAGGGGCATGTACAAGTATTCCATACTGTAGTCCAGATACCAGAAAGGACTTCATCAAGAACAAGTCCTACTTAGTCAAGGAGGTTAACCAACAAATCCTTATTTGGTTTACCTGTGAAGCTGGTGTTGATATTGAACCCTATGAGATACCGGTCATAGCTGCCCTCAACAACGGCAATGAGTTACAGTGTTACGGTATAACGAGCCAGTACGTCAACTGTCATATACAAGAGATACCTGAGAATGGAGCTGATGTGTGGCATCTCAGTGCTGTACACGAACCATTTATTTTGTCGTGGCTGCCCTTCAAACACTGCTGGTCAGCAAAGTGGTACGTGATAGGCGAACAACCACACATGGCTAAGATGGAACTACAGCATCGTATTACATGTTTTGGTAAGCGACTGTCGTTTCTCGACATCAATGTTGATGTTAACCAGATCGGATCAAGCATGGTCTATCTAGTTTGGACATCAAAGTTCGGCTCTGGTATTCTGTGTCAGAACTTGATTCCAGTGCGTCCTCTACAGCAGAAGATTGTTCACACTGTTTGGTGTAGCAACTACGTCGTTGGTCTATTTGCCAAGTTCTTCTTGTATGGTGAAGATATACAAGTTCGGCGTGACATTGTCATCTGGAACAACAAGAAGTTCCTACTCAGACCAACCTTGATCAAGGAGGATAGACTGATCAAGGAGTTCAGGACCTGGTACTCGCAGTTTTATTCTGTCTCCAGCTATGATTATCTTGAGTCGGGTAATAACTATGACTGGTAAAAATTTGTCCGTTGTTACAACTTAAAGTTGTAATTACTAAGATTAACTTCATTGTCGAGCTTTATCTGTTTAACACTGTCGTATTATAGTTGGTCACGACTGCGTGATCTGCAAAGTTTTCGTTGGACCTACATTGTCACGACGACCCAATGGGTTTAGAGTTAATAAACACTTTACTAAATAGACAATTGTTATGATAAACAACAAAAATAGAGTGCTAACCAAGATAACACTTGTTGGCAAGTTGCAAGATGTTAACTTGGTTAACATCGTCAGTATGATGGAGAAAATTTGAAAAAGTAGGTAAGTGGGTAATCAGGGTATAGATAAATTAGTAATGACTTTGCCACCACTCTATAGGTGTCATCCTGACCTACAAAATGCGTGCGACATTACCGATGCCGGCACTGAGAGGGAAAAGTGGCAGATTAATGTCGACAAACTGGGTACTCTACTTCTGGCGGTCGATGATAAACTTGTAACTGAGGAAAAGGAAGAGGAGGAAGAAAACTTTAGCTTTCTCTGCTCTCCAATGTCGGCTAGGGCTGCTGGCAAACAGTTGCCAATTACCCCCATCCCTATTGCCAGTCATGACTATGACAAGAACAAACATGGGCAGCTTGAGCTGCTGACAGTGTCAACAGATCCAGATATTGAATACCCTGAAACTTTGAAAGTAGTCACTCTACATCGTTTCTCCCCTGATAAGGGAGGAACTTTGCCACCTTTGAAGGGTGTCAAAACATTGTATGTTGACAGAGTCTCTTGTTCCTTGGATTTGACCCCTACCTGTGTGACTAGTCTGGTCATTGGCTACACCGAGTTCGGGCTATCACCAGCTGAGCTTGATGACTACGAGATTTTTCCCGTCACCCGGTTCCTCGATTATCATGGTGGGCCCCCTTGTCTCATTACTGTCAAGGGTGGCAACGTTAAGGTCGGTAGAAGTAAGACCCAAGATCCATATAGTTCAAGACCCACTAATCGGCTAGAGGTTTCTGGGCCTACTTACGTCTGCGACAAGTTGACAGTTGATATTTGTGATGGTGAGTTAGTGTCCACTTGTCGTATCTTGCAACTACATCCCACCAAGACTGAAACTGACGCCTGGTCTGCACCATGGCGGACCGCTAGGTTATTCACACCTCAGGTGGAACAGATTGTCCTGTTAGAACCTGACGTCACTGGTCCCCGTTATAGTCGACAGACTATAGTTGTTAGTTTGACATCAGAGACAACTTACACTCATTAACGAGATTCCAACGACAGTGCTACTACGACATGATGTTGTAGTTATAATTGTTCCACTATACCATGTTAGAGTGTTGTGTAGTCAATATTGGTAGTACAAGTAGTACAGGTAGTACAGGTAGTAGATTCTGTGCTTTAAACGATGTTGTAATAGTAATGGTGGTGGTGGTAGTACCCAGCCAGTCTTCTTGAGAAAACTGAAGTGAAATTCACCTTAAATGAATCTGAGGGGTAAAACTCGTCAAGTTCGTAAAGATAAAGAGTCGAGTATGGAGACACCAAGCGAGAGTTATACCCCTAATGAAGATTTTACTATCTCGACCCTTAGTAAAGGTGAGAGACGCCTCTACTTCAGGGGTGTACTTATATCGTACCATTTAGCTTTTGTGATGCTTGACAAGCACGTTGGCAACAGTGATTTTCTGTATAAGCTAATCAACAAGTACGGTTTTAATGATAAGTATACAGACACAGACATACGTTATCGTTTACATTTTAACGAGATTTATAAGTTGAAGCAGGAGGGCGATGAGCATGCTGCAGCCTTCTTCCGAGAACTTCCTGAAGTGGTTACTTTGTCGAGGTATGAACATCATGCAGCTCTATATCTTGGAAATCTTCGTAATGACGTGAAAGATGAACGTGTTATTTTTGGTTGGCATTTATGCCAGATTACCAACGATCCTAAGTCTGGCTATGTTGAGACTGCTTTTACCAAAGCCCGCAATGTTGGAGATGATAATAATTACACTCAGGCTGAGCTCATAGAGAGATACCTCAAAAACTTCGTATCTCAAAACAGTCCGAGATCCACAATCGAAACATTTGTAATCACCACCAAACGATAATTGTTTGTTCGGTTTAACATCACTGTACTGGTAGTTAAACTACCAAAACGTTACTGGATTTGTTATAGTTACAATCCCACTAGCAAGGATACAAATAGTCATAACTACAACATAATGTTGTACTAACGCTTAGTTGTTTAATACCCAACTTGTCAGTCTCATTATAGAAGTCAGAGGTTCTTCAAGTCCGACTGCAAACTTGTCTTCACCATTACTGTGCTCATCAAATTTAAAACCAATGATGAACATGCTAACATCCCAGTCAACAAGATCTTCATGAGGTCCCAGTTTGCTAACAACTGCGACAGGCAAGCTGCCATTAATCGTTATAGGCTTTATGTCATCAACAAACTTAGGGTGAAAGGTGTGTGTTTAAATTGATTACAACAGAACATAAACAAACACACACACACACATACACCACAATGCAACTTGATGATCCATACAATATAGAGAGCAGTCTAGTACTGGTTGAGAGTCATCTTGTGAATGGAAAAATTGGATTCGCGACAGGAATGTGTGTTGTAGATGACAGTAAGACTGGTACTCAACCAACTGGTGATGACCCTAGTACAGACTGTCTACTGCTAGCATGCAGGACTTCTTGCTTCTACAACGATCATGCTTGCACAAGTTTTATAATCCATCACCAAGGTGGTAGCACTCACTACAAGATGGATGGGGACTTTATTAAGCTGATGAAGTTCGAGCTACACTACTTGATGTGTCTACCTGTCAGGTTAAACGGTAGACAACAAACCTGTTTGCCGCTGTCGATCCTGCTTAAGTCTCAAGCAGGTCAACTCTACAGCGGTGGCGGTGGTAGTAAAGGTAGTAGTAGTAGTAAAGAGGTCTTTGTCTCCGGTTACTTCAACCCGACTAGCAGGTCACAGTTAGAACGTGGCCTAGCTAATAGGCTACCACAAGCTCAAGCTTGGAAATTCTGCCCAGACCCAATGGGTTGGCAGAATAGGCAGATAGAGATTGTACATGACAGCTTTACACAGCAGCAAGTTCCATACGGTTATGCAGGTTGTGTTGTTTGGAATGATACCGGCATAGTTGGTATGACAATGTTGAAAGTCACTGATAGTAAAGACCTTCTCTACGCCGACATCAACGACATGCTGGCTGTTCTCTAGATGCTATTATTACTACTAATAGACGACTTGGTCGTCTATACAGCTCACAAGTAATTCTACTCATGCAACAACTACAGTAACTGCAACTGCAAATTTAATTTGTAGCTTACATACTTGATATACTTGATATCTTACAGTGGAGTTAGTAGTGGCCTAGTTGAGATTATCTATAATACTATGAGTTGACCGTCATCTCTTGTACTACTGGATTCTACTTAATCTCAACCAATAATCCGTAGGTTGAGATAATAGAAGTCTGTTTACCACTTCAAGTGGTAGATTATACTAGAACATAACAATCGCTTAGTCTATAAACAGCTGTGTTTTTTCAACAATTGTAAAATGGTACTTGGCCGCAAGATCTGGATAACCAACCCTTATCGACAACAAAGCTTGTGCTCACTAACACTCTTCACTAGACGAATCAAGTACTACAAGTATCAACAGGATAATTATCCTGTTAATACTAGTGATGATGATGATGATGATGGTGATTATGTTGACATTGATACTAATGATGATGGTGATTATGTTGACATTGATACTAATAATAACAATCATGATCATGTTAACATTAACACTGTTTTTAATACTGACCTAGCTCACGTCAAGCGCTGCCACTGTGTGTCTATAGTTCTTTATATCCGTAACTATGATGTTGCAACCCTATTGAACTATCTGACTAGTATCAAGCAGTCAGCTGTTAATATGGAGACTAATCTTAGTGATTGGTTGTTACGACTCTATATTCATCATAGTGTGTTCAAGCTGCTAGCTGACAACGTTGTGCTGTCGACTTTATACCTAACTCAGCAGGAAGAGGATAGTTGGTATGAGAACTACGAGAGTTGTCGTGTACTACTTGATAGTCTACTTAACAACTCTAACACCGAAGTCTACCGTATCGACTGTGACCCTGGTAACTCCAGTGACTGGTATAAGCAAACCAACCAACAAACCAACCAGCAGACTAGTCAACTAGATTTGTTGCGTATCTTTCGCTTCTTACCATTATTAGATACGGTTGAAGACAACAAGTATGGTGTGGCCACCTGTGCTATCAGAGAGGCTGATGGTATAGTTAGTAATCTAGACTGTCACAACTTAAAAGTATTCCAGCACTCCAATAAACTCTTCTATTTAATACCACTCTTCTATGAGTCAGCTCACACTGTTGATCACTACTTCAAGCGGTATGCTAGCTACAAACCTTGGCTGTACAACTATAAACGCTATATTGACCATGACTACTTTGCTACCCATCTTAATCTCTATGATATGCTGGCTGGTTGCACTGCTGTTAGAGGTAAGATTCGTAGCAAGTATTTTTATGAATCAGTGACTGACTTGATATCGTTAAGAACACAAGCTGCACTAGATAACGATGAACTGTCTGTTAGACTTTTCTCCTTTGACGAGGAGTTACTGTTGTACATGTTTAAACGGTTAATCTCTGTCGAGATTGATAGTTACTATAACGAGGCTAGCTCTCAACCTGTCTATGATAGGAATATTACCAGTGCTAATTACCATGAGGAGATAGAGATAGAGACTGTTGACAACAGTAGTAATAACAACAAGTACAGTAAAATCCTACAGTATGTCTATGAACGACATAATATTAGGCTATTATATTTCAATGTTAACGATGTCACAGCTACCCTACAAGCGTATGTTGCTGATGGTATCCTAACACTTGATGGTGAAGATGAAGAGATAGCTCAGCTAAGTGAGGAGTTTGAGCTACTGCCTAGTAGTTCTAATGTCAACCTGTTTATCGACCGGATTTTCACCAACCAACACACCAAATATAAGCAGGGGGTAATGTACAACGTGACTACAATAACACCCTCTTCAGAGTCTAACTTCCAACAGGTTATTACTGGTGTTTCCACTAGTGCAGTTGAACGCGAGATGTACAATCGTGACCAGAGTGTCTTAACACTAGTCAATACACCAATTACTACTTCTGCATTAGTCAGACAGTATTAGGCGAGTATAGACCTAGACTATATTTAGGACTATTCTCAGTCAAGATCTCTATCACCAAAAGAGATTACTACAACTGTCACAACTCTAAGTTGTAACGATTATTACTACAGACTTACCACTCTAACCTTTAGATCAACCACAAAGTTGTAATGGTCTCTACTATCTTGACTGTTACAACTTTACGCTGATGATAAGTAAGTTACCGGTGAACTAAGAATATCTATAAAATTGAATACTTTCTGAAGTTAGAAAACCGCATAGAACAAGATGTCGCGTGGTAACAGTATAGTGGTGGCAGCATGCTCCGGCGGCTGTGTTCTACTCTGGTTGGTCATCGGTTTATCAGTGTACTTTGCTGGTTATCAGCGTTTCGTCCTCATCAACCAGTCACTGAAACCCTGTCAGTCACTAGTAACAGCTACTCGCAATGTTTACAAACTGTGTGAGATTGAACAGTGTTATGGTTATGGTCAGAGTCGTCAATGTTACACTGAAACGGTGGCTTGTTGGGATCACTATGCTACTTTTCAATACACACCTAGCGGTGAATACGTCTTGATCAACAGCACTCAGCAGTATGAGGAGTTCCTCTGGAACGATTACTACCCGACACAAGATGAGTATGTGGTTGGTATGATCATCAATGCCTACTACAACATGTGTCCCTACAATCCACTAAGACATAGTGATCAGGTAGTGTGCCAAGAACACGGCGATATGACCCCATTCTACCTGGCTCTGAAAGATGTACCGGCTGCCTGGGGTGCTTCCATCTCATCCTTGGTCTTCGTCTGTCTATCTGGCTTTGTACTGCTGTTGGTCATCTGTTACTGGCTGTTTATCTGGTGTAACGGCCTGCGCTTTACTTGTCCTAGAGTTACTTGCCCCACCATTACCTGTCCCAAGTTTGTGCTGCCTCAAGCTTTTGTGCGTAGGGAGGTTGTCAACCAGGCTGTGCCAGTGTTCGTTTATGTCGACAGTCCTGCAACTGCATCAACCATTGCTCCAGCTACTCAGGTTAACCCTAAACTCACAGCTGACTTTGACTCTAGGCCAGACAGAAAGAGTATGCCTGGCTTCGACTCCTATCAGAACTCATCACTTGACTACTATGCTGGTGGTCAGCCTTCATCGCCACCCTCCTACTACGACAGTGTGCGTAACAACACACGTAATGGCAGTGATATTGTTTGAGGTCAACAACAGTATCTTCTTGACATCAGTCAGTGGTTGATATCTGTGATTAATGTCAACATCTCTCTAAGAGATGTTATACTTGTAATGGTGATATGATGTCCACAGTCATGCTAATATCAACATCTCTTTGAGAGATGTTATGCTATAACTACTACTACTAACGGTATCTCTCAACTACCATCACTATAGTCTTTGTTAGTTACTATACAAGCTAGCATACAGTAAGTCATCACCACTTGAAGTAGTGAAGATTGTATCAAGTTATAACCATGTAACCATGTAACCTTGTTACTAAGTAACAGCAACTTATATGGATTGTTAACTACATCAATAGTGTCAGGGTATAACTCAACGAGAGGTGATAGATAGTTTAACTACCTATATCGACAAGGATATTATAAGTAATACTACTTTGAGAAGGCTGGAAATATCCAACACCCTAAGCTGTAACGATAATCCAGTACAACATTAGTCTGTATAAGGCAGATTATAGTACACTACCAATTTTGAATTTACCGCGGAATTCTAACAATAACAACATTAGAAATGAATGCCTTTGATCTGAAACAGCTTGAGGGTCAAGCTAGTGTTGATAACATTGAGACTACTGACATCATCAGGCAAGCTGAGATCGACTACAACAAGCTGTCTAATGGCAAGCGAGTCATGGTCAACATGTACCTAGACTCACACTGTTCATTCAGTCGGTACTTGGCTATCCGCGATAAACTGCTAGAGCAGCTGCATACTAAGAAGCGCTGCCGTCATACGTGTGATGATTATCATATCCATGACAACCATGACAAGCATGACTGTAGTCTGATGAGAGTTACTGCTGTACTGCGGCAGGGTGATGATGTGTACCAACTCTACCAGATTAGGATGCATGACATCATGATGCAGCTTGGACCCGGATACAGCCGTCTGGCCGATGTCTGTATCTATAACTGGCAGCTGAACTTTCTGGCTGACAAGAAGCGTACCGACACACAGTTTACTGAGGTTGACTATTTGTTGTCCGCTGATAGCAGTGAGCTGACTGAGGCTGATTTCGCCACTATTCACCGCTATTGTGACAGCTTTGCTAACTTCTTGTGTGTTGTTAGAGGTTTCCTGCATGGTACAGACACGGACGGTTCTAACCATGACTTGATTGCTCTGATTAAGGATACCGTGCTCAAGTTGAGAGTCGACGATCTTAACTAAACTCTCTCACCTCATAAGTTATAACTCGAAGTTATAACCTAACAATTTCACTGATAACATGACCTAACTGAGGTTTCTCTCTATAACTACAGCTATCGTAGGTATACCCGAATGACTATAGTAGTCTAACAGTGCTATGATTATGGAGTAATAGTAACAGTGTTATCTCAATAAACACAAGATATTAGACATTAAACACTAGATATATCAACTGTCTAACGTTTATTAAGATGGTATGTTTGATAGTTGACATATTGAGGAAGTAATTCTCCCTCATGAACTAATGCTTATACTTGATATCAAGGAGATAGCGTGTCTTCAGGCATGTTAACTAGTTAACATGCCTGAAGACGTGTTCTCTAATGAACGTGCCTGAAGACGTGTTAACTAGAGAACACGTTGGAAGATGGTAAGTCCTGCTTCACCTCAAGTCTACTATAACAGTGTTAGTCTCTCAGAGAGTTGTTATATTCGTGATCATGAGATAGTATTTATAGTTACACTAATATAGTATCCCTTGAGGAGACGTCGTAACAACTACTACTTTAAGCATGATCTGAGTGTTTCTTAACTGCCTCTATAAAAGTGATGTAACCTTTTTCTTGTTGTTAAAACATAACAGGATGTCAGTGATCTTCCACCTTAACAATGGAGGTACAGAAGTTGTTCCTTTTGGACTTCTGACTTCTTCTAAAGTTCTTAGAGCTGTCCTATCTGACCTTCATCTTAAAGACGACATTGAGTTAGATGTTAAACCCGACTTCACTGAGGCTTTTCACTTCTATATTGATTTCCTATTTGGTCGTAGGTCAACTATTACCTCTGTAGAGGAACTATTACAGTGTTTGGCTATCGAAGACTATTATGAGGATAAAGACTTCTTAATTTACCTAGTATCCCAAGCTTATAAGTTCTGGTCTATCATCGCTCCTTACCTTCCTGATGACGATGAGGTCTGGTTGAGGACTCCTTATGAGTTTGTTCCTGGTAGTCTTAGGAACCAAGAAAAATTCTTTAATGACTGGTTGGAACTTAATACTAACAAGCAAGTTGTCTTAGATCATGACAATGTCTATCATACAGACTTAACTTACTATGATGAGAGTAGAAAGCAAAAGAGAGAAGTAGATATCTACCATACGGTCAATGATGAGGGGGTAGGTTACTTCTTCAAAGTAGGCTGGTATGCCAATCCCTCCATTCAAGGAGGGCAACTTGAGTACCGACGCAACTACAAAGGTGGCAAGCCAGATGGTCTGCAGGAAGGTTGGTATGAGAATGGACAACTTGAGTACCGAATCAACTACAAAGATGGTAAGCAAGATGGTCTGCAGGAACGTTGGTATGAGAATGGACAGCCTAAGTACCGAATCAACTACAAAGATGGCAGGAAAGATGGTCTGCAGGAAGGTTGGTATGAGAATGGGCAACGTGAGTATGTTAAAGAGTATAGAATGGGTAAACTTATCTCAGAACAGAAGTTCTAACATAGAGTGTTTAATTACTTCATCATGAAGTAATTAAAACCGAAGTACTCTACTAGAATACATCGATTAATTATAGCTTGAATAAACTATATAGGTTCCTCCCTCCCTTTGAAGGGGTTGCTTCAACCTATTACTCTTTTGAGACTCACAAATCTCCTAATAAATGTCACAGGTTATAATCGAGACACCTACTCGTGAAAAAATCTTCGATCAGGAAGAGGATAGTTCATGTCGGAAGATAGCAACAATGAAAAATTATGATTAAATAGTGACAAATTGTTTTCTGCCTGTCAAAACATAACAGGATGTCAGTGATCTTCCATCTCATTAGTGGGGAGATAGAGATTGTTCCCTTTGGGCTCCTGACTTCTTCTAAAGTTCTCGGAGCTGTTCTGTCTG
>Ga0302315_10005910_pt1 | contig 10344 bp, 5 predicted proteins | sample III_Palsa_N3_1_FD_200532 | JGI IMG/M metagenome (GOLD analysis project Ga0302315, IMG submission 200532) | Peat permafrost microbial communities from Stordalen Mire near Abisko, Sweden - III_Palsa_N3_1 | ecosystem: Environmental > Terrestrial > Soil > Palsa > Peat permafrost | place: Sweden... | reverse complement strand
ATGGAGGGCCGCGGCGGCTTGGCGGATTGGAAGGCGAAGGGATATCTCTCTATCGAAGGCGTCGATCGTCCCGGCTCCAAGCAGATGGAGTATGCCGCCGATGACTTCGAGATCGCTCTGCTGGCGAAGGGGCTAGGTAAGACAGCGGATTACGAAACGTATCTACAACGCTCGCGTAACTGGGAGAATCTCTGGAATCCGGACTATGAAGAAGATGGCGTGAAGGGCTTTATCTGGCCGCGTCATAAAGATGGAAGCTGGAAGGCTAAGTTTGATGGTCTCGCGACCTGTAGTTGGGGGGGCGACACGTTCTATGAAGGAAACTCATGGACTTACTCCACTTTCGTCCCGCAGGACATGGCTCGGCTGATCGAAAAGTCCGGCGGTAGCGAAGCGTTTGCCAAACGGCTCGATCTTTTCTTCTCGGGGGTGGGACGTTATGACGTGGGCAATGAGCCCGGCTTTCTCGCCCCTTACCTTTACCTTTGGACGCATCAGCCGGAAAAAACCGCCGACCACCTGCGCGACATCATCGCCCGCAATTACCACGCGGGCCGTTCTGGTATTCCAGGAAATGACGACTCTGGTGCTATGTCTTCCTGGTACGCGTTCGGCGTCATGGGCATCTTCCCGAATGCCGGGCAGGACGTCTATCTAATAGGCAGCCCGTCCATCCCGGAAACGATACTGCATCTTGCAGGCGGTCGCACATTCGACATCAAGGCACTCAATGTCTCTGAGCGAAACAAGTATGTTGCGAGCGTGGAATTGAATGGTAAGCCTTACAACAAGGCCTGGTTCAGGCATGCAGGCATCATCAACGGCGGCAGTCTTGTACTGCACATGGCACCAAACCCTGGCACTTGGCCAACTGGAGAGCCACCGCCTTCAGCCTCAACCGAGCTTGGGAAGTAATTGCGGAGATCGTTTATGTCGACAGTTCACAATGTTCTCAATCCCGGGATAGAGCAATTCGTCGCATCCATGCCGGCTAGCCCGCATGCGATGTTCAGCAATCTTCGTCGTAATAATGTGCCCAATCTTTACGCATCGGCGGAAAAGATCTCACTCACCGTACAGCCCAGTACCATCGCATCGGCCAGTAACCTTGCCGCTGGCGATCTGCTCGTCTGGGAGGCCAGTACGCAGTCGGATGGAAGCGATTTTACAGACGACCAAATCACTCAGCTACAGGAGCGCGTTCGTCTCGGGGCAAACTTACTACTAAGTCTTAGTAGTAGTTCTGGAAAACTGCCGATACGGCTGAGTGCCATGCTACCAACTATGGCGTGGGGAACACAGATCGGCTATCCCCATTGGCAACTGGATCGCGAATGCGCCTCCGCGACTTGGGACGATACATTATTTGCCAACAACGAAGCGCAGGGAATCAAGCTGCCGTTTTCATTTCCGATCCGACCGCTTTCCTCAGTGGAGCGCGGAGAAGGACGCTATGAATGTTATGACCGGAAAATTCAAAAGATGGACCGTACGGTCAAACTCCAAAGCGACACATGGACACGGACGCTGCTGAACCGCGATTGGCGCGTGCGTGTTTCCGCCGCAGACCACGGACGGTCGCCTCTTGTTGTGACGGGCAGTTACGGTGCAGGGCGTGTCGCTGTACTGGCTGGACCTGCAGGTAGTTTTGATTCTTCCGCTAATGCCGGTGCGTTCTGGGCGGCACTGATCGGCTGGCTAACGGAGAAGCGTGCTCTGCCGCAGGAAGCAGCACCCTCCACTAAACCTGAAATGACTGTCAGCGCGGGCAACACTAAAGCGCAGGTAAAGCTGGAAAATCACGGCAGTGAACCCATAAGCTGCATTCTGGTCGCCCGTACGCTTAGTTGGGAAGGTGCTCTGATCGGCGACATTGAACCTCAGACCCCTGGCCCTATTAAGCTTGCAGCTGCCGGTACCGAGACGGTTGAGTTTGTATTACCGCAGCCTTCGCCCACGGGGTATCAGGCTCTCGACTATCGCCACGCACTTCGTTTTCGTGTTGGTCTTCTGTCCGAAGATGGCTCGACTCTGCTCGCAGAGCGTCGGCTGGTGTTTGATCTTGAACCGCAAGTACAAGTTTCTGTTCGCGCAGAGAACCTGTATGCAACGCCAAATCCATTCCATGCTCCAGACGGCAACGTACTTTCGCCGTTCAAGAATCGCATGGGCGCTCAAGTGACCGCCTACGCGTACCCGCCCGGCGGCCAGGTAAATGCCGAAGTCGTTCTCTCGAACGGCCTGCGTAACCTTGCACCCTGGGCCACGATCGTCGATCTCGCGGACCACGCCAATCAATCGGTAATGGCACTCAACGACGAAGCGACGAACTATCGCAAAGGGCCCACTGACGGCATTGATGCCTACAGCATGTGGACAGGAAAACAGCTACAGGACAACATGCTGCTGTTCAGCTTTCCACGACCGATGACCATTGCTTCTATCATCATCGTCGGTTCCGATGGGAGCTCTTCCGATGGTCGCGACCACAATCCTGATAGCGCGATTGTAGCTATTGATGGCAAGGAGGTCATGAGCTCCCAGCTTGAACCAAGCTTTATCGCAGGACATGGCCAGGCAGTGCTTAGCTTCAAGCCACGACAAGGCTCAAAGCTGACCATCCGTTTTCCGTGGGTAGCTGCGGTACCGGGCCGCCGACGCATGGCTCCCTGGCTTGGTGAAATAAAGATCAAGGGCTGGGCTGGCGATTCTCCGGACTCTGTCGATGGCAAGCTTATCGTGACGCTTGAAAACGCGCTTACTGGCGAATCGCAGGAAGTGAATCAACAAGCCGTGAGTCTCGATGCTGGCGCACGCAAAGTCGTGAAGGTGACGTTTACCACACCACAGATCTCTGGGGATAACGGTTTCTACCGTCTACGTGCTCGGTTTGCTCAAGCGGAAAGCACTGCGGAGATCCTTGCCACACGGGGTGACAAAGCTCTTCGGCCAATCACTGATATTTTGCCAGACAACAGCGCTGGTCTCTCGTTTATCGTTTCACGCGGCTTCCGCACAATCTTCGACAGAGGAACTGGGACGCAGGAGATTCTCGCCGGTTGGGCGCAACCGGACGATCTCGTGTGGGCGTATAGCCGCCAGCTAAAGCAAATCCATCAACAAGCTCGTACGGCTTCGAATCGTCTTTATCTGACCGACGATGATATGCGTCACTATTCGACTCCATGGAAGTCCTTCGCCAACGGCGAGTACTTCTATGATGTAGCGACTCCGCTGTTGGTCGAGAAGATGCAGGCCCATCCAAACTGGTCAAAGTCTCCGCAGGTTCGCTTGGAAAACTCAGATCGTTGGGACACTGGGCCGGAGATGCAGTCGCTCCATAGCTGGCAGGACTATGTAGAGTTTGATCGTATGCTGCGCAGTCTCGGTAAGCCTGGCCTCAAAGGAAAGACACGCAGCCAGGTTGGCGCGGAGATTCATGCCGAACATGAGTCTGAGTGGCAGGCCTGGCATCTGGGTCGTTACTCTAATGCTGTGACCCGATTGCGCGACGCGTTTGCCGCGCAGAAGAAAGATCTGACGATTGTGGCGCAAGGGTTGCCTATCGTCGCGGGCCCGGTGGCTGCAACCTTGGCTCCTACGATCCGAGGCATGGCTGATGACTCGACATGGGGTATGGTCGCCGATAGCATTCCGCTAACAACTGGAAGACAACTCGCAGAGATTGCCTGGAACCCCGTGTGGAAGATTTGTACGCAAGGCATGTGGGGGTATAACTCCGGTGTGCTCAACAACGAGCACTGGCACTCACCCGTGGCTACGACCGAGCCTTCACGAAGAACAATGTATAACCGCGCCTGGCGTGCGATGGTCTGGGCCGATGGCTCTTATGGTTCTGTCTACACGTACGGCTACAACTCCAACGTCGGCACCAGCTACACCATGAACGACAACGACTGGCAGCAGTGGTGGGTCATGCAGCAACGCCATAGCTTGTTGGCGCCGGAAGCTCCTATCGGAGCCGGGTTAGTGCTTAGCAATAGTTACTTTGCCGATCCTGCACATGCAAGATTCAGTTGCGGTGAAGCCTTTGATGCCAACGATCTTATTCCGGTATATGCTCGCGTCTTCGAGTACCTGCACATGGCAGGTGTGCCGATCTCGTTCGGCGCGAACGTATCGACACTGGATAAGTGGAAAGGGGATGCGCCACTCATTCTATTGAACCCCGGAGCCTTCAGCGCTGAGGAGCTCGGCGTTGTCTCGCGCTTGCAGCAACGTGGTGTGCGGCTTGCCGCGTTTGCGGGTGGTGATCAAGGAGCTGCGGCCTCACTGCTCAAACAGCCGGGTATGGTGCTGCTCGATGCTGACGCAACGACACTGAACGCGGCTGCCGCGTTGCGTTTGCGACCCAAACTACACGCTGGGCTCAAGCTACCCATTATTTTCCCCGAAGGTACGACCGGCTATGGCTTCAAGATGGGTAGTACAAGCTTCATCGTCGTTGAAGACTGGCTTGAAGAAGGGCGTCAAAGCACGCTTCGTATTCATTGCAACAGTGACGCGAAGACCGCTCGTGCCTGCAACGTCAACGATCATGTCAACATTCCAATCCATCGCGATGGAGACCAATGGCAACTGGCCGTGACGCTTCGCCCTGGGGACGGCACGCTTTTTGCCATTGAGGAGAACATCTAATATGCGTCGTCGCGACTTTTTAGCTACCTCAGGCGGAAGCCTGCTCTTCGCACTTCATCCACCAGCCCTTCGCGCTGTGGTCACGGCAGCTGCTCCCCCAACGCGCGGACTTCGCATTGCGCTCGATCCTCGTACAGGACCAGAGGTCCACACGGCGGTCGAATCTCTCATGCAGGCCGTGGGAACACATCCATTGCTCTCCGTGATGGCCGGAGGAACGAAGCCCATGCAGATTGATACAGGCAAGTTGCTCGGCTCCCCCAATGAGCTCGCTTACAATCACCTTATCTTGATCGGTAAACTAGACGATCCGCTTATCACCGCTGCCTGGCAGCGCGAAGCGCAGTTCGGTGCGAAGGGGATCTATGTTTTCGGCTTTGGCGGTCTGAGTGGCGATATCGGTTACGTCGAATCTGATCGCAATCCCTTCCTTCATGCGATCAACATTGCATCGACGCCTTTCGAGACGGAAGTTATTACAATCACGGGGACTACAGAAGAGGGGATCGTGCTCGCCATTCGCAGCTTTTTGGACAGCTGTCTCGTCAACGGGCTTACTGCTCATGATGGCTGGAAGCGAACCGAAGTCACACTGCTAGATCGCGACCCGCTCGCCCCTAAGTTTGAGTTGCCAGCAATCGCTACCGAGAAAATTGGTGATTACACACGCATTGGTTGCATGCAGGCCTCAGAAGACGAGTATCGCGGAGTCCTTGAAGATACAGGTGTCGAACCGCAACAGATATGGCGATTTAAATACTATCGCGTAGGCGCGTGGGACGGAAAAGGCGCTGCTACTGCGTTCGATGCTTACTCGAACGGTCTGCATCGCCGCGCGTATGGCAGCACTCTGTGGTTGGCGCGCTTCGCTAATGCTCAAGAGGCTGCACAGGCCGCACCAAAGATAGCGGATACGGCTAAGATGACGAAAAGCGGAGGACGATGGAGCGGAGCGCAACCCGTTTACGCGAATGGTACCTACCCAGGTGAGAAGAAGTCGTCCGGACCGCTCGCTCTTTGGCAGGAAAATGATTGGCTTGTAATGAGCACTCTGGAAAATTCAAAGACAAGTTTGCCATCCTAACGAGGTAAGAATGCATCGACGCAACTTCCTAGCGCTCTCTGGCCTCGCTGGCTTCGCTACGCTGCCGTCCATCGCCGAAACCCTACAGCAGAGCCTGAACGTAACGGACTTCGGGGCGAATCCCGATGGCCGCACACTAAACACCAACTTTTTACAGAAGACGATTGACCGTGCTTTCGATGCAGGCGGTGGTATCGTTTCCGTTCCTCCGGGGATATTTCTTACGGGGGGCCTCGTTCTGCGTAGCCGTGTGGCGTTGTATCTGCATGCGGGGGCGGTGCTCCTCGGCAGTAAGAATGTCGAGGATTACGAATACCACTCTGGCCCACCACAGGAAGGCGATGCCAACGGCAGGCATTTGATCTTCGCCCGGGATGCGGAGGACATCGCAATCATGGGCCAAGGGACTATCGATGGCCAGGGAGCTGCGTTCTGGCATAGTAAAAGACGACCTGTACCCAAACCCGAAGACATGTGGGGCGACGTGATCGCGTGGGACTACGAGGCCGCAACGCCACGCAGACCCGCACCCATGCTGGAGTTCGCCTACTGCAAGAATGTCCGCATAGAAGGGATCACTCTAAGGAACGCTCCAAGTTGGACGATGCGTCCCATTGCTTGCGAGTCTGTGTATATCCGAGGGATTCGTGTGCGCAACCCAATCTATGCGCCGAACACAGATGGCATGGACATTACAGCATGTCGGAATGTTTTCGTTTCCGATTGCGATATCGCTACCGGTGACGATGCCATCTGCATCAAGAGCGAGAACCCCTACGGAGAATTACTGCCGACCAAAAACATCACGATCACGAACTGCGTGCTATCTACATGCTGCAACGGCCTCAAGGTTGGCACGTCAACACACGGACAGGTAGAGAACATCGTTTTCAGCAACTCGGTAATCTATAACGACGACGCAGCTCCGCTCAATGAACGTGTGATCGCCGGCATTGCCTTGGAGATGGTTGACGGTGGATCAATCGACGGTGTTGCTATATCGAACATTCGCATGGAGAATACACGCACGCCGATCTTCATTCGCCTTGGGAAACGCACGCCAAGCCCAAAGAGCTACGTCCGCAACATCAAGATATCCGGAATCAATGCAACCGGAGCAATCCTTACCAGCTCTATCACCGGTCTGCCGGGAATGCCCGTTGAAGATATCACTCTGACGGATATCTTTATCAAGAGCTCAGAGCATGGTAAATCGGCGTGGATGCAGCATCCTATTCCGGAGCAGCCCAGCAACTATCCGGAGGCGCGTATGTTCGGCAGACTTCCGGCTTCTGGTCTGTACGTTCGTCATGCAACGGGTATTCGTCTTCACAGTCTGGATCTGCGTGCTGAACCTCCGGATGCTCGCCCTGTGTTGACCTGTGAGGATGTCCACGGTGTCGAAGTGGATGGACTGAGCGCAAGTGCGACGGCAGAAGGTCAGCCAATCATCGCTCTACAAAATACGGCAGACGCGTTTGTCCACGGCTCGCAAGCGCCACAAGGAACGCAGACATTCCTGCGCGTCACAGGCGAGAACTCCAGGGGGATTGTGCTCTCAGCCAACGATCTTACGCGTGCTGCAAATGCCGTGTCCTTCGGTGACGGCGCATTACCAGCATCGCTCGCTAGCCAGTCTTGAATGGCGGCTATCACCACAAAGCCTTGGAGAACAAATAGACGATGCAAATCACTAGCGCCATCCGCAGGTCTCTCAGCGTCGCTTTGCTTTCGAGCATCGCGGTAGCCGCGACCGCGCAAAACCTTCAGCTCAACGGAATCGCTGCAACGCCCCCAATGGGTTGGAATAGCTGGAACCACTTCTTTCAGAAGGTTACTGATGCTGACGTACGCGCTGCCGCTGACGTGATGGTAAAGAACGGCATGCGCGACGCAGGCTACACCTACGTCAACATTGATGACTCCTGGGAAGGAGAGAGGAACGCCGAAGGCTTTATTCAGTCCAATAGCAAGTTCCCCGATATGAAAGCGCTCGCCGACTACGTACACTCCAAAGGGTTGAAGATTGGCATCTACTCCTCTCCTGGTTCCAGGACCTGTGCCAAATACCCCGGCAGCCTCGGACATGAAATGCAGGATGCCAAAACCTATGCGGCCTGGGGCATCGATTTCCTGAAGTACGATCTTTGCAGCTACGGCGACATTCTAAAGGCAGAAGGACACGGTGATGTGGCGGCGGCCTTTCCATTGCAGAAGGAAGCCTACAAAAGGATGCACGACGCATTGGCCGCAACGGGGAGGCCGATCGTCTACAGCCTTTGCCAGTACGGCATGAACAGCGTCTGGGAGTGGGGCCCGGAGGTTGGCGGTAACTTATGGCGCACAACTGGCGATATCAAGGATACGTACGAACGTATGTCATTGATCGGCTTCTCACAGGCAGGACTTGCGAAATACGCTGGGCCGGGCCACTGGAACGACCCTGACATGCTGGAGGTAGGCAATGGTGGCATGAGCTCAGAGGAATACCTGACGCACATGAGCCTTTGGGTGATTCTTGCGGCTCCGCTGCTGGCCGGCAATGATCTCAGCAAGATGACTCCAGAGACGTTGTCAATCCTCGAGAATCGCGATGCGATCGCGATCGATCAGGACGTTCTGGGCAAGCAGGGTGACCGGCTATCTGCCGTCGGGACGCTGGAAATTTGGACGAAGCCAATGTCGCATGGCGAAATGGCTGTCGCCTTGTTCAATCGTGGAGAGCTATCTCAACCTATGACGGTGGATTTGAAGCAGCTCGGTTTTGGCGACTCCGCAAGGCTACGCGATGTGTGGGCTGCAAAGAGCGTAGACGTTGCGGGTGGCGTTTATACAGCCACCGTTCCAAAGCATGGAGTCGTTCTGTTGCGCATTACGAAGTGATTGGATGCGTTTGCTATTGCGTTGGACATATTGGGGTGTGGATTCAGCTCATACTCTTGAAGTGAGACAAGCGCATCAACCCTGATTCAAGGCAGGTCGCGCTTCCGTGAAAGCAGTACTGAAAGACCAATAATTAGCGGCATCCAGATATCTGGATGCCGCTGTTGTTTAGCAATACCGGCGTCGCATAGGGGAGGACGCATGCGCCGATCTCGAGCCTATTGTTGGAGAACGCTGATCACAGGAGTTGTCGAAGAAGAAGTTGGGATCGACACCGCACGAGCCCCGGTGATGGCATACGTCACACCGGTTGTGGCCGACGTTGTGGGATCAGCCAGGACGAAGCGACCGGTAAGGTCTTCTGCGTACGTCGCCGTGCCGGCCTGTGCAAGGGATGGAGGGCCCGCAACCGAGTTGCTGTCCGTTGTGGTGACAACCTTCCCATCTATACCGCCGTTGACTCCGCCAGTATAGAAGCTGAAGCTCGCAGTGCCCGAAGACATCGTACTCGCGACTGGAGTCGCAAGAGTGCCATCCGCATAAGAACCGTAAAGCAGTGGAGGCTCAGGCGAGTTCGCGACCTGTAGCTCATATTGAGCGAGTCCGGGGTTGGTGGTCGAGGTTGCAAGATCCAGAGCGAATCCAGCTCCTACGTTATAGAGATACAGCACCTGGTTGGAGATGCCTCCAGTGGTAATGGTGGTACGTCCGTTAGCGGCGGGTATGTAGCTCACGTTGGTTGCGGTGCCGGCGGTATAGGTGCCCGCACGGTTGCTGTCCTGTAGGAACGTTCCGGTACCACTGCCGGTGTTGGTGAACTCCGTCAGTATCGCGTTGAGTGCTGGGGGATAGATAGAGCTGCCATCGCCACCGCTGGCCTGAGATTCATAGGCGATAGATGTCCCAGTGAAAGCAGTTGCGTTGGTGTATGTCGCTTGTTTTTGAAGTTGTACATCGCCGAAGAGCAGAGACGTGGTGGCATGGCTATCGTTAGAGAGCAGCAAAAGTTCGTTGGCGCTAACAATAACGTAGGTGTAGTCCGTCGGAGGCGCACTAATGGTTGTGCCAAGGGACACGAGCGTTAGCGTGCCACGTCCGGTTGTGGTTGACGGAGCAGTAAACTTACCAGAAAGCGTTATACCGGTATCGTAGTCCTGACCATGGGCTGCTGAATCTTCTAGACCGCTCGATAGAGTGGAAACGCCATCTGCGGTGAATAGACCGACTGCGACCATGGGCCCGAAGCGTGGGGTTGGCGTGAAGCAGGTGTTGCACGGAGATTCGCCTGAGAGTCCGAACACGAAGGTGCCGTTGATCGTAGACGCGGCAAACGCGGCGGCAGTCTGGTGGCGGCCAATCCCGCTTGCCACTGCACCAGTTCCAGTTGCATTGTCGAACTCTGTAATTGCGATCGATTGTGCAACACCTCCAATAGTGTTGGAAGCTGCAATGACGTAGACCGTGGTGGCGGAGCCTGCGGTCAGCACCAGGTAGCCTCGACCATCTGCTCCAAGTGTGTAGCCGCCGGTAACAGGCACAGCGGTTTGAACACCGGATGCAGTGTTCATATCTTCCACCCCGGTGACGGTGCCCGTCCCATTCGTCGTAAGACTGCCAACAGCGGCGAACCCGTAAACTTTGCCGCTGCTACTACCGCTTTGCTTGCCGCTGATCAGAAAGGCATAGCTGCCTGCGAGCAGGGAATCGCCAGCTCCGGC